>ERZ802830.4195-NODE-4195-length-11705-cov-9.39554_pt1 | contig 11705 bp, 7 predicted proteins | sample MGYA00345654_ERZ802830 | MGnify/ENA primary metagenome ERZ802830 (study PRJEB30503, sample SAMEA104212375) | marine metagenome | biome: Westerlies Biome; feature: [SRF] surface water layer (ENVO:00010504) within the epipelagic zone...; material: water... | reverse complement strand
AACCATTTCAATCAGGAGCGCCACTTCTACTCACGAGACAATTTCAAGTTCAATCGAACCGCCGCTCTTACTGAGTGGCGCCAACTATTAAGCGCATAGATTCAGGCTGCGCCAGCAATCCGATGCAAATTTTCATTCGTCTGGCAGCACCATGACCTGCGAGATTACTTCGAGCGTAAAACGATCAGCCATTGATGACCTCTACATCGCGTGGGAGATCTGATAGGATTTCGAGTCCGTCGGCGCGTAAAATCACAATGTCCTCAAGGCGGATACCAAAGCGCTCTGGCAGATAGATGCCGGGTTCGATCGAAAACACCATACCTTCCTCAAGGACCGTCTGGGACGATGCAGTGATGTAGGGTGTTTCGTGAATTTCGATACCCATTCCATGGCCCGTGCGGTGCATGAAATATTCGCCGTAGCCTGCATCCGTGATGACACCTCGCGCCGCATCATCGACCACATGCGCCTTCACACCTGGACGGGCGGCAGCCATTGCGGCTTGGACCGCGGCTTCAACAATTGCGTGGATTTCGATGAAGCTTTTGGGCGGCGTTCCCATGACAGCCATGCGGGTTATATCGCTGGAATAACCATCTTTGCCGCCACCGATATCCATCACGACAGCGTCGCCATTTTTCAGAACCGTTTCGCCTGTGTGGTGGTGCGGGAATGCCCCATTGCCACCAGCCCCAATGATTGCGAACAGTGGCTTTACGTCTTGGGATGCAAAACTGTCGCGTATGATGTCCGCAACCTGCGTCTCGGTCATGCCCGTTTTCATCGCAAACCATGCGGCCTTCATCGCAGTATCGGCGGACAGGGCGTTGCGTTTCAATTTGACGTATTCATCTGCGTCTTTGCGCATACGCAGCGCACCGACGGTGGTTGCGGTGAATTGGCGTTTGGCATCCGGCAAGGCGTCTTGCACCAGTCCCGCAAAATCTGCGCGCATGGTTTCGTCCAACACGATGCTCTTGGCATCCATGGCGCCCGATATGTGCAGCAATTCGGTGAACGCTTTGTCTGGTCCGTCTGCATCGCCCCAGGTGTGGAACGGCAGATCGGTTTGTTGTGCGGCACTCTCAGCCTCAAGCGATGGCATAAGAAAGCCCTCGTAACTTTGCGTCACGCACAGTAGCTAGTGCCGTCCATCACCATGAGGGCGTATATCCAAAAGCCACGCGAGGTGCGCACCGGGGCCGATGGCGACAAGGTCGATACCTTCTTCTGCCATGGTTTCACGAAGCTGATCTAATCTGCTCATGTTGTGTCCTTTCAAGCGTCGGTTTCGATAACGATTTTACGGTATGATGCGCACGCGCCCTTGAGGTTTAGCAGCCTCATCTGACTGTTCCAGGTTAATTGTTAGTGAATGATTGGCTTCTGATCCAGTGGTATGCTGGTTTCAGGAGCTGGTGGTCGATAGCCCAATGCACTGTGTGGTTTCTTAGTATTGTAATGTCTCCTCTATTCTCCAATGATGATAACAGGAAATGCTAAGCGCCAAGAAACAGGCTGCTGGGCAACAACAGAGCTGAAAACGCGCAACTACCGTTCCGATGACGAGAAAGGGCGATGCTTAAGTTTAGTCGCGGGCCGGCCTTCCAGAAATTTTCTTATGTCCAAGCGTTAGTCCAGAACCACTTCAACCAGAAGCGCCACTTCGGCACTGTCAGATAAAACGAGCTTGAGCCGTGCCGGGTGGTTTCGTAGCCTCGCCGTAAGATAAAACGCTCTCCATTCAGGTACTTTAAAACGAGCCCAGAGATCATCTCGGCCCGCTGTGTCCAATGCAGATATGTCAATTCCAATGTCCTTACTCCCGTTGGCTTCGCTCGCTGAGCGAAGCCCGTGAAGCTTCGGGCACACCAACACACAGGCTTACGGCAAAACAATAGTCCAGTCCGAATAGGGGTATCAATTAGACGGTAGGCTACCAATGCTGAAATAGAGATGTATACGGGTACCCATAAGTAAACTGTGGCCACCGGTTAGTGAGCAAATTTGCTATAATCCAATACAGGCTTTTATTTGCCTTATAGCACTGTTATATTCATGAAATATATTAAAGTCGGGTTATTTATTCCTATTTTGGGTTGTGTTTTACACTATATTTTACAATACATATAATTACCTATTTGGTGGGTCCCATGGTAGCAAAAGAGACCCAGATACCCTCGCTCACCATTGAGCCTTAAAAGAGAGGTGTAAAGGGCCGATTTCTGTTGTTCTTGTTTTGCCTGACTTCTGTAAGGTGACCAATGAATGGTCTACGGGCCTTTAAGTTGCATTTACAGCCAAAGTATCAGGATCTGTGATAAACTCTGCGATATGAATCGTTGTGGGCTTTCAGGGGCCTTCTAGGTGGTCGAAAGCCTTCTTGTTTAAATGCAAGGTTCAGAAGACCGCGGCCAGGTAAAAGCTGGTACCTAAAGATTCTAATACTCAGGCCAAACCCTGTAAGCTAGGACCAAATATGCCGCGAGTGGGAACTACTGCAGTTGACTGACTACAAGCCCCACGCCCAGGGAATATACGGGAATCCAGAGCTAAAATCAGGTCGCTGAGAAATATGCGTGCCCTCAAATCAGACGCAGTGACTGACTGCTTAGTTCCTTGATTAGGTTAGAAAGGTCTAAACAGGCGCTTTACCAATTGTATTTCTGTAGTAAGGTTCTCTCCTGGGGGTGCCGCTCAGAATGATGAGATGCCCACGTATTAAAGGAGGACGAAATGCTATTTATCAAATTGCTTACCGTTTCAACCCTGGCGCTGACGGTCGCCAGTTCTGCAATGGCAGAAAATGTGTTGCGCTGGACCAGCCAGGGCGATGCGCTGACCTTGGACCCGCATTCGCAGAACGAAAGCCCGACGATTGCGATGAACGGTCAGATCTACGAATCTCTGATCACCCGCGACACCAACTTGGAGCTTCAACCGGAATTGGCGACCAGTTGGGAAGCCGGCGCGGATGGCTGGACGTTCAAGCTGCGCGAAGGTGTGAAGTTCCACGATGGATCTGATTTCACCGCCGAAGACGTTGTCTTTTCGTTCGAGCGGGCCAAGCACGAGGCCTCTGACTATAAAGAACAGGCCAAAAACGTGGCTATGGTTGAAGTGATTGACGACTATACCGTAAAGCTGAAGACCGATGGGCCAAACCCCATTTTGCCCAACCAGCTGACTTCCATCTATATTATGGACAAGGACTGGTCCGAGGCAAACAACGTGACCAGCCCACAGGACTTTAAGGCCAAAGAAGAAACATTCGCTGTGCGCAATACCAACGGCACTGGCCCGTTCTCGGTGGTGAGTCGCGCGCCGGATGAGCTGACCGTGCTGGCTGCGAACCCAGATTGGTGGGGCAGCGATCTCTTCCCGGGCAACATCGACCGGATCGAATATCGTCCCATCACCAATGCTGCGACGCGCGTGGCGGCCCTGTTGTCTGGCGAAGTTGATTTTGTGCTCGACCCGCCGTTGCAGGACGTCAAGCGCATCGAGAGTACCGAAGGCCTGAATGTTCAGACAGTCGCACAGATCCGTTCGATCTTCTTTGGTATGGACCAGGGTAGCGATAAACTGCGTTCGTCTAATGCGGAAGGTAACCCGTTTAAAGACGTACGCGTGCGCGAGGCCTTTAACTTGGCAATCGATAAAGTCGCAATCCAACGTGTTGTGATGGAGGGGTTTTCTTTCCCGACAGGCATGATTACACCTCCGGGCGTTCTGGGCAACACACCAGATAATGACACGTCTTATGGGTTTGACGCTGCAAAAGCTAAGGAGCTGTTAGGAGAGGCCGGTTATCCAAACGGCTTTACCGTACAGTTGGATTGCCCCAACAACCGCTACAACAATGACGAAAAGATCTGTCAGGCGGCTGTGGCTATGTTAGCCAAAATTGGTGTGACCGTGAACCTTGACGCGATCCCAAAGGCACAGCACTTCCCCAAAATCCAGAAGCGCGAAACCGACTTTTACATGCTGGGTTGGGGTGTGCCGACGCTCGACAGCCACTATGTTTTTTCCTACCTCCTAGACAGCGAAGGCTCATGGAATGCGACCGGCTATGCCAAGCCACGGGTGGACGAAATATCTCGCGCCATCACTAGCGAGATTGATATCGACAAACGCACAGCAATGATTGATGAGGCATGGAACTTGATAAAGGACGACAAGCCTTACGTGCCGATCCATCACCAAGTTCTCGCATGGGGTTCGACCGAAAATGTTGATATCCCGATCGCAGCTGATGATGCGTTGCGTCCACGTTTCGTCGTTATGAAATAAACAAGTTACCGGGGTAGGCAAGTTCTGCCCCGGTACCAAAGGCTCTTGTATGTTCTTTTTCATTTTTAGGCGGTTAGCCCAATCCATTCTTGTGATGGCCATCGTTTCGGCAGTCAGCTTTTCGCTGTTCAATTTTGTTGGCGACCCCGTCAATAACATGGTTGGTCAGGACGCCACACGCGAACAGCGCATCGAAATTCGCCAGCAACTTGGGCTTGATGATCCGATTTTTTCCCAATACGCGCGTTTTTTGGGTAATATGCTTCAGGGTGATTTTGGGATGAGCTACCGGATTAAACGGCCCGTGGATCAGCTGATCTTGGAGCGGTTGCCGGCCACGCTTGAGCTGGTTTTTGTGAGCGCTGTAATTGCCCTTGTGGTGGGTATCGGTTTGGGCGTTTATACTGGCATTCGGCGGCATTCTTGGATCAGTCGGAGTATCTTGTCGGTGTCCTTGGTCGGAGTGAGCTTGCCGACTTTCATTATCGGTATAGCCCTCATTTACGTTTTCGCTGTGCATCTGAGGTGGTTGCCATCCTCTGGGCGCAGTGGAACGGTTGATTTTGGGTGGTGGAAGACTTCGCTTCTGACCGTTGATGGCTGGCGCGCAATTATTTTGCCTGCGATTACACTGTCGTTGTTCCAGTTGACGCTGATTTTGCGTCTGGTGCGGGCAGAAATGCTCGAAGTGATGCAGACAGATTATATCAAATTCGCGCGGGCACGTGGCCTTGCGGAACGGGCGATTAATTTTCGCCATGCGCTGCGCAATACGCTTGTGCCGGTCATCACTATTATTGGCTTGAACATCGGTGGACTCATCGCCTTTTCAGTCATCACAGAAACTGTGTTCCAGTGGCCCGGAACAGGCTTAATGTTCATCCAGGCCGTTGATTTTGTTGATGTTCCCATCATGGCAGCATATCTAGTGTTTGTCGCCCTTTTGTTCGTCTTAATCAATCTCATTGTTGATATACTCTACTTTGTGGTCGATCCACGCATCCGGCTTGGAGAATAAATTTCATGAGGCATAACCTCCCTGAGGACGGTCTGACTACGCGGTGGAAACGTTTCAAAGACAACGATGTTGTGTGGTCTTTTATCAATTCGCCCGGCGCAATGATCGCTGCGGCTGTCACAGTGTTCCTAATTCTGGCATGCATTCTTGCCCCCATTATTGCGCCCTTTGATCCTTTTGATCCAAGCCAGATTTCCCTTTGGGATGGCAAGCTGCCCCCGGCGTGGATAGAGGGTGGGCAAAGCCAGTATTTTCTTGGGACCGACAATCAAGGCCGTGATATGCTGTCCACAATCTTGTATGGTGGGCGCCTGTCCGTCCTCGTTGGGCTGGCCGCGGTCTGCCTTGGCATGGTGCTCGGCGTAACGCTGGGCGTCATCTCGGGCTACGTTGGCGGTGTAACGGATGCTGTGATTATGCGGATTGCGGACGTTCAACTGACGATCCCGGGCATCTTGCTCGCTATCCTGATCAATGGGGTAGGGCGGGCGTTTTTACCGTTGGAGTTGCGCCAAGAGTTTGCTGTCTACGTTGTGATCATTGCAATTGGCCTGACCGATTGGCCGCAATTTGCGCGCGTGGCCCGTGGCGCAACAATGGTTGAGGCCAACAAGGAATACGTGCAATCAGCGCGCATTATAGGTCTGCCGGCTTGGTTGATCATGATACGTCATGTGCTGCCTAACACGCTGCGCCCGGTTTTGGTGATTGCCACCATTGGTTTGGCACTCGCCATCATCGCAGAGGCCACTCTGTCCTTTTTGGGGCAGGGCATTCCGCCCACGACACCGTCGCTCGGGACTTTGATCCGCGTTGGGAACGAATATCTTTTCTCGGGTCTTTGGTGGATAACCTTGTTCCCGGCCGTTGCATTGGTTGTTTTGGTCTTTGCGGTTAACCTTTTGGGGGATTGGATGCGAGACGCGCTCAATCCAAAGCTACGATGACAGAGCTTCTTAAAATCACCAACTTAAATGTTGAATTCCCAACGCGCCGAGGCCGATTTCAGGCTGTGCGCGGTGTCAACCTGACAGTCACGGCGGGCGAAGTGCTGGGCCTTGTTGGGGAATCTGGAGCTGGCAAATCGACCATTGGCAATGCCATCATCGATTTGCTTGAGGCACCTGGCCAGATCAGCGGTGGGTCGATCCTTTTTGAGGGCGAAGAGCTATGCGGACGCAGTGAGCTTGAAATGCGCCGTCTGCGTGGCAACCGGATCGGCATGATCTTTCAGGATCCGCAGACCTCGCTCAATCCGCTGATGACAGTCGGCGCGCAGTTGGTTGAAACGATTGAAAAGACAAATGATTTACGTGGATCAGAGGCGGAAGGCCGCGCAATTGAGCTGTTGGAACAGGTCGGCATTACTGAGGCGAAGGCGCGGCTCTCCGCATATCCGCACCAATTCTCGGGCGGGATGCGCCAACGTGTCGTGATTGCGCTGGCCCTAGCGGGCGATCCAGATTTAATCATCGCGGACGAGCCGACAACCGCTCTTGATGTATCTATCCAAGCGCAGATCTTGGACCTGATCAAGCAGCTCTGCCGCCAGCGTTCCTTGGGTGTGATCATCGTCACCCATGACATCGGTGTGATTGCCAATATCGCGGACCGTGTGGCGGTCATGTATCGCGGTGAGGTGGTGGAAACGGGCGACGTGGCCCAGATACTTGGTGCACCACAGCATAAATATACCAAATCCTTGATTGCAGCCGTACCTCGTGCTGATCAAAAGTTGGAGCGCTTTTCCTCCGTTGACTATATTGAAGGCGGCGACGTCGCGATGCGGCGTATTGATATCCAGACGCATTGGCTTGGCCAATCGCTACGTGAACGGGCTAAGGGCAAGGCCATTGAGGTCGAGAACCTTGATCTATCGTTTACCCTGCAAAAGTCTATTCTGAAACGAAACCGCCGCATGCTGAAGGCGGTCGACAATGTGTCGTTCACGGTGAATGAGGGAGAAACCTTCGGTCTTGTGGGCGAGTCTGGTTCCGGCAAATCCACAGTCGCGCGTCTGATTGCGGGGCTTTACCGCCCAGATTCTGGGCAAGTACGGGTGATTGGCCAGGACGTTGTGTCCCAGCCGAGTAGCAAAGACGCACGCGAGGCGCGGCGCGCATTGCAGATGATTTTCCAAGACCCTTATTCGTCGCTGAATGCGCGGATGCGGGTACTTGATATCGTGGCTGAGCCGATCCGGTTTTACAAGCTCACTAGCAGTGAGGCCGAGACGCGCAAGATCGTTGGCGATTTGTTGGATCACGTTGGCTTAGGCGCGCGCGCGGCCTTGCGCTATCCGCATGAATTTTCGGGCGGGCAGCGCCAACGGATTTCGATCGCGCGCGCTTTGGCGTCGCGGCCGCGGATCCTGATCTGCGACGAGCCGACCTCGGCGCTTGATGTCTCGGTTCAAGCGACGATCCTCAACCTGCTAAAGGATTTGCAACAAGAGTTAGGCCTGACCATGCTGTTCATCAGCCATGATTTGCCAGTCGTGCGTCAGATGTGCGATCGGATCGCGGTCATGCGGCATGGCGCTATTTGCGAAGTTTCCGATATAGAAGCGCTGTTCAGTGCACCCTCGCACGAATATTCCCGTCATTTGTTGAGCCTTATGCCGCGGATGGATCTATTGGGCTAGGCTCGCGTGGCGCGCTTATGCCTCGGCACCCAAGTCCCAATAGATGCCTGCCATTAGGCCGAGCGCTTGGCGGGCAACGGACAGCAGCATGTGCTCGTCAGGAGCGTGCTGATTGCAGCCGCTATAAGAATGCGGAACCCACACCGTCGGCAGTCCGAGCGTATCTATAAAAACATGATTGGGCAGCGATCCGCCGAGATTTGGTGCGATATGTGGATCAGACCCGAGGGTCTCGCGCAGCGATGTGATGACCCGTGCCACCCAAGGATTATCGGGATCTGAACGTGTCGCAGGGAAAAACCCGTTATCTGATCGGTCAATACGGACCTGCGGAAATCCTGCGCGAACCAAATGGCGACGCAGTGCGGGCAGGATATCATCTACATCCGTTCCCGTGACAAAACGTAGCTGACAAGTTGCCTTAGCGTGGCCCGAGATGGCGTTGACAGGTGCGGCTGGAACCCCGCTTTCCATCGCTAGCACGGCAAAGGCGTTCCAGCCGTACACACGTTCTTGCGGGGTCAGCGCGGCATCGCCCCAATCTCTATCGATAGCGGGGCCGACGGGTAGGGGCAATTTGGCGATAAGCGCGCGAATGTCTGGTGTAAGGCTCGTGGGGTGCCATTCTGGCACTTGGATCTGGCCGCGCGCGTTGGTGATTGTACTCAACGCATGGGCCAAAATGACGGAGGGGTCAGTCAGCAATCCGCCCCAGTTGCCGGAATGATGCGCACCCTTTCGCAACTCCACCGACAGCGTGAAGTTGATCGCCCCGCGCGCGCCGAGAAACACTAGCGGCACGTCCGGCGATAACCGCGGCCCGTCAGAGGCGATGAGAACCTGCGCCCCCAAAAGATCTTGGTTCTCTTGACAAAACGCTTCCAGCCCAGGCGAGCCGGTTTCTTCGCCCATTTCAATCAGCCAGGCTGCATTAAACCCCAGCTTGCCCCGCGTGGCGATCACGCATTCCTGCGCTTGGATGTTTATCAGATGCTGGGATTTGTTATCAGCTGTACCGCGCCCATACAGTCTGTCTTGATCTTGGCGCAGCACAAAGGGTGCGCCGTCCGCGTGCCACGCTCCTTCTTGTCCGCGCGTGACATCCCCGTGGCCATAACCCAGGATGGTCGGCAGGTGTGGGTCTTCGATCCGGCGGGCTACCAGAAACGGACTGCCATAACGGTTGGGGTGGATTTTGCTGTCAAATCCAGCAGCGACCAGGCGCGGCATCAGCAGATCAGACAGATAGCGCTGCATTTCATTGGCGCGTGCCGGATCTTGGCTTTCTGTGGGGCGGGCCACGAGCTCTGCCAGGTCGGAAACAAAGCGGCCGTCATCAACGAGCGCTTGTGCCGATCGGATCGCTTGATCGCGTGTTGACATTTTCTTCTCCTTGACTTGCTATTGGTTTGTGGTTGGCCCGCAGGCCTATGCTGCGTTCAATCGCCGCTCGACGATGCGTGCCATCACGGATGCACCGACAGGCAGCACTTCGGGATCGAGGAAAAAGCTGGGGTTGTGCAGGCCGGTGGTGCCAGAATGACCGATCCGGCAGTAGGCACCGTGCACCACTTGCAACATGTCCGCGAAATCTTCGGACCCGGTTGCAGGCTCCTCAGTGCCGCTGACGTTTTCGTTGCCAACGATGTCAGCGGCGGCTTCTAGGTAGGCCTCCGACAGGTCATGGTCATTCATCAGCACATCAAAAATGTTGCGATGATCGAGGGTGATCTCAATCCCGTAAGCAGTGGCATAGCCGGCGCATAAATCGCGCATCCGCTGTTCGACCATATCGCTCACCTCTTGTTTGAAATAGCGCACTGTGCCGGCCAGCTTTGCGGTATCGGGCACCACATTATAGGCAGATCCCGCGTGCAGCTGCGTTACGGAGAGCACGCAAGTGTCTAGGGGGGCGACATTGCGGCTGAGGATGGTCTGGATTGCGCCGACCAGCTCTGCGGCGATGACCAAGGGATCTCGCGATTGTTGCGGCATCGCGGCATGACTGCCCTTGCCTTGGACGATAATGTCAAAAAATGCGGCACCGGCCATCGCGGGCCCTTTGCAGATACCTATCGTTCCGGGTTCTCCGTTGGGCGAATTGTGCATGCCATAGATCTCATCTACCGGAAAGCGGTCAAAAAGCCCCTCGGCAAGCATGCCGCGCGCGCCGCCCAAGCCTTCTTCGGCGGGTTGGAATATCAGCACCGCGGTGCCCGCGAAATTGCGGGTCGAGGCCAGATGCTTTGCTGCACCAAGCAGCATAGTGGTGTGGCTATCGTGCCCGCAGGCGTGCATCACACCAGGGGTTTTCGATGCATAGTCAAGGTTGGTCAACTCATTTATAGGCAAGGCGTCCATATCGGCGCGCAATCCCACACGTCGGGGCCCTTCGCGGCCCTTGATTATGCCGACAACACCAGTTTTAGCGATACCCTCGTGCACCTCGTCCACACCGTATTCGCGCAGCTTCTCGGCAACTACTTTTGCAGTGCGGTATTCGGTAAAACCAATTTCAGGATTGGCGTGCAGATCTTTAAAAATAGCCGTTAGCTCATCTTTGGCATCTTGAATAATGGGCAGAATGGTCATGGTTGTTTCCTTATTTTGGGGTACCTGCAAAGATATTGGCTATTTTATCTTTATTTTAAAATAGTGACTTGTGGGGTTCAAAAGCGTAGGGTGTCCGGTGAATTAATAGTATTATGAAGTTCGCGCGCGAAGATTCAAGCCTGGGTATTGCCTTGCATCCTAATACTTGCCGACGGAACTGTCTGTCCGCCATCTAGTCCCATTAAGTTTTTGATTTAATATAATTATAATATTGACTTAAATCTCTACCCACAACACTATCCACAATGAAATATCAGATCAAAACAGAGTTTACGCAGGGTTACTGCGCCTGATTCCTACAGCTGAACCGCAGGCTGCAAGACCGGGCCCCTCTGTACTAGGACCCCGCGCCTCGGACCACGGGCCTTTAGTATTAGCCTTGTAAATTCATTCAGGGGAAGTTTTGTTCGGTACCGCCATCGCTACTCACGCGACAATTTCAAGTTCAATCGAAGCGCCGCTCGTACTGAGTGGAGCCAACTATTGAGCGCATAGATTCAGGCTGTGCTAGCAATCTGATGGTTGTTCTCATGTGTTTGACAGCTCCGCCACTGATTTCTCCCACATTCAACAGCTTCATATAACTGGTTTTTATACCCGTTGGTTCAGGCTGTTATTTTCAGATTTTTGATCTGAGGATTTTTACTGGCACTGTCAGACAAAACGAGCTTGAGACGGGGCGGGCGGTTGCTTAGCCTCGCCGTAGGACAAAACACTCTCCATTCAGGTACTTTAAAACGAGCTCAGAGACCATCCGCCTGGCGGTGATGCTGTACGTTCGGTTTCCGCTCTCACTCCGTAATGTGGAAGACCTTCTGCAAGAAGCTGCTCGACTTGGTTATTATCAGCCCACCAGATGGCCTTGGCGGCCTCAAAAGGCGGCAGTTTGGTTTTCGCTGAGAAAATACCTTCAGAAATGTTTGCGTTCTGAGTTTAGCAGGGGCATGATAACGGTGTTGAACACGGAGATCATGTAGTTCGCGTGTCTAAGTTAAGCGCACTTTTTAACACACCAGAGATGAATGCTTATAAGCTATTGTTAATGAATATATAGTTATTATGTTCTTTCATCATAATCCGCGTGTCGGGGGTTCAAGTCCCTCCTCCGCTACCAAATTTTCTTTATATTCA
>ERZ802830.4192-NODE-4192-length-11710-cov-33.5886_pt1 | contig 11710 bp, 11 predicted proteins | sample MGYA00345654_ERZ802830 | MGnify/ENA primary metagenome ERZ802830 (study PRJEB30503, sample SAMEA104212375) | marine metagenome | biome: Westerlies Biome; feature: [SRF] surface water layer (ENVO:00010504) within the epipelagic zone...; material: water... | reverse complement strand
ATAAGGCGCGACTGCAACGCTTTGAGGAACTCAATTCGCAAGAGTTTCAAACCCGTAACGAGACCAACGAAATCTACATTCCGCCGGGTGCGAGACTCGGAGACAAGGTGATCGAGGTCAACGGCCTGCGAAAAGCCTTTGGGGAGCGGTTGTTGTTCGAAGAAGTCAGCTTCACGGTGCCCAAAGGTAGCATCGTGGGCATTATTGGTGCCAACGGGATGGGTAAATCGACGCTATTCCGCATCTTGATGGGTCTAGAGACCCCCGATGGCGGTGAGGTCACGGTGGGTGAGACAGTGGAGCTCGGTTATGTAGATCAATCCCGGGATGATCTCGACGGCAGTAAAACCGTTTGGGAAGAGGTATCTGACGGCTTAGACATCATCCGCATCGGCAATTATGAAGTGCCTTCGCGATCGTATGTGGGTCGCTTCAACTTCAAAGGCTCTGACCAGCAAAAATTTGTTAAAGATCTCTCTGGGGGAGAGCGCAACCGACTTCACCTCGCCAAATTGCTCAAGCAAGGAGCCAATGTGCTTTTGCTGGATGAGCCCACCAACGACCTCGACGTCGAAACGCTGCGGGCGCTGGAGGAAGCACTGCTGGCGTTCCCTGGCTCCGCATTGGTGATTTCGCACGACCGTTGGTTCCTCGACCGAATCGCCACCCACATCCTCGCTTATGAGGATGATGGCAACGTGGTTTTCCACGAGGGCAACTACTCGGAGTATGAGGATGATCGGCGACAGCGAGTTGGCGCGGAAGCCGCGGTACCCAGCCGAGTGAAGCACCGTAAGCTGAAGTAATGATTAGCAGGCACGGCCACAAAAACACCGACAGTGTCACACCAGACCGAGCGAACAGGGCATTAGATTGTGGGCGTAGACCTCGGTCACCGCGGAAGCGATCTGGGTGATTTCTTTGAGGGATCACTCATTGGCTGGCTTCCAACGCCTCGGAGAGACGCACAACGGGGATCACTTTAAGGCCCTTAATCGCCTTTTTGGGAGCGTTCCCTTTGGGCACAATCGCGAGCTTGAAGCCGTGTTTTGCAGCCTCGGCGAGCCTTTCCTGGCCACTGGCCACGGGTCGAATTTCCCCAGACAAACCCACCTCGCCAAAGACCACCCAGTCCCTCGGCAGGGGCCGGTTCCGCAGGCTCGACACTACCGCCAGCAACAGCGCCAGATCAGCCGAGGTCTCCATAACCCGCACACCGCCCACCACGTTGGCAAACACGTCCTGATCGCTCACCTGAATGTCACCGTGTCGATGCAGCACCGCAAGCAACATCGCCAGCCTGTTCTGCTCAAAACCCACTGTCACGCGCCGGGGATTGCCCAGTGAGCTGTCATCGACAAGCGCCTGAATTTCCACCAGTAACGGGCGGGTGCCCTCCCATACGACAACAACCGTTGTACCCGGCGCAGTGTGCTCCGAGCGATCCAGAAAAATCGCCGAAGGATTGGTGACCTCGCGCATGCCGGCATCGGTCATGGCGAAAATGCCCAGCTCGTTCACGGCGCCGAAACGATTCTTCTGCCCTCGCAGAGTGCGGTAGCGGGAATCGTGGTCACCCTCGAGAAGTATCGAGCAGTCGATCATGTGCTCGAGCACCTTCGGCCCGGCGAGGCTGCCGTCTTTCGTCACGTGACCCACCAGTATCAATATCGTGCCCGTCTGCTTGGCATACCGGGTCAGTTGGGCCGCGCAATCCCGAACCTGCGACACGCTCCCAGGAGCTGACGTCAGCGTCTCGCTGTGCACCACCTGAATAGAATCGACAACGAGAATTTTGGGTTTTATCGACTCGGCGGATGCCAGGATCGCATCGACATCGGTTTCTGCCATCAGCTGCAGCTGATCGGTCGGCAGACCGAGACGATTGGCGCGCAGTGCGATTTGCTCGGGAGACTCCTCGCCTGTGACATATAGCGCGGGATGCGCTGCCGCCAGCTGACACAGGGCTTGTAGCAGCAGCGTGCTCTTGCCTGCCCCGGGGTGGCCGCCAATGAGGATGCTTGAGCCCGGCACAAATCCGCCGCCGAGGACGCGATCCAATTCGTCAAACCCAGAAGCCAGTCGAGGCAAATCGATCACCGCAACATCTTCAAGACGCTGCACTGCGGCCACCGTCCCAGCGTAACCGGACCGCCCCGCTGCCCGCACGTTAGCCCCCTTCGCCGCAGGCGCGCTGAGCCTAATTTCCGAGAGGGTGTTCCAAGCCTGGCACTCACCGCACTGGCCCTGCCACTTGGGGAAATCGGCCCCACAGTCATTGCAGACAAATGCGGTTTTTGCCTTCGCCACGCGAAACTCTCCGGAAACTGATCGTAATTGCTGTATTGGTGCAGGTAAGTCGGTATCCTATCAGACCGCTTGACCCACTCCGCATCATAATGCCGCCTGCTTCACTCATTCCCGATCGCCAACTGACCTTCTCGCCCGAACTGGCCGAGACAATCGGACTTGAAGAAGCCGTTTTATTGCAGGCTTTGGGCAGCCACCTGAATGGCGCTGATGATTGGGCTCCTCTGTCCGTTACAGCGCTGCAAAAAACGCTGTCGTTTTGGTCTCTGGATCACATTGCGACGCTCATCGCGAAGCTGGTGGCACTGGGCATTATTCATCAGCAACCTAGTCAGGATCCGAATATCGTCCTGCTCAGTGCGGCAGCCAGCAACGCCAGGGATGTGCAGAGGTCGACCGCGTCCAATGCCCAGACTACTTCTTACGGACACCCTGACTGGCAGCCAAGTGATGATTTGATAGAGCTGCTGGTGCTGAACCACGGTATTCCCCAATCGTTTATCAACAGTGCCCAAGCTAGCTTTATGCTCTCCAACAGTAGCGAGGCTGAGACCCAGTTTCGACAGCACATTCTTACCCGTTGGCGAGACACACAGAAGCAAGAAGCCAAGCAAACAAAAGCACACGCCTTCGAGATCAGCACTCCTGCGTCCTTTGACCGCGACTGGACACCCAGCCAGGACGCGCTCGAGATACTGGCTCAAGCGGACATCGACATCGTCTTTGCAGAATCGGTGCGAGCAGAATTCATTCTGTACTGGAGTGAGCGGGGCGGCCCGCCAAAAGAAGTTAACAGTCGCTTCGTCGAACATGTTCGCCGGCGCTGGCTAAAGCACACCAGCCAGATGCATCACAGCACGGAGCCCACGCGAATACCTCGCAACTGGGAACCCGATACCTCTGTCTATGAGACGTTGCGATTGGCGGGGATCGAACAGGCTGATGCACAAACATTGCTCCCCGAATTTGTGATGTACTGGGTGGACAGTAATGAGGTACATACCTCCTGGAACAGTAAATTTCTGCAGCACGTAAAACGCCAGTGTCGTAGCGCAGGGTATGGAGAACAGCATGGCGGAGAAACAGGACGCGGCGGCGCTGGCGGCAGCCATCGCTCAAAAGACCGAAGTCTCAGCGACGACCTCACCGACACCAGCTGGGCCAACTGATCCCACGGAACCGCCCGACTCGCAGCTGATTGAGGCGATCAATCAGGTGTTCGCGCTGTTTCGGTTGAACTACCACAACCAATATTACGCGGCCTGGTCAGACGCCGAGCAGGTGAAACAGGTCAAACGACTCTGGCTGGAGGCGCTCGAGGCCTACCCCACTGCGGTGATCCTGCGCGCCGCACAGCATGCCATCGAGCACAGCGACTACCTACCCACTTTGAATCGTATGATTGAAGCGTGTCGGCACTGTCTAAGTGATTTAGGGCTCCCCTCGCCCTACGATGCCTATCGGCAAGCGTGCCTGGCACCCTCACCGAAAACCGAGGCGGCGTGGCAACATCCGGCGGTGTACCTTGCCGGGCGCGACAGCGACTGGTTTTTTCTGGCTAATGAGCCGGAATCAAAAACCTGGCCGGTGTATCGAGAACACTACGAGCGATGGGTCAGTCGCGCCGCTCGGGGCGAAGTGCTACAGGGTCCGGAACGGATAGCACTATCGGCACCCACAGAGGACCCACCCAGCGCAGAGGAGCAGGTCACGCATCTCGCGCGCCTGAGAAAAGAAATCGGTCTGTGATCAATCCTGCTCGGGCGCTTGGCGCTCAGCTTTAAGCGCCCCAGATTTCGATTGCCTCTTGCACTACACGCGCCTGATCTGACATCACCTGCTGCTTGATCGTCATCAGCGAGGTGTCAGCTTCGGTGCACGCCTGCTCCAGCTCACGCGCGGCCGCCGACAGCATGAGTGCATGCAAATTGGCACTGGTGCCCTTAATGCGATGTGCAATCTGCCTCAGCGCCTCAGCGTTTTGATCAGTAATCGCCTGCTCACTGGCAGCGAGATCCGCGGTCAATTCATCAACAAATTTAGAGAGTAGTGGGGCCACTATCTGCTTGTCTCCGCCGAACATTTCGAGCAGAGCAGAGAAATCGAGGGGCGAAGGAAGTTGTCTCATTTCGAGGGAGTCTCAGGTCCACGAGGCATAGAGCGGGAGCACGGGATCAGTAGCCGGCGTAGTCATCCCGGGCGAGATTTTCAAACCGCGTGAATTCGCCCTGAAACGCGAGGCGACAGGTGCCGATCGGGCCATTACGCTGTTTGCCGATAATGATCTCGGCTACACCTTTATCAGGAGAGTCCTCGTGATACACCTCGTCCCGATAAATGAACATCACCACATCGGCGTCCTGCTCGATCGCACCCGATTCCCTGAGATCCGAATTCACAGGACGCTTGTTAGGCCGCTGCTCCAACGCTCGATTCAGCTGTGACAGTGCCACCACCGGACAGCGGAATTCCTTGGCGATCGCTTTCAGGTTTCGGGAAATTTCCGAAATCTCTGCGGTTCGGCCGTCGGCCGCACCCGCAACCCGCATCAACTGCAGGTAATCCACCATGATCATGGCCAGATCACCATGCTCCCTTGAGAGTCTGCGCGCCCTGGCTCTAACTTCGGTTGGCGTCAGCGCCGGCGTGTCATCAATGAAGATAGTGGTCTCTTTCAGTTTCGCCATCGCTGCCGACAACTTGGGCCAGTCATCCTGCTGCAACTTACCCGTGCGCAACCGCGACTGATCGATCTTGCCCAGTGAGGACATCATCCTGACCACGAGTTGCTCTGCAGGCATTTCCATCGAAAAAACCAGAATCGGCTTTTCGGTGTGGGCAGACGCGTTCTCGACCAGGTTCATGGCAAAAGCCGTCTTACCCATAGAGGGCCGGCCCGCCACGATCACTAGGTCCGAGGGCTGCAGTCCCGAGGTTTTCTTATCGAGGTCAATGAAGCCGGTAGTGAGACCGGTGATATCACCACCCGAGTTGTAGAGCTCTTCGATGCGTTCCAGCGCACCCGTTAACAGCGGGGCCATGCCTTGAGGGCCACCCAGTTTCGGGCCGCTCTCCGAGACCGTCATGATGAGCCGCTCGGCTTCATCAACCAGTTCTTCGGCGCTACGGCCTTCCGGGTTAAAACCTGCGGTTGCGATATCCTGTGCTGCGCCAATCAGCTTTCTAAGCAGCGCGCGCTCCCGTACAGCCCGAGCATAGGCACTGACGTTGGCGGCAGTGGGCGTCTGCTCGACGAGATCTGCGAGGTAGGTATGGCCACCAGCCGCATCCAATTCGCCCGTTGCCAGCAGGCGATCTGCAACGGTGATGACGTCAATCGGTTCGTTACGATCAACCAGAATGGCGATCTGACGGAAAATCGCCCGGTGCTCAGGCCGATAAAAGTCGCTGGCATCAACCAGCTCGGCAATCACGTCCCAGCTCTCGGGTACCAATAAAATACCCCCTATGACCGAGCGTTCTGCCTCGACCGACTGGGGTTGCATGCGGATCCGCGAGATATCCGAATCCTGAGGTTTTACCGACTCCAAGGTGTCGCCTTCTTCTGTGCCTGATCAGCCGGGGTGGCACCGAATCATCGATGCATAAGCGCCGCCCGGCCGATTAGATTACCCGCGACCGGGAAGAACTGCCAGAAAAGATCTGCGCCTTAGGGTTGGCGCCGCCAAAAACTGTGGCGCACAGACTAATATGCGGGGCGGAGACCCCGCGGGGCATTACTCAGCGACGATATGAATCGCAACAGAGGTCGATACCTCTGCATGGACCTGAATCATGATCTCGAACTCACCGAGCTCGCGGATCACGCCCTCGGGCAGCCGGACTTCCGATTTGTCGACTTCACATCCCGCGACAGTCAATGCATCGGCAATGTCACGGGTTCCCACGGAACCAAACAGCTTGCCTTCCTCGCCAGCGGTCGCGGCAATCTCGACCGCACCCAGAGCCGCCAACGCCTCGCCTCGCGCTTCCGCGGCAGAAAGTGTCTCCGCGGCGGTAGCTTCCAGCTCTGCACGGCGAGCCTCAAACTTGGCCACGTTGTCTTCTGTGGCCGGCACTGCCTTGCCCTGCGGGATCAGGAAATTACGGCCGTAACCGGGTTTCACATCAACCTTGTCGCCCAGGGTACCGAGATTGCCAATGTTTTCGAGCAAAATGACTTCCATCGTTCTTTCCTCTGCTGGCCGTGTAAACGGCCGACTCCAATCAATTCCTCTTCGGCGGCTTAGGCGCCACCAGAACCCTGGCCAGAAGAGCTCGCCCATCTGGCCCTAAAATCAGCGAATGCGTCCACCACGACACATCCCACCCATACCCACTTCACAGGATCTAGCACGATCCACAGCACGTACATCAGGGTCAGCCAAGCGACCCCTTTGTTCGCACGGGCTGCATAGGCATGTACCAATGCGAACCCGACGATGGTGAGAGGCAGTACAGCGGCCGCACTCCAGACCCGCCAATCGGGCCCCATCCACCACAATGCGCCTGCCGCGAGCGCCATGGCAATCGCCGCACCGCTAGGCAACCTCAGCGCTCGAAACTCGGCGCCAAACCCCCCCGGGTTGTAAAGGGCTGCCTGCCAGTAACGCCCCAGCATCAGGCTGAGCAAAGCAATCACCGCATTACCCGTTGCCAACAACGCCGCAACTTGGGGGACCGCCAGCGAGTTGAACGCTAACTCTCCCGAGCCCTCTTGCTGGAGGTCCTGCTCCAACTGGGCGAGGGCCTGATTAAATGTTGCTACCAGGTCCTCTAAAAACGGGCCATTCAACAGGGTCAACGCCATTCCACTGACCAGTGCCAGCGGCACGCTCGCCATGACTGCCAATGACAGGCTGACGCTTTCCCGGAGGACAACTGCCAGACCGTAGGCTCCCAGCAACAACATGGCACTACCCGTGTCGCCGGTCATGGCTGTGATGATCGCCGCGGGCAATAAAGCCCACAGCGCCAACCACCCGCCGGAAGCTGTCCCCTTTCTCAGGGTGACCAGTGCGATGGCCGCCGCACTGATCCAGCCAAATAACAGGCTGCCCGACCCCAGTACCGCGATGCCGAGCGCCTGCCACCGGCCGCGCATGATGAATTCAGCGAGGCCGCGCATCATTAGCGCTTAGTTATGAGCGTCTGTATAAGGCAGTAGAGCGAGGTAGCGCGCGCGCTTTACCGCCGTCGCGAGCTGACGCTGATACTTGGCCTTGGTGCCGGTAATCCGGCTTGGTACGATCTTGCCGGTCTCAGAGACATACTGCTTGAGGGTATCCAGATCCTTATAATCGATCTCGGTCACGCCCTCCGCGGTGAAACGGCAAAACTTTCTGCGTCGAAAAAAACGTGACATGGCTTATTCCTCGGTCGTTTCTTCAGTGGCTGCTTCTGGCGCTTCGGCAACAGGCTCTGGCGCATCTTCTTCAGCAGGTGCCTTAGCCGTCTCGGCCGCAGCACGGCGGGCGTCATTGTCCTGACGCTCCTGATAACGGGCCTTGCGCTCCTTATCTTCGCGCTCGGCCTTCATGATCAGAGATTCCTCAAGCGTGGGCTCATCGCGACGAATGACGAGGTTACGAATGACCGCGTCGTTGTAACGGAAGGTGGTGGTTAACTCTTCCATCGCCTCGTTGGAGGCCTCGACGTTCATCAGCACGTAATGCGCCTTATGGATTTTGTTGATGTGGTAGGCCAACTGACGTCGACCCCAATCTTCCAGACGATGAACAGTCCCGCCATCTTTGGTGATGACGTTGCTGTATCGTTCAATCATTCCTGGGACTTGTTCTGACTGGTCCGGATGGACCATGAACACAACTTCGTAGTGTCGCACTCGCGTACTCCCTATGGTTTACAGCCACCCGTCACGCGGTGTGGCAAGGAGGATGGACCTGTTTTCAGGCCCGGCCAAATTTTGAGGGGCGGAGTCTACAAAGGCCTTTGCCGCTTTGCAATGGGCCAATTTGGCACCTGATTCAGCGTCGTTAGGCTTTTAAAGGCCCCGTTGCCGCACCGCCTCAAACAGACATACACCCGCTGCGACCGATACATTGAGGCTTGAAACCGATCCTGCCATCGGCAGTTTGACGACGAAATCACAGAGATCGCGGGTTAGTCGACGCATCCCCGCACCCTCTGAGCCGAGCACCATCGCACAGGGCCCGCTCAGATCTTGCTCATACAGCGACTCCTCTGCGTCGCCATCGGTGCCGATTACCCAGACACCGGCCTGCTTTAAAGCTTCGATTGTTCTGGCGAGGTTGGTCACGCGCACCCAGGGCACCGTCTCGGCGGCGCCACTCGCCACCTTGCGTACCACATCGTTAACGTCAGCACTTTTATCTTTTGGAAAGATGACAGCAGTGACCCCTGCCGCATCGGCGCTACGCAGGCAGGCACCCAGATTATGGGGGTCCGTCACGCCATCAAGAATCAAAATGAGCGGGATGGTCACCTGAGAGAGTTGCTCGCTGAGATCCGCCTCACTCATCAATCCTCCAGCCTCGGCCTCCGCCGCCTGGTCGAGCACTGCCACAACGCCCTGATGGCGCCCGTTAACCAGTGCATCGAGCTCTGACTTAGAACAGGAGAGCACGGACACGCCTTGATTTCGGGACAACTCACACAGCGCCTGCATGCGCTTGTCCTGACGGTCTGCCTGAACATGCAATGCCGCAACGCGGCGCGGCTCTCTGCGGATCAAGCTTTCTACCGCGTGATAGCCATAAGCGGTATCACTCATGGTTCACCGCCCTTTTTTGCCAGCAGGGGGCTGCTTCCCAGACCGTCGCTTTGCGGCCGATGCCTTGCCCTGCTTGGATGCGTTCGCAGTTCGGCCTGAGGTAGAGGCTTTTTTTGACTTCGCCGACTTAGGGGATGTTGCAGACTTTGATGGCTTCGTAGACCGCTGGCCCAGCTTGCGCTCTTTACCACCGCCTTCCTTTTCCCCATTGGGAGCAGTTTGGCGGCGGCGCGATTTCTTGCTGCGGCTCCCCGCTGCCGGCTCACCCTCAGTCCGGCGCTTCCCGCTTTTACCACGATGGGAAGGCGCAACCCCGGCCAGTTCCAGATCGATTTTTCTATCATCAAGATCGACCCGGGCGACCCTGACGGTGACCGCACCGCCCAGCTGGAAAACCTGCCGCGTGCGCTCACCAATCAGACGCTGCTTCGCCTGGTCAAAATGATAATAGTCCCCGGGTAAAGCGCTGATATGGATCAAACCCTCAATGTACAGATCGCTCAGTTCGACAAAGACGCCGAAGTTCGTCACGGCGGCAATGACTCCCTCAAACTCCTCGCCAATCCGGTCCTTCAGAAACTCGCACTTGAGCCAGGCATCCACTTCCCGCGTCGCGTCATCCGCGCGGCGCTCGGTCATCGAGCATTGCTCGCCCAGTGCGGCTATCGCGCCCACGTCATACGGGTAAATTCTCTCTCGTTTGAGTGCACTCGCCCCTTTGACCCGTTTGATATGAGCGCCTTTGCCGCGGCCTCGAATCGCTGCGCGAATCGCGCGGTGAACCAACAGGTCCGGATACCGACGGATGGGAGACGTGAAATGAGCGTAGGCCTCGTAATGCAGTCCGAAGTGACCTGCATTTTCAGGTTGGTAGACGGCCTGTGATAACGAGCGAAGCAACATGGTCTGAATGATGTGTCTGTCGTCGCGGCCTTCCACATTGGCTAGCAATGACTGATAGTGCTCAGGGGTAGGCTTGAGGCCACCAGGAAGATCCAGCGTCAGCTCACCTAAAAAGGCCCGGAGGTTCTCAAGCTTCTCAGCACTAGGACCCTCATGAACGCGGAACAGCGCGGGCTGCTCGAGCGCTTCGAGGAACTGTGCGGTGGCCACATTGGCAATCAGCATGCACTCCTCAATCAATTTATGGGCGTCGTTACGCTGCACGGGCTTGATGGCAGCGATTTTGCGCTGCTCATCAAAAAGGATGCGCGTTTCCTGCGTGTCGAAATCGAGCGCACCCCGCTGCTCCCGGGCGCCGCGCAGCACTTGGTAAAGCCCATAGAGCCGCTCAATCTCCTCACCGCGCTCGGCGGGCACGTGTGGACTCCAGCCATCCTGAATGACCGCACCGACGTCGGTATAGGTGAGCCGCGCATGGGAATGAATCACTGCCTCATAAAAAGTGTAGTCCTGCAACTGACCGTCGCGGTCAATGTGCATGTCACAGACCATCGCCAGCCGATCTACCTGCGGCTTTAAAGAACACAAGCCGTTCGAGAGGACTTCGGGGAACATGGGTACCACCCGTTCGGGGAAATACACCGAATTACCTCTGATGCTCGCTTCCTCGTCGAGCGCGGAGCCTACCGGGACGTAGTGAGAGACATCGGCGATCGCCACGCGCAGCTGGAATCCGTCGGGGGTTTTCTCGCACCACACGGCGTCGTCAAAATCTTTGGCGTCCTCGCCATCGATGGTCACAAACGGCACATCGCGCAGATCTACCCTATTGGTTTTATCTGCCTCGGCCGGCTCTTCACCGAGCGCGCCCGCCTCGCGGAGCACCTCATCAGGCCACTCCCAGGGTATGCCGTGAGCGCGAATGGCGACGTCGATCTCAAGCCCCGGATCCAGATGATCTCCGAGGACTTCCTCAACCTCACCCTTGGCACCCAAAGTGGCCGAGGGGTAATCCGTGAGGACGACCGATACCAGCTGTCCATGACGGGCGCCGCCCTTGGCTTTGGGTGGTATCAGTATGTGATTCCGAATGCGCGTGTTGTGGGGGAGCAGAAAGCCGATGCCGCTCTCTTCCATGTAACGGCCGACCACTTTGGTATGCGCCCGGGTGAGCACTTCAACAATGTGACCCTCTGCCCGACCACGACGATCCAGGCCTGCGACTGAGACCAATACCTCGTCACCATCGAATACTTGATACATCTCTCGGGCCGAGAGAAATAAATCGTCCCCTACTCCTTCTAGCGGCCGGGCAAAACCGTAACCATCGCGATGCCCCATCACCCTGCAGCGCAACAAATCCATTCGCTCAGGCACACCATAAGCACCCCGTCTGCCAGAAATGATCTGACCATCGCGTTGCATCGCGCGCAGGCGTTTACCCAATGCGTCGAGATCGCGCTCGCCGCTTAAGCCCAGTTGTTCTGCGATGCCAGCAAAGGCCATCGGCGCATCCGCCGCCCCAAGCAAGCCCAAAATCACTTCCCGACTGGGGATGGGGTGCTCGTAACGGCCCTGCTCCCGTTCCGCGTGGGGGTCAACGGGTGGGCTAGAGGTACTGTTTTTGCGGCGTGGCGCCAAGATGAAGTCCGATGGCTGGAGTCAGCCGGCTGGGAAAGAGGTCATAGTATACGCGGGAAACACCCCCCAGATCGCGGGACCGCGCGGCCGCTGGGTAATCGA
>ERZ802830.4189-NODE-4189-length-11715-cov-12.4298_pt1 | contig 11715 bp, 13 predicted proteins | sample MGYA00345654_ERZ802830 | MGnify/ENA primary metagenome ERZ802830 (study PRJEB30503, sample SAMEA104212375) | marine metagenome | biome: Westerlies Biome; feature: [SRF] surface water layer (ENVO:00010504) within the epipelagic zone...; material: water... | reverse complement strand
ACTGTAAGAGATTATTCTGCCTTTACTGTATTTGATGTAACACAAATGCCATATAGAATGGTTGCAAAATTTAGAGATAACGAAATTAAACCTATATTGTTTCCTCATACTATTGAGAAAGTCGCAAGAGCATATAACAATGCTCATATATGTGTTGAAGTAAATGATCTAGGACATCAAATAGCAGACGCTTTACAGTTTGAATTAGAATACACAAACTTATTAATGTGTATGATGAAAGGTAGAGCAGGTCAGATATTGGGTGGTGGTTTCAGTAAGAGAGGTACACAATTAGGTGTACGTATGACTAAACAAGTAAAACGTATAGGTTGTTCAAACTTAAAATCACTACTAGAGGGCGACAAGATATTGATAAACGATTTTCATACAATACAAGAGTTATCAACATTTGTAAGACGTGGTAGTGGATGGCAGGCTGAAGAGGGTTCAAATGATGATTTAGTTATGTGTTGCGTTATCTTTGCATGGATCACTAATCAAAGATATTTCAAAGAGATGACAGACCAAGATGTACGTGCTAGAATGTATGCCGAACAACAAAACGCAATAGAACAAGATATGGCACCTTTCGGGTTTATGGATAACGGCATGGAAGAAGAATATCAACAAGATGATAGTGGTGAAGTATGGCAGCCAGTAACCGTACGAAAAGGTGATATTTTATAAATATAAACGAGATTAATGATACCTATTAGCTAATAAGAGGAGAACAAACATATGGCATTTCAAGTTTCACCAGGTGTTCTCGTACAAGAGAGGGATCTAACAAACGTAATCCCAGCAGTAGCAACTACGATCGGTGCTGTTGCAGGACAATTTAATCAAGGACCTATGGACGAAGTTACGTCTATTAGTTCGGAGAAAGAATTAGTAGAAACGTTTGGAAAACCTGACTCTACAAACTTTGAATTTTGGTTTAGTGCTGCAAGTTTTTTGCAATACTCATCAAGTTTAAGAGTAGTACGAGCTGCAAATACATCAAGTGTTAATTCTTGTGTATCTGGCACAGCCTTAAGAATAAAAAACACAGATCATTACCAAAACGGTGACGGTACAACTGGACCTTACAATGATGGTTCAGCTAACGTTGGCGAATGGGCTGCAAGAACAGCAGGCGCATGGGGTAATAACTTAAAAGTTTCAGTATGTCCGAGTGCAACGGCATATGAAGCAGTAAATAAAACAACAACAAATGACGCTTCAACAGCAGTTGGAGATACAACTATCGTATTAACTTCAGGAACTGATTTTCTTGTAGGTGATATTGTAAACTTCGGCGAGTCAGGTGGACATGAATATAGAGTTACAGGTGTTTCAACAAACACTTTAACTTTTGTAAGACATCCATCAGGCACAGGCGGACTACACACAGCTGTTGCAAACGGTTCACAAGTAAGAAGAAGATGGCAATACTACGATCTAGTAGATAAAGCACCAGCAACATCAACATACGCTTCTAATAGAAGTGGTGTAAATGACGAAATGCACATAGCAGTCATTGATGAAGACGGTGGTATTACAGGTACTGCTGGTGAAGTTTTAGAAATTTATGATTCAGTATCAAAAGGATCAGACGCTAAAACAGCACAAGGCGATACTAACTACTACGTTGACGTACTTTACAACCAATCAGAATACATCTATTGGATGGATCACGTTGCTACAGGATCAAATTGGGGTAGTGCAGTTGCAGGAATAACATTTACTGCTCTGTCAGCACCTTTTACTAGATCACTTGCAAGTGGGGCAGATGGTTCCGCAGTATCAACTGCTGAATTAAAAACTGCTTACGAAAAATACAATGACGCTGATACTGTAGATGTTAACTTAATCATCGCTGGTAAAGGTAACGCTACACACATTGATAACTTAATTACAATCGCTGAAAACAGAAAAGACGCAATAGTATTTGTTTCTCCTGAAAGAGCAGATGTAGTTAACGTTACAAATAGTACTACTCAAACAACTAACGTAAAAGGTTTCTTTGATAGTATTAGATCATCATCATACGCTGTATTTGATAGTGGTTACAAATATACATACGACAAATATAATGACGTATTCAGATATGTTCCTTTAAATGGAGACATTGCTGGATTGGCTGCAAGAACAGACTTAATCGCAGACTCATGGTTCTCACCTGCTGGTTTCAACAGAGGAGTAATTAGAGGTGCAGTTAAACTTTCTTACAATCCAACACAAGGACAAAGAGATGAATTGTACAGAGCGAGAGTAAACCCAGTTGTAACATTACCAGGACAAGGTACTTTATTGTTTGGTGATAAAACTGGATTATCAACGCCGAGTGCTTTTGATAGAATAAACGTAAGAAGATTGTTTATTACTTTGGAAAAAGCAATATCAACAGCTTCTAAATTTCAACTATTTGAATTTAATGACGAGTTTACAAGAGCTCAATTTAGAAACATAGTTGAACCATTCCTTAGAGATGTACAAGGTAGAAGAGGTGTTACAGACTTTAGAGTAGTTTGTGATTCTTCTAATAACACTGCTAATGTCATTGATAGTAATGAGTTTAGAGCTGATATATTTGTTAAACCAAATAGATCAATCAACTTTATACAACTACAATTCGTTGCGACACGATCAGGCGCCGCATTTGAAGAAGTGGTAGGAGGATAAACACATGCCAAATATAAATGACTTTAAAGCTAAGTTAAGAGGCGGTGGAGCTCGTGCCAATCAGTTTAGAGTAACAATGCCTTTCCCTGGTTTTGCTGCTGTAGGTGGTGAAACAGAAACTATGAGTTTCTTAACTACATCTACATCTTTACCAGGAATGACTGTAACGGAAGTTGCAATACCATTTAGAGGTAGGGAGTTATATGTTGCAGGTGATAGAACATTTGCTACATGGACTACAACTATTCTAAATGATACTAACTTCTTAATACGTAACGCTTACGAAAGATGGTTAAATGGTATCAACAATATGTCAGATAACGAGGGGTTAGTAAATCCTGTAGATTATCAAGTTGACGCATTTGTAGATCAGTTAGACCGAAATGGTAACGTGATTAAATCATACACTTTCAGAGGAATGTTTCCAACAACTCTGGATGATATTGCTCTATCGTATAGTGATAACAACTCCGTAGAGAGTTTTACTGCTACACATAGATATCAATACTTTGAAACAAACACTACTACTTAATACCGTTATAAGTATTAATAGTAATAGGAGAAACTAAATTATGGCTGAACTGTTTGGGTTTAAGATAGAACGTTTAAAAGACGCTTCAACCGATCCAAGACAAAATATAGTTCCACCTCAAGCGGAAGACGGTACAACAACCGTCCCCGCTGGTGGGTTTTTTGCGTCTTATGGCGGATTTGATGTAACGGCTAGAAACGAGCTAGACTTAATAAGAAGATATAGAGAAGTATCACTCCATCCCGAGTGTGACCTTGCAATAGAGGATATCATATCTGAGGCAATCGTATCAAATGAAAATCAAAATGCTGTACAATTAGATTTAAGTAAAATTGAGTACAGCGAATCTATTAAAAAGAAAATAAGAGAATCATTCCATGAAGTATTAAAGTTATTAAACTTTGATATAAAAGGACACGATATTTTTAGAAGATGGTACGTAGATGGTAGAATGTACTATCATAAAATTATAGACAAAGAAAGTCCTAGATTAGGGATTACAGAATTAAGATATATAGACCCTCGTAAAATCAAAAAGATTAGAGAGGTTAGAAAGCAGAGAACAGATGGCATGCCTTCTTCATTTGCTTTTGAAAACAAATTCCAAGAATATTATATATTCAACGAAAAAGGAATACATCCAACTGCTACATCAAACGCAGGTGGGTTAAGAATAGCGACAGACGCTATCGCATTTTGTCCGTCTGGTTTAATAGACCAACAGGCAAATCAAGTTTTATCTTATTTACATAAGGCAATTAAACCTGTCAATCAATTAAGAATGATTGAAGACGCTGTTGTAATATACAGAATTGCTCGTGCACCAGAAAGAAGAATATTCTATATTGATGTAGGTAACTTACCTAAAATCAAAGCTGAACAATATTTAAGAGATGTTATGGCTAGATATAGAAACAAACTTGTATATGACGCAAGTACTGGTGAAATTAAAGACGATAGAAATCAGATGAGTATGTTAGAAGACTTTTGGTTGCCTCGTAGAGAAGGTGGGAGAGGAACTGAAATCACTACATTACCTGGTGGTCAAAACTTAGGTGAAATACAAGATATAGAATACTTCCAAAAGAAACTATATCGTTCACTTAATATACCAATCAGTAGATTAGAAGGCGGTCAAGGATTTAATCTAGGTCGTGCAGCTGAAATTAGTAGAGATGAAGTTAAGTTTACTAAATTCGTAGGCAGATTACGTAAAAAATTCTGTATGCTTTTCCATGATCTATTGAAAACACAATTAATATTAAAAGGCGTTATTGCTCCAGAAGAATGGGACAGTATGCAAGGCGATATTACATATTCTTTCTTACAAGATGGTTACTTTGCTGAATTAAAACACAGCGAAATGATGAGAGAAAGAGTACAACTCGCTCAACAACTAGAAGGGTATGTTGGTAAATATTTCTCTAATGAGTATATACGAACCAAGATATTAAAACAAAATGAAACAGAAATTGATGAAATTGATAAACAAATTGAAGAAGAAGGTTCTGAAGGACAAGCCGAAGAAGTCCCTATCATCTCGCCTCGTAAAGAAACGAATGGTAGTAAAGAAAAAGAACCAACATTAAAACCAAAAGAAGGAGAAAAAGATGTCGGAAGAAGTAATTAGATATGGTGCTGGTGGCGTTCCTTATGTAAAGAAAACAGAAGCACCTAAGGAAGAAGTTAAAGAGGAAGTAATTTCTGAAATTTTAACAAAGAATCCTAACAAAGAAAAAAAATCTGAAACTACTAAAGAAAAAAAGTAATAGGAGATAAATAATATTATGAGTAAAGAAAATTTAAACAAGTTTGTTAATTCACTACAACAAGGTGACGCTAAACAGGCAGGAACAGATATAAAAAATGCTCTTGCAGATAAAGTTAGTGCAGCCTTAGATGACGCTAAAGTTGATGTGGCTAGATCAGCATTTACAGGACAACAAGGCGCAGACGCTCCAGAAGCGAATGTGTTTAGTGGTAATGATATAAGTGCTGAAAATCCTACACCAGAGGCGGCTAGTGATGAAGTGGCTCAGTAAGTTTATTAAAGATAATATAACTGAAGGCAACGATTACAAACGTACAAGACAGTACAACAAACTTACGCCTAAAATGAAGCGTGCTGTAGATATGATATTCAGAGCTGCTGATAAAGACGCAGATGTAATATCTAATTTTGAAAAAAATATTAATACAGCTGCAAAACAATATGGTGTACGTAAACAAGATTTAATGACGTATTTTGATAAAGAAACGTTAACAATTTTAAGGAGATAAAGATGGCAACAATTATACTAAAAGGAGCGCTAGTCGCAGGTACATTATCAGATAACACTATCGGTAATGCTCACTTTGTAAGAATAGTCGCTACTGCTGGTACAAATACTATTACAGTAAAAGATGGTAGTACAGTTTTAGGTACGACTTTATTACATGCTGCTGGAGATGAAATCACAATTGAAAAACATGCTAAACATACAATTTCATCAAGTGGTAACGTAAGTGCTAGTGCTGTAGGCGTAGGTCACTAACATGGCTGATACAGTATCTACACAAACATTAACAGATACGACAGGCGTAAAGTTTGCCGTTAAGATAACTAATTTTTCTGACGGTACAGGTGAAACTTTAGTTAAAAAAGTTGACGCTAGCGAAACAACTTTTATGACTGAAGACGGTAATCGTAAAATATCAAAAATCTTTTATTCAATAAACACTGCTAATCCTAAATCAGCAGTAGAGTTGATATGGGATGGTACAGATAATGCAACGGCAGTTTTATTGTCTGGTCAAGGTTTTTGGGACTTACGTGCCGATGGTAATGAGATAGCTAACAACGCAACAACACCAACAGGTGATGTTTTACTATCTACAAAAAATTTCGCAATTGGTGATAATTACACAATTTTAGTCGTTTTCAGATAGTTATTTGTATAAATAATAGAGAGAAATAGAGATAGATACAAATGAAATTAATTACCGAAGAAATATCAAACGCAGAATATATTGTAGAACAAAAGAATGGTAAAAAAAACTATTCTATCAAAGGTATATTCATGCAATCCGATGTGAAAAATAGGAATGGAAGAGTCTATCCTAAAGAGATACTTCAAAAAGAAGTGTTTAGATATAATAGAGAGTTCATCAATAAAAGCAGAGCATTCGGCGAACTTGGTCATCCTGATGGCCCGACAGTAAATTTAGAAAGAGTTTCGCACATGATTAAGGCTCTATATCCAGAAGGCGCAAATTTTATAGGTGAAGCACGAATTTTAGATACCCCATATGGAAAAATAGTGAAAAGTTTAATTGACGAGGGTGCAAAATTAGGTGTTTCAAGTAGAGGAATGGGCACACTTGCAAACGTAGGTGGTGCTAACATAGTCAAAGACGATTTTTATCTTGCAACCGCGGCTGATATAGTCGCAGACCCCAGCGCTCCAGACGCTTTCGTAGAAGGCATTATGGAAGGCAAAGAGTGGGTTTGGAATAATGGCGTTTTGAAAGAGCAAGAAGTAAACGAATTAAAGTTACAAGTAGAAAGTAAAGAGAGAATGGCAAGAGCAAATAAAAATGCTCAAGTATTTGAATCTTTTCTTAAAAAGCTGTAATTTTATAAATAGTAATTGACTCATTCCGAGAGGAGTGGTGCATTTATTTTACAACAACAAGAAAAACTATTGAGGAGATAGAACGATGGCTGACAATACTGTGGCAGATTTGCCAACAAAAAACGCAGCTCCAGCTGAACCAGCAAAGTCGCTAGCAGCAACTGTACAACAAGTTATGACAAAAGCAGTTACTTCACCGACAGACGCAAAAGTAGATTTCGCACAAGGGGTTAACCACATTACAGGTGACCCACAACAAAAAAGTGCAGGAGCAGCTGACGCAATGCAATCTCTTAAAGCCGAGGCAGAACCTAAGAAAACATCTTACAGTAACGCTAACGAAGCTGACGAGAAAAAAGACGAAAAAGAAAAAGAAGAAGTAAAAGAAGTAGCAGATAAAGAAGACGAAAAGAAAAAAGACGAGATGATGAAAGCTTCTAAAGATAAAGAAGATATGAAAGAAGGCGAAATGCCTGCAGGTCTTAAAAAATACCTTGACAAGAAAAACGACAAGTCTGAAAATAAAGAAGACGAGAAGAAAGATGTTAAGGAAACTGCTGACGAAGACGAGAAAAAAGACAAAAAAGAAATGATGAAAGCTTCTAAAGATAAAGAAGATATGAAAGAAGTAGCTGAAAAAGACAAAGAAAAAGAAGTCAAAGAAGTTGCTGATAAAGATGATGAGAAGAAAAAAGAAGTTTCTGAAGTAGCTGATAAAGAAAAAGAAGTTAAAAAAGAAACTGCTAAAGATAAAGTTAAAGATATGGACATGAAAGAAGATGTTGCTGCTCTAACTGAAGGTGAAGACCTTTCGGAAGAGTTTAAAGCAAAAGCTGCTACTATATTTGAAGCTTCTATCAAAGCAAAACTCGTTGAAGAAATAGAAAATTTAGAGAGCGAATACGAAACTAAGGTTAATGAAAAAGTTGAAGAAACTAAATCAGAAATCGTAGAAAAAGTTGACGCTTACCTAAACTATGTTGTTGAGGAGTGGATGAAAGAAAACGAATTAGCAATAGAAAAAGGCTTAAGAGCTGAGATTACTGAAGATTTTATCGGTGGTCTTAAATCTCTATTTGAATCTCACTACATCAATGTTCCACAAGAGAAGTATGATGTGATTGAGGCTCAGACTGCTGAAATAGAAAAGTTAAAAGAAGAAGTTAACTCTACTATTGAGAAAAACGTTGAGTTGAATCAGGCAATCGGTCAACACGTAAGAACGGATATCATCAATGATGTTACATCTGATCTTGCTGAAACTGAAACTGAAAAACTTAAAGGTTTAGCAGAAGGAATTGAATATAAAGACGCTGAAAGTTTTAGAACTAGTGTAGAAACATTAAAAAATTCTTACTACCCTAAAGCAAAAGCGAGTGATACTGAATCTAATGAAGTAGCAGAAAACAATGCTGGTTCTATGAACGAATCAATGGCTGCATATACTGCTGCAATTAGTAAATCAAAGAAAAACCCATACGTAAAGTAAGGGTTAGTTAATTAACTAAAAAAGAAGGAGAGATAGAAAAATGTTTTTATCTGAATCAATGCAAAACAAGTGGCAGCCCGTTTTAGACCATCCTGATCTTCCTGAGGTCAAAGATAGTTATAAAAGAGCCGTTACTTCAATGGTATTAGAGAACCAAGAAAAGTCGCTAAGAGAAGACGCTGCTTTCTTATCAGAAGCTGCGCCAACTAACGCAACTGGTTCCGCAATACAAAATTGGAATCCTATTTTAATTAGCTTAGTTAGAAGAGCAATGCCAAACCTTATCGCTTACGATATCGCTGGTGTTCAACCTATGTCAGGCCCAACAGGTCTGATCTTCGCAATGAGAAGTAGATATACATCTCAAAGTGGTGGTGAAGCTCTTTTTGACGAAGCTGATTCTGACTTTTCTGGAAGAAACAAAGCTGGTTCTTCTGTGTCAGGGGCTTCCGCTGTAGCACAAACTGGTGAAAACCCAGCTGTTCTTAATGACTCAATAGGTACTTCTACTGGTTACACAACTGGTACTGGTATGACAACTGCATATGCAGAAGCACTTGGAGACGCTGCGGCGAACTCATTTGCTGAAATGGCATTCTCAATTGAGAAGTCAACTGTAACTGCTAAGTCAAGAGCATTAAAGGCTGAGTACACTATGGAATTAGCACAGGACCTTAAAGCAATTCACGGCTTAGACGCTGAAACTGAATTGTCTAACATATTATCTGCTGAAATCTTAGCTGAGATCAATAGAGAAGTAGTTAGAACAGTTTACAGAACTGCTGAAGTAGGTGCTGCTGATAATGACAACTCACATGCTGCAATTAACACAACAACTGCTGGTATATTTGACCTTGACACAGACTCTAATGGTAGATGGTCTGTTGAGAGATTTAAAGGTCTTATGTTCCAACTAGAGAGAGATGCAAACACAATCGCTCAGAGAACAAGAAGAGGAAAAGGTAACATGATTATCTGTTCTTCAGATGTTGCCTCTGCGTTACAAATGGCGGGTGTTTTGGATTACACTCCTGCATTAAACAACAACTTAAACATTGACGATACTGGTAATACTTTTGCTGGTGTATTAAATGGTAAGTACAAAGTTTACATTGACCCATATGCTGCTAACATGGCAAGCAATGCGTCACCTACTAAACAGTACTACGTTGTTGGTTACAAAGGAACTTCTCCATACGACGCTGGATTATTCTATTGTCCGTATGTACCTCTACAAATGGTTAGAGCAGTAGGTCAGGATAACTTCCAACCGAAAATCGGTTTCAAAACTAGATACGGTATGGTTGCTAATCCATTTGCTGGTGCTTCTGCGTCAGGAAATATTACTGCTGACGGTGTTGGTGCAATCAACGCTAACAGATACTACAGACGTGTTCAAGTTACGAACATCATGTAATATTTGTTGAGAAACAAATTTAAGAAGGGCGCTTCGGCGCCCTTTTTTTTAGCATAAATAAAAGTAGATTATGTTTTATACTGAAAGAATAACAATTTACAAAGAAATACCCATGTGGAAAAGAACACCATTCAAAGAACTTTTAGGAATATTAGTAGTAGGTGGTTTTATTACACTATTAGCACTAGGTCTTAATTACTTACAAAAACCTAACGCACTAGAGAACATAGAACAACGATTAGATGAAGCAGAGAAATCACAATCTGTGCTTACAGAAAACGAACAGAAACTAAAGACAGAAGCTCAAACTAAAGAATGGGAAGAGGTAGACGAAAAACAGATAGTACCTCTACCAAAACCTAAGTAAAATTCATATAAATAGCTGTATGACAGTAACAAACTCATACACTAGACAACCTACTAAACTAGACTATGCTAGTCCTACACAGTTTAAGTTTTCTATAATTAAGTTACCTAAAGTAGAATATTTTTGTACTACAGCAAATGTACCTGGTATTACACTAGGCACATCAGCACAAGCTACACCTTTTAAAGATATACCTATACCTGGTGATAAACTAGATTACGATACATTAAACATACAGTTTTTAGTAGATGAAAATTTAGAAAACTATAGAGAGATACATGGTTGGATGACTGGTCTTGGATTTCCTAAAGATCATTCACAATTCAGATCATTACAGGCTGCAGGATCAGACAGATATCCTACAACAACAAGTGAAACTTACAATAAAGAATTAGGACAAGTTGTAAAACAAACTTCAGATGATGGTGGTTTATATTCAGACGCTACATTGTTTATCTTAACAAGTAAAAACAATTCAAATATAGAAGTACGTTTTAGAGATATTTACCCTATATCATTATCTGGTTTAGATTACAATCAACAAGCGACAGATGTAAATTATTTAACAGCAAGTGTAACGTTTCAATATAAACTTTATGAATTTGCTAATGTAAGTGGTAGTGGCACACTAGAAACTACAACATAATTATAACATATATAACATTATGACAGTACGTGTAAGACCTAGAGATTTAAAACTTCCCGAATATATGACAAGAGGTGGCCCAGGCGACCTATCAATGCCAGGTAACGTCAACACTACAGAATGGTGGCGACCTGAACATATGTCAGAGCTTGGTAAAAAGAAAGCTGCTGAAAAAGGATCAATAGTAGAACAAGCAAAAAGTAAAGAAATATATTTTTGTGGTATACCTTTTACACAATTATACAACGAAATAGATGGCAGATACCAAGCATGTTGTTTTGCAGAAGCTGATAAAATTAGTACCATAAAAAATACTTCATTAAAAGACTGGATGAATAAAAGTGCTTACATGAATGTATTGAGAGAAGAAATGACAACACCAGGTTCTGATCTAAAGTTTGTTACGAAATTTTGTAAAAGATGTGTTACAGACGAAGAAAAATATGGTAGGTCCAGAAGAACAAACTGTTTAAAGATACATACAAACAATAGTGTTTTTTGGGATGACATTGAGCATATAACAGATAGATTTAGAAAAACAGGTGAATACAAACTTGATAGAAGGGTTTTAGAAATACAATTAAAGATATATGGCTCAGAGTGTAATTTAGATTGTTTCATGTGTCTTCATGCTAACTCAACTACAAGAATGAAAGTAGCTGAAAGTGGTGTATGGAATCAAAAAGTATGGACTGAAGAAAACGCAGGTATTCAAATACAAGAGTCAAACGAATTAAAATCAAAGTATAAGTTAGTAGGACCTAAACTAAAAAAAGTATTAGAAGATAATACACCTGGTTCAATAGAACAAATACTAGAATTAGCACCTTATACACGTAGTATAAAAATCATAGGTGGTGAGCCTCTTATTATGAAAAGACAATATGAGATGTTACAGGCACTAATAGATAGTGGCGATTCAAAAGAAATTATAATAAAATTTCAAACAAACATGACTAAAATGGCTAGAGGTAAACATAATATAT
>ERZ802830.4187-NODE-4187-length-11718-cov-29.3755_pt1 | contig 11718 bp, 10 predicted proteins | sample MGYA00345654_ERZ802830 | MGnify/ENA primary metagenome ERZ802830 (study PRJEB30503, sample SAMEA104212375) | marine metagenome | biome: Westerlies Biome; feature: [SRF] surface water layer (ENVO:00010504) within the epipelagic zone...; material: water... | reverse complement strand
CGAATGTTTTTTGCTTTAGCAGCTTCTTGATCAACATTATCCAATCCAACACCAACACGTGCAATTATTTTACAATTATCAGCTTTGTCAATCATCTCTTTGGTGATAGTAGTTCTACTTCTTACAATGATAATATTGAAACTAGAAATTTTCTCTAAAATTTGTTCAGGAGTTATTTCAGGTTCATAAGAAATCTTTAGACCATTGTCTGTTAAAATTTTAGTTAGTACAGGATCTACTTCATCACAAATAAGAACAGAATCTTCAAAACTCAATAAAGTCCAAAATGAAATGCGGCATATAATTCATTAAAAAATTAAAAAAATGAAAAATATGTGTTATTTATTGACCAGTGAGAATTCCAGCTACTACAGGAATTACTTCCCAGAGTGGAATTGCACCGTTTTCTTGTAACTCAGAAGCGACTTCATCAGTCATTAAACCATGAATGTTGATTGCAGGGTGAGCAATACTGTTCATTCCTACTGGAGGAACTGCACTGCTTGGGTTACCTAATGCATAAGCATAAGATGGCACTGGGGCTTCAAGGATGCCTGCATCGACTAGAACTGGGTTCAAGCCAAATGGATCACCTGCAACAAAGATTGTTGCTGCACCAGTGTAAATTGCTGCATAATCGTGGTTTACTGCTGCATAAACACCTGGTTCGTCAAAGACCAAATCAACAATCATGTTTTGTGAGCCACCGAGCATCCATGTTTCAGTTGCTGCGGATTGTACTCTATTGCCTTGGACAACTCTATCCAAGATTTCACCCACAATGTGGAAGAAAACTGGTTCGTTACCTTGGTTTTCAATAAAGAGTCTTACGTGTTGATCATTTTCAACAAACAAGAGTTGTGATTGGTATTGCTTGTGTTCAAGTCCATTCCATGGTTGTGCAACAAAGATGTTTTTCTCAGTATCACCCATTACGAGTAAGTTGTGAGCCATGTTTGGTACATAACCGAATTGCATTCCGTTAACAACAGTACCGGTATTTTGGTGACCGAACATTGCGCCGGCATCATAATTACCATCTGCTGTCAAATACAATTGATTGTATTGGAGTGTGAACTCGAGTGCATCTGCATCATAGAAAATTCTGTCTAATTCACCGCTGCCGCTAGTTTTCTCTACCATTAATTTCTTGTATCCGTTAGCTGGGTCAACGATTGCAATTCCGTACATGCCGGAAAGAACGTGTTGATCCATACCTGCTAAGTGAACACCAGAACAGTGGTATTTGAAGACACCAGCTGATTCAGCAATGTAGCAATATTGACTTGTCTCTCCTGGGTTAACAGAATCAAAGTATGTTGCTGACATTTGTGATGCGTGCATATCGTTACCGTGACCAGTAACTTCGTCTGCTGGAATAACGAGTGTCATTTGTACAACGTCACCTTGTGTAACTCTTAATGTTGGTCCTGGGACTTGTCCATTAAAGGTCATGGCGTTGTATGTTTTTCCTCCCATAATTGGAAGTTCGACACTTTCACCAGTTAGATCGAACTCGTGAACTGTACGTCCAGAGTCTGCAAGAACACCACAATCAGTTTCTGCGAATGCTTGAGGCATTACAAGTTGTAAACCGCCCATTTGGTGGATTTGTTCAAGTACGTCAACATCCATTTTGTTGATGTCGAGTGCTTGTCCACTAATTTGGGTGTTAGTGTATGTGCTTCCGAATAAGGTTGCTCCCATTACAGCTACTGCTGCAATTGTGAAGAGCATACTAACTTTCTTATTCATGGTACAAATGCCAAATTGGAGATATAAATACTAAACTTGAATTTTCATGGTGCTAACGATCAAGCCTAGTGTGAATTCAAGATCATTCATCATTCCACAATCATAGAATCATTTCAAAAGAAATGAATAATAAAAGTGAAAATAGTAAAGTCAGCATGAAGTTTAGATTAGATCAAGATTCATTAGGTAAAGTCAAAATTCCTGCAGATGCATATTATGGGGCATTTACAGGTAGAGCAATTAATCAATATCATGTAACAGGAAATAAGGCTCACAAAAATCTGATTGAAGCATTTGTAATGATTAAGAGATCTGCAGCAGTTGCAAATATGAAGACTAAAGCAATTGATGCAAAACGCGGAAAAGCTATAGTTTCAGCATGTGACAAAATATTGTCAGGAAAATTTATTGATCAATTTGTTGTAGACATGATCAATTCAGGTGCAGGAACTGCATTTAACATGAATTCCAATGAAGTCATTTCAAATGTTGCATTAGAAATTTTACATAAGAAAAAAGGACAGTATGAATTCTTACATCCAAATGATCACGTCAACATGTCACAATCAAGTAACGATACATATCCAACTGCAATGCATGTTGCAATTTTGATGAATCTCAAAGAAACAATTCCAGCAGTAGAAATTTTAATTAAATCATTATCTAAAAAAGCAAAAGAATTTTCATCATTTAAAAAAATTGGAAGAACACATTTGATGGATGCATTACCAATTACATTAGGTAGTGAATTTGCAGCTTACACTACATCCATAACAAAAGCTAAAAATAATCTTGTTGCAGCACAAAAAGAATTACAAAATGTTGCACTTGGAGGTACAGCAGTAGGTAATGGTGCAAATACACCAAAAGGATATAGAAAAATTGCAATAGCAGAACTTAGTAAAATTTCTAAACTTAAACTAAAACCAGAACCAGATATGCAATTTAGTTTACAAAGTAAGTATCCAGTTGCAAATGCATCAGGGTCATTGAGAAACTTGGCATTAGAAATTGGAAAAATTGCAAACGACATTAGATTAATGGCATCAGGTCCAATTGCAGGATTAGCAGAATTGGGAATTCCTGCAGTTCATGCAGGCTCATCTATTATGCCAGGTAAAGTGAACCCATCATTAGCTGAATGCATGAATATGATTTGTTTTAACATCATTGGAAACGATACTGCAGTTTCATATGCTGCTCAAGGAGGACAATTTGAGCTAAATGTAATGCTACCAGGAATGCTAAAATCAGTTTTAGAGTCAACAGATATGCTCAAAAACTTTTTGCCAATATTTTCTGCAAATCTAATTGATGGATTAACAGCAAATAAACAAAAACTTCAAGAAAATATTGAAAACAGTCCAGTGATAGTAACTTTACTCACTCCAAAGATAGGATATTTGAAGTCAGCAGAATTATTCAAAGAATCACTAAAAACTGGAAAAACAATTAGAGAATTAGTAGTTTCAAAGAAACTAATGACCAACAAAGAAATAGATTCATTATTTAGATAAGTTATGGCAAAAATTTTTGTAGAAGCCTATGGCTGTTCTGCTAGCTTTGCAGATTCTGAAATGATTTCGGGATTAATTGTTAATGGAGGACACACGTTAGCAACAGATTCAACAGAATCAGATCTCAATCTCATAGTTACCTGTTCAGTTAAAGATACAACTGCAAATAAGATGATGTACAGGATAAAGTCATTAAAAACAAAACCACTAATCGTTGCAGGATGTCTACCGAAAGCTGAAAAAGAAAATGTTGAAAAATTTTCAGAAAATGCTAGTTTACTTGGCCCAAGTTCATTAGGAAAAACATTAGAAGTAATCAACTCTACATTAGGAGGTAGAAAGCAAATTGCACTAGAGGATTCAGATTTATCAAAAGTAGGATTACCAAAAGTTAGACTCAATCCAACTGTTGGAATTGTAGAAATTGCAAGTGGGTGTATGAGTGAATGCACGTTTTGTCAGACCAAATTATCAAAAGGAGATCTTTCAAGTTACAGATTAGGAGACATAGTAAGACAAGTCCAAACAGAAATCAAAGAAGGATGTAAGGAAGTTTGGTTGACATCAACAGATAACGGATGTTACGGACTAGATATAGGAACAGATTTGCCTTCATTGGTAAATGCAGTTACAGAAATTCCAGAAGACTTTATGATAAGAGTTGGAATGATGAACCCAATGTATATGCCAAGAATTAAAGAAAAATTAATTGAATCATATGACAACAAAAAAGTTTTCAAATTTTTACATATTCCAGTTCAAAGTGGAAGCGATAAGGTACTAAACGATATGAAAAGAGGACATACTTCTCAAACATTTAGAGAAATTGTAAAAAAGACAAAAGAAAAATTTCCAAACTTCACAATTTCCACAGACATAATTGTTGGATTCCCATCAGAAACAGAAGAAGATTTTCAAAAAACTGTTCAATTGCTAGATGAAACAAAACCAGATGTTGTTAATTTGTCAAAGTATAGTGCTAGACCTGGAACTGATGCTGCAGAATTAAAACAAATAGATGCAGCAGAAGTTAAAAGACGAAGTAAAATAATTTTTGATCAGATCAACAATATATCCCTAGAAAGTAATAAAAAATGGATCGGATGGAAAGGAAAAGTATTGTTTGATGAAAACACAGAAGAAGGTATCAAGGGAAGAAACTATGCTTACAAACCTATTGCAGTAAACGATAAAGTCAAAATTGGAGATTCATACATAGTTGAAATCACTGATGCCACCAGAAAAAGGCTAATTGGGAAGATCGCAAGCTAAATTTTTTCGATCTAAAATTTGATAAAAAAAACGTAAGAAGGTTTTTTATGTAAATCTGAGAATAATATTAGAATGAGTTTTCAAGTAAAAGAACCAGTGCTAGTTATAGGATTAGGTGGAGTAGGCTCAAAATTGGCAAACCAAGCTAAAGAGACCCTAAATTCAGATTGCTTAGTAATTAGTAACGACTCAAAAGATTGTTCATCAAATAGTGACTCAATTCACATATCTACAGATTCAATCATTAATCCATCAGTTCAATTGATTAGAGGTTCAGCATATAAAAAATCTGAAGATATCAAATCTAAGATTTCACAGTATTCTACAGTTGTATTAATGAGTAATTTAGCAGGAAAAGCAGGTGCAGCAATAGCACCAGTTATCTCAGAAATATGTAAAAACACAGACAAAGGGTTAATCACATTTGCAATAATGCCATTCAAATATGAAAAAGAAAAAATATTCAATTCAGGAATTTCATTAAAAAGAGTTAGAGAAGACTCACAATGCACAATTGTATTAGATAACGATTCATTACTAGAAAGTAATCCAGATTTAACTCCCAAAGCATGTTACAGTATTGCCAACTCAGCAATAATGCACGTAGTAAAATCACTTGAAACAACTGAAATAGATTCAAAAACAAATATTCTAACAACAAGTAAAGATGGACAGGGTATGGAAGAATCTCTAAGGGATTCATTAAAAATGCTATACCAAAATGCACCACCAAATACCATAAAGAGTTCAATGTTGTATGTAGCAGGAGGAGAAAACATTCCAGTAGGAGTAATTAATTCAATTAAAAATATCTCAAATGGAATCACAAATCAATCAAGTTCACAAATTAACATGTCATCATCAGATGAATCCAAAGTAGTAATGCTATCATCAGTACAAACAATGACAAAATTTGATAATTATGATCCATTAGCAATGATACCAAAAGAACAAACTCTTGATTGGGATACTCCAGATTGCAGTATAGATTGTAAATTAGATCTATATCAATTAGAATAAATTATTTTCAGAAATTCTAAAAATTAGTTGTTAATTTAGAACATCATTATCATCTTTTGAGTCAGATGAGACAATTGCTTTCATTTGTGAAGTATCAGAGCAAGTTTTTCTAAATCCAATATTATGCTCTAAAACTCTAACCATTCCATATCTCCGGTATCCCTTAATGGATTCATCATATTCCTTGTCATGAACTGTTAAAACTACAGCTTTTACTTTTTTACTACAAGTTTTACAATAAACAAAGATCTCAGGCATGGTTAATTTTACAAGAAAATACCCGAACTTAAAATTTGATTTATTACGAAACTAATGCCAAAACAACAAGGAAATATGGAAAAGAAAGCATTCCATTAACCTCCACTATTCAATTCTGCAAATAATGGCATTTTCTTGTTAAATTGACTATGTAAAAAAAATATTTAAGTTTGATCCAACGTTAAAGTTAAAAATATTCAGAAAAATGGCAGAAGAACATAAATCAAAGAAAAACATCATAGATCAATGAAAAATGAACTAACAGATACTATTGAAAAGAAAGTATTTTGTTTCATTATGGATTTACCTGAATCCAGTTCAAACAAAAAAACAGAATCTAAAATGAAGAGTCATCCAATAGATGATCATTATTCATTTTAGAAAATAATTTTATTAAATTAAGAAAATTTTAATTTTTAATCTTTAGCTGGTGCTTCTTCTTTAGCTGGTGCTTCTTCTTTAGCTGGTGCTTCTTCTTTAGCTGGTGCTTCTTCTTTAGCTGGTGCTTCTTCTTTAGCTGGTGCTTCTTCTTTAGCTGGTGCTTCTTCTACAACATCATCAACTTTATCTTCAACTTTTTTAGTTTCTTTTTCAGGAGTAACTGCAGATTCTACATCATCAGTAAATGGAGTAACTAAAACATAACCTTCATCAGTTTTACTCATTCTAACTTTAATTTTTCTTGGAGGACTTCGAACACCTCTAGCCCAAATTTGATGAGATAGTTCTTCATCGATTTTAATGGTTTCCACCTTCATGTGATGTTGAGCAAATTCTTTAATCATATTGATAGCTCTTACTGCTCGATGTTGTGATTGTGAAAGTAATACTTTACCTAATGGAATTGTATAAACACGTTCTAATTCTTGTGACAATTATCCAACCTCCACATCAGTTGATCTCCAAGCTCTACGTTTTGGATTAGTTCTAACAGTTCTGTTAGTTTTGAGTATTATCCAAGCTGGTACTGCAGTAGCCTGCTTTGTTTTTTTTAGCAGACGAATTTTTCTTGGAGAGGACTTGCGAGCAGCCATAGTTTTTCAGGCACGAAGAGCTCTTTTTAAATGAATCTCAATGTATTTTCAATTTGTTTTAATATTCTAGCCGAAGCACCCCATACAATCTGATTTTGATACTCAAAAGTATACATTTCATTCATTAAGTTATGACTAGGATCGCTATCTTTTGCAACAGTTTGTAAAAAGGGGTTTAACGGAATGTGAAGAATTTTCTCAACTTCAGAATTTGTTACAAGAGGTGGAATTTCTTCCAACATAGATACAAATGGTAAAATTAGAAATCCTGTGGTCAGAGTCTTTACAGGTGTTAATTGACCAATTACATCATTTTTTGAAATATTTAATCCAATTTCTTCGCTTGTTTCACGTAATGCAGTATCCAAAAGATTAGAATCATTTGTATCAAGTTTTCCACCAGGAAATGAAATTTCACCTGCATGGAATTTCATACTTTTTGGTTTTTCAGTCATAATAATTGTTGGAGTTTCACCATAAATTACAACTAGAACAGCAGCTAATTTGTAATCCACATCAGATTGTATTTCGGGATTTATGGGATTAGATAAAATAGATTTTAATTTATCAAAATGCATAATATTTTCCTACAATTACACAGAGGTTTTAGTATTCAAAGGTTTTAACCAAGTATGGAAAAAATGAAAATATGACAATTAGATATGAAGCAAACCCACCTAAAATTTTGCCAAATATTAACAAGGATGAATCTATTAAAAAATTTGTAGAAAAAATTAAAACAATATCTAAAAAATGTGATGCAATTCATTTAACTGAAAATGTGTTAGGACATGAAAGAGTATCACCATTAGAAATTGGAAAAATTTTGAAACAAGAAATACCAGATCATCCAATTACAGTAAGCCTCAGAGTCAGAGACAAAAATGAGGAAGAAATTGAAAAATTTGTAGAAACTTGTATTGCTACAAACATTGAAGGAATTTTGATACTTATGGGAGATCCATCACAATCAAAATCACAAGATTTAGGCTTAATTCCCAGTTCAGTAGTATCAAATTTGAAAAAAAAATATGAAACAAAAATTGATTTGTATCTTTCAATATCAAATAAACCAAATTTCTTAAAAATTGGAAAAAAAATTAAAGCAAATCCCAAAGGATTCATGACTCAAGTGATTCAAAATATCCAACAAGTTCAAAATCTGTCAGATAATCTAAAAGAATTTTCAATCATTCCAATCATATTATTTCCATCTGAAAAAAATCAAAAATCAGCAGATTTTTTGGGATTGAATTTAGAGGAATACAGTAATGAATTTCATAAATTAGTAACTGAAACATACAAAATTACAGAAGATATTCTAATTACATCACCAAATGATTTTAATGGATTAAAAGATTATTTAGAAAAAAACTGGTAACTAAATTACAAAATATTGTGCATTTGGATGATGAATAACAATGGCTGCAGTGGATTGTTCAGGAATTATTTGACCAGATTCAGTAATAGTCATTCCAGATTTTTCAGGTTGTAATAATTTCCATACCAAATGATGTTGTGATACATCAGGACAACTAGGAAATCCCCAACTATACCTTAAACCACCTTTATCTAATCCTAATTCAGATTTAATTTTTACATTAACCCATTGTGCTAAGGCTTCTGCTAATTCAACAGCAAGACCATGAAGATAGTATGCATCAGAATATTTATCCTCGTCATTCCATTTTTCAAGGACATCAGCAACCTTTGTTCCAACAGTTACAGATTGAAATGCAACAATATCATCATCACCAAAATAATCAGTTAAACATAGATGTTCAGGACGAGTGGAACGTGGAAAGTCAAATTCAACATCTTCTCCAGAGGGATTTTCAACCAATAATTTTTGTCCATTATTATGACACTTGAAATATCCATATACAATTTCAGGCTCAATTAATTTATCACGCAATAATTTTATTTTCCATTCAGTAAGTAATTGTTCATGTTCTTCTTCTGATTCAGAACCTGCTTTTCCACGCAATCCCCAAGATAATTTGAATAGAGATTTTTTATCAATCATCGTCCATACCTCCGCCATGTTGATTTGATCCAATTTTAAACGAATTGGTTGACCAATTATTTTTGGAGTAGGAGGAGTGACAGGTTGAACTGCACTTCTTGGAAGAGTAGACGGATCAATATCAGTATTAGATTTTTCTTTCCAATTTTCTAATTTTGTTTTCCATTCTTCCAAAAGTTTTGGCTTATCATCAGAAATTAAAGTATCCATAGTTTTTAGGCCTTCAAACATTGTGTTACAATAAAACACACCAGGATCATAAATTCCACCATCTTTAGCGATTCGATTAATGTAATTACTGTTAATTGCAGCTCCTCCACAAAGAATTGGAACAGTCATGTTATTTTTTCTGGCATGTTCAACAAAAAATTGCATTTGTTTAGAAGTTGAAACTAATAATGCAGACAAACCAATAGCATCAGGTTTTACTTCATCAATTTTTTCTAAGAATTTTTGCAGTGGAACTTGTTTTCCTAAATCATATACAGAATATCCATTATTTTGGAAAATTGTTTTAACCAAATTTTTTCCAATATCATGAACATCACCATAGACTGTTCCTAAAACAAGTTTACCCTTACTGGTACCTTCTTCCTTAACTAGATATTTTTCAAGTTCTCCAACAGAAGCTTTCATACATTCAGCGGATTTTAAAACAAATGGTAAAATTAATTCTCCTGCTCCAAATTTATCTCCAACTTCTTTCATTGCAGGCAATAAATCCTCATTGAGTGTCTTAATAGCTCCAGGATGCGTTACAGTTTTAGGCAGATCTAGGCTCAAAATTCCATCATTATTTTGAATTAAATCACTTTTATCCAATTTAGCAGCAATTGCAGAAACAACATCATTTTGAATTCCATCCTTTAGTCTATTTACAATTCTAAAATTAGCACGTTTTCCTGGAGGCCAAGTTGGATCAACATCAACCTTTTTAGAAGTATTACTAGTTTGAGGGCCTGCTTTCTCAAAATAAGAAATTAATTCGGATAGTGCATCAGGATGTGTATTAAAAACTAAATCTTCTGCAAGTTTCTTTTCTTTAGAATCAATTTCACCGTAAGGGATAATTTCTTTTGCATTAACAATAGCTGAATCCAATCCAACTTTTACAGCATGATGTAAAAATATAGAATTAACAATTTTTCTAGCATAAGGCATTAATCCAAAACTAATGTTACTCAATCCTAAAGTAGTAAAGCAATTTGGAAATTTTTCTTTAACAAGTTGAATTCCATCCAGAGTATTTTTACCAGCATCAAGAAATTCATCTTCGCCAGTTGCTAAAGTGAAAGTCAGTACATCAAAAATAAATTGTTCAATTTTTAATCCATATTTTTTTCCAGTTTCATAAAGTAATTCAGCAGTGTCTACTTTTTGTTGAGGAGTTTTAGCCATTCCATTAGGACCAATGCATAAAGCTATGGCAGGTAAACCATATTTTGCCATTACAGGAGCTAATTTTTCAAATCGACTACCATCACCCTCTAAGTTAATAGAATTAATTATAGGTCTACCAGGAATTTGTTTTACAGATGATTCAATCACATCAGGGTCTGTAGAATCAATTACCAAAGGAGCATCAATCTCTAAACTTAATTTTTTGACCAAAGTTAGCATAAATTCACGCTCATCAGAACGTTCAGTTGTGGCAACACAAACATCTAAACAATGTGCACCATCTTCAGCTTGAATTCTGGCTAAATCAACTAAACCATCAAAATCATCAGCCAGAACCAATTTTTTGGCTTTTCTAGAACCTTGAGTGTTTATTCTCTCTCCAATAATTAGAGGTGCAGGAATTTGTTTAAGATCAACCGCTTTTAATGCAGAACTTACTCTTGGAACAGTCATACTCTAAAATCACATCAGTTTTTCTAAATACTTAACCCTTGATAGAACTGGCTTTTTCGTCAATTATTTTTCTTAATGATTTAATGTGTTCAGGTCCAGTACCGCAACATCCACCAATTATTCTTACTTTGTTATATTCATCAATAAAATCACCCAAGGCATCTGCCATTTTTTCAGGAGTCATTTTGTAAACTGCTTTACCGCCATGATTTTCAGGCATTCCAGCATTTGGGACAACTAAAAGATTATGTTCATTTTGTTCATCAAGCCATTGAACACTAGGATTCATTTCAATTGGACCAGTAGAACAATTCAATCCAAATACATCAATTCCCATATCAGAGACTGTAGTGTATGCAGATTGAATATTGGTACCTAGTAACATTTTTCCATATTGATCCAAAGTAGTATTAGAAATGATAGCTACTTTCTTTCCAGTTTTAGACATAGCATTATGACACGCTTCAATAACTAATTTCACTTCCAAAATATCCTGACTTGTTTCAATTAACAATGCATCCACACCACCAAGAATTAATCCTTCAGCTTGTAATTCAAAAGCTTCACGAATTTCACCAAGAGGAATTTGTCCCAAATCAGGATCATCAGAACTTGGCAAATAACCAGTAGGACCCATAGAGCCAATTACAAATCTAGTAGTATCAGAATATTCAGCACAGACTTCAGATGCTAATAGAGCAATTTTTTTATTGAAATCAACTGTTTGATCACCAAAACCATATTCGTCTAATTTTATTTTATTAGAACCAAAAGAATTTGTTTCAATACAATCAGCACCAGCATCTAGATAATTTCTATGAATTTGTTTTATCCAATCAGGATGAGTTAAAATTAAACCATCATTAAATCCGTCTTGATTGTTTGGAAAATCTTCAGGGCTAGGATCATATTTTTGAATTTCAGTTCCCATAGCTCCATCAAAGAGTAAAATTCTATTTTTTAATGCATCTAAGAAAGATTC
>ERZ802830.4186-NODE-4186-length-11722-cov-6.95569_pt1 | contig 11722 bp, 17 predicted proteins | sample MGYA00345654_ERZ802830 | MGnify/ENA primary metagenome ERZ802830 (study PRJEB30503, sample SAMEA104212375) | marine metagenome | biome: Westerlies Biome; feature: [SRF] surface water layer (ENVO:00010504) within the epipelagic zone...; material: water... | reverse complement strand
CTACGAATCCCAAGTATCTTCATTTAGGTCTACGCCACACCATATACAGTCCATCATATTACACTCCACGTTAAAGAAAAGCCCAGCGCCTTAAAGCTGAGCCTTAAAGTCTTAATCTGTACCAACTACTTTCTCTTGATACAATTCTTTACCTGTATCGTAAGCTTCTGCGCCTTTCTCAATAGCATACTCCCCTGCTGGTACTAGCACTTCATCAACTAAACTTACCGTAAACATAACTAATACTATCGCTTGGATTGCGGATGTGAACATATTAAACTCCTTCTAATTGTTTCTCTAGTTCTTGGTAACCACCTATGTAATTACCTTCTATATCCCATATTTGAGGTACTGTCTTTATACTTGCTTTAATAAATAAGTCAAGCACCCACTTGGAATCATTGATAGAATAGTAACTTACCATTCCCCCTTTGTCTCTTATAAGCCCTACTGCTCTACTGCAATACATACAGTCGGCTCTGCCTACTATAACATACTGTTTCATATCAGATCCACAATCTCACAGCTATCGCCAGAGCAAGCCATTGTCTGACTACCTGCAGTATTGTCTTCACTTTCATAATCAGTAAGCTCTGACCAAGCAATATGTTTAGGCATTTTAGCTAAAAGCTCTTCATACTCTTCTTTAGTGCAGTCCTGATAAGGGGCTTGCTGATATGTATGGTCTGAGTGAGGCAAGAAAGACACACCTGACATTTCATCAAAGTGTTCATAAACAAATGCACCCACAGCCATCCACTCAGCATCACGTACAGAGATCGTCACGCTTGGCTTATGTTCGCACCATGATCGTTGATACGTCAGCCACATCTTAAGCTGCTCTATGGCTGTCATATCGTTTCTAGTGACTGCTTTACTAGGTGACTTAACAGGGAAGCTAAACACGGTAGTAGTATCACCCTTCATCACACATGGCTCGTTAGGCACACCTCTGTCTTTCATGAACTGTGTTAAGGGATCTTTATTATCACCACGCACAGTACGGACATAATAGGGACTATGGCGAGCATGTATGCCAGAGGCGCTATCCACCAGTTGTGATACCGTGCCTGAAGGTTTGACGCATGTAATTGCAGCAGATACAGGTATACCAAGGCGGTCAGCCCATTCAGCATTAGTAGCAACAGCCACATTTCTAAGGTGCTCAAGAGTCTTCTCCAATCCAGCATTTGCTGATGTCATCAGAGGGTTATCCATTATTCCCGTAAGTGACACACCAAGCAAGCGCTCTTCTTCTGTGTTGTTTGTCCACACCTTTCGCAAGTAGGGAAACTTTGTGTATGAGGACTGAATGGTTCCCAGAATCGTAGCAAGTTTAACTTTTCTAGCCAAGTCTTCCACAGTATCTGTAGCACGTACAACCACCTCTGTTAAGTTACAAAACTGATATGGACGTAAAATTATTTCACTGCATGGGTTAGTACCAAACTCATATGTAGCATCACGCCGCCCAAACTTAGATGCTTGCTTCTTAGATGCTTCACGATTAAAGATACCACGCTCACCAGACTTACTCTCAACCAAAGCCATCCACTCACGCATAAATGTTTCCATATCAGGCTTCTCAGTGTATGATACAGAGTTATTAGCTAAGGCTCTCCATGAGGCAGTTTCCCACCACTGGCCCGACTTAGCGTGACGCATACGATCATCACTCAGGTTAGACAGAGAGATCATAGCACTACGGCGAACACCACCCACAACCACAATCTGACCAATGAAACACATCAAGTCATGACATTCTACGCTGCTTAACTTACGGCCTTGTGCATTCTTGAAAGTTGTGATAGCGAAGTTAAATAGTTCTACTAGAGGCGCTGGGCCACTGGCTCTACCACCAAACGTTTTTAGCCTAGCACCTGCAGGACGTACACGAGACACATCCCACTTAGGGATCTCACCAGCCCAAAGGAGTGCAAGAACTTGTCTGAAAGCTTTAGCCCAACCTTCCTTACTATCTTTGACAACGACTGTGGTATCACTGTAGAACAACTCAGGCACTTCAGGAAGCTTGCTAACGTATTGCCTCTCGACGCTGAACCCGACACCTGTACCGCACAAGAGGATGTACATAGCCTCATCGAAGCTTTTAGGGTCATCTACGGGTAAGTAGCTACAGTTGTAACCTGCTGTGTTATCTCTATCAAGCGCTGGGCCAGCAGTCATCAATGCTCTCATAGATGGCATAACTTCTAAGTTTAAGATAGCGTTATGTATTTCATCTGTTGTCGCTTGGTCTGCCTTGTTGTCTACTAAGTTTAGTATGTAGCGGCCTACAGTAGCGCCCCAGTTTTCTCGCCCTTCACCGTCATAGTACTTGGCGTATCGTGATAGAGCAATGAAGCTCTGGTAGTCTGTTGGTAAGTAATTGCTCATGGTTTTTGTTTTACCTCTATCATTTTAATCTCTGCATCTAAGTCGTATACAACATCCTGTATAAGCTCCTTAACGGTTTGCTCATACATTTCTTCTGATATAGGAAGTATGTTGTCTTCTTCATCTATATCTATTGTCATTCTTATGTCAAACTTCATGCTGCCTTTTCCAGTAAGTCAGTAAGATCGGGCTTCTTATAGTTCTTCCCTTTCATAACCTTGCCATCTTCACGCAGGATAGGGTTGCCATTGCTATCTAGCTTAGACATGTTGCTATCGTGTACACGTGTGAATGCTTCACTAAGAACTGCTTCACCGTAATGCTCTAAGCCACTGTCTAACAAACGGCTGACCGTACCTTGTTGCTTAATAACTGTCTCACGTTCAGCATCACCCATAAGCATACCTATGTGATCAGGTGCAGTAAGCGCAAGCCCCGTAGATACATATAGTAGATCACAAAGCTCTTTTAGGTGCGCTACTGTACCATACTTCTCAGCCATTAGCTCAGCCATCTCTTCATCAATAAGCTTAATCCACAAGCGAGGGTCAAGAGATCCATTAAAAGCTTTAATGAAGTCTCCTACTTTCTCGTGTGGCATCTGTGGTTTCATTGCGTCTATGTCATCCTGGCTAATCATTTATGTTTCTCCGTGTAGCGTTGGCGTAGTCTGTTGAGATACCAGATAGCTTTATCAATATCCTCTACACCATTCTTATATTCGTGACGCCATAGATACTTTAGTACGTTAGCAGCGTGTGGTGCTGTATGTCCTGACATGTTCTCAGTCATAGCTTCAATAGCCTCAATACATTCTATGCCAGCTTGGTTGTAATGTATGGGTTTATTTACTGGGTCTATTATGTCTTCAAGCGAAACAGATGTTAGTTTTGGTTCTTTCTTCATGCGCTACCTTCCGTCTTAGTCCAAGCGTTGAGTGTATATACGTTACCTTCACGTGTGACTTCTAGTTCTTCTTCTTCCTCTTCGTCAATACCCATTAGATGATTACGATGCTCTTCTACTAAGTCATAAATGTCAGGATGTTCAGATGCTACATCAAGGAAAGCTGACATCATCGTAGCTATATTCATGATATGTGCCATAACCATTTCAGGTACAGGGCTGTCGTTAGATGAAGCTAGCTCAATAGATACATCACCATTCCAATCTTCTTCGTAGTCCTGTGGACGTATTACGATAGCCATTTCATCTTCACGTAATGTGTAACCCATCATACTTTCCTTTTTGTTTTAACTTCTATTCGCTTAGCTTTAATCTCTTCACCGTCTTCGTTTAACCAATCCTCTGGTATCACACGGTGCGCCCACTTAAAGCCATACTTATCACACCAATCACAGTATCTTGACTTAGCACCTTTGTACAGCCTTGACTTAGCATTACTAAATACAAATCGTATATCTAGCTCTGGATGTTGACGCTGTATAGCTATGTGTTTTCGTCTGTCTTCTGGTATGAACCTACCTTTAGTTTCTATAATGATGCCATTCATTAAAATTATATCGGGTGTATAGGTTCTATACTTTAAGTCTTCCCATTCTATCTTTAAGCTTTCATATCCATACTTTACACCTATAGAATCTAAGTATCTAGCTGTTTGTACTTCTAAGCCAGAACGGTAACCCATAGCTCTTGCTCTTGCATACTTATCTCTTTGATTCTTCATAGGGTTATCTAAAAACTCTGTATGACCGTAGGTATTATTATGTCTAATTTCATTTACTAACCTTCTTTGTCTTTTTACATATTCAGGCTGTTTATCACAGTATCTTTTCTTCTCCGCTGCTGACCTACAAGTAACAGAACAATACTTTGCATCTGATCTTTTTGTTTCAGGTATAGGAGCGCCACAGCCTGGTTTAAGGCAATGGCTATTCTCTTTTTGATTCTTTACTCTAGCCAACTTCAGCCTCAAGATACTCTGGCTGTACAAACACGTAGTCTACCATTGGCGGTTCTTTAGCTGTAGACTTAACAGCAGGTAGTGTCTGCAGGTTAGCCCAACACTTATGTTTAAACGAACAGAAGCCACACTCACTGCCAAGCTTTAGGTTACCTGTAGCCTTACGATAGTGAGTCTCAGGGATAGCCTCAAAGCAACGCTCAAAGGGTTTGTCTTCATTGATGTGAGACACAGTAGCTTCGATTCGTTCAAGTACTTCATCAGTATCTACACCTGATGCATCTACATACTTAAACTCACCATTAGCTTTGTTCACTACCCACCAACCACCAACGCCTAGCTCTGCTGCAGTAGCGTAGCCGACTAGCTGTGGGATATACCCAAAGCCATCACCTTGTGCTAATGCTTCTAGGCTAGCAAACTTGTTCTTGTATGACCAAGGTGATGCAGACTTAACGTCATCCACTTTGCCATCCATAACCATGTCGTACTCGCCATTGATCTTAGTACCATCACTAAGCGTAAGTGTAACCTTATCGTTGTCCTTAAATTCAACATCAGCAGCACGAAGAAGACCTTTGAAGACAGCCTCTACAATATCCCCAATGATCATGTTCATCAAGAAGTGTGGGGGTAGAGGTGTTTTATCTTCTGGGTCATTCTTATCAAACCACAACTGACAAGTCGGACGCCCAATGTTGGACATCCGTAGTTTAAACTTGTCACGTGGCCCACTGCTGAACTGTTTCTCTAATGCAGCCTCAACATCCGCAGCTACATGCTTACGGATATCTTCAGCCATGTCTGTCTCACCCTTAGTAGCTCTCGCTAGGTAATCGTAGACAGATAGTTCAGCAGGGTGATTCATCAGTCTGCCTCTTCTACATTGACAAACGATGCTACTATAGATGCATCATCCTCAGAGATAGTCTCTTTGTTCTTTTCATCCCACTGCTGCAAGATGTAAGAGTTCTGATACTCAATGTAGTCCATGAAGTCTTTCAGTGTAGTCTGATCTTCAGGGCTAATGTCTACCTTGTCACCTGCGCTAAGCTTCATGATAGCGTAAGTGTTACCATTCGGTAGATTATCTTCATCTGCAGCTAGGTTAAACGTGTACTGAATAGGTAAGATATTCTTACGTGTCAGAGCAGTTAAAGCCCCATCCAATGACTTAGTGCTTGAAGGTGGAACCTCACACACAAACGGCACTGGATCAGTGATAGCACCTACAGGATTACCTTCTTCGTCAATGCAATCATTAGCAGTTAACATACCAAAGACAATCTTCTTACGCTTGATGCTACGGATTAAGTCCTTTGTCTTCTCAGGTACAGAAGCCCAATCTTCAATGTAACCAGACGGTCTACCTAAGTTAAAACCACCCATGCTATCCTTCAAGTCACCTTTTAGGTCAGTACTCATGACTGTCTTCATCATCTTCTCTTCTGATGAATCCCACTTACTCCACTGTTGACGTACAGCAAAGATGCGGATGTTAGGGTTGACGCTATAGACTACGTTGTCTTCCCCTTGTGTGATCTTGTATGACCCTGATGGTACTACCTCAGTCTTGACTGACTTGCCATTGACTTCGATGCTACCCATGATGCCGTTGTGGATCAGGTTAACACGTGGTAGTGATACACTCTTTGTTTCACCCCCTGTGTTTGATACACCAATAGCTTCTGCTAAAGACATACCAAGATCGTTTTGGATTGCTAGTTCTGTACTCATACTTACTTCCTTTTTGTAAAGTTAAAAGATGCTTAGTTATACTCTAAACGTCAGCTATGTCAAGCCAATTATCACCTATCTTTGCTTCTAATAACAGAGGCACGTTCATGGTAACACCGTAAGCCTTTTCGACTAAAGCGTTTAGGTCTTCGTTCATATCTGTAATAGTCTGTATCACTGCTTCAATCTCTTCTGGATGTACGTCAATGACCACTGAATCATGCACAGAATTAACTAAGCATGAATGCATGTCCATCAGTCTACGTTCTATCTCACACAGCACAACAGGCACTACATCACCCGTAGCAAACCCCTGCACTGGGTAGTTCTTAATCATTGTGAAGTGTGTCACGCTACCGTTGCTACGTCTTGTCACATCAGGGAAAGCGTACTGTCTGCCACTCACATTAGTAATCTTGTTTAAGCGTATTGCCTCACTCGCTAGCTTCTTATGCCATGCTGCTACGCCTTTGTATTTCTCTGTGAAGTGTTCGTAGTATGCAGCTACAGCCTTACTTCTGCCATACCCTGTAGCCCCAAAGAGGGGTGCAAAGGTGTGTGGTTTAGCTTCTTGGCGTGACGTAGGTTCACCTGCATCAGTGATAACCTTTGCAGTATAACTGTGTACGTCAAACCCTGTAGCTATCTCTTCCATAGCAGTATGATCCTGTGCAAGGAATGCAGCCGCCCTAAATTCAAGCTGCGCAAAGTCAGCCTCACAAATCTTACCGCCAGGCCACCTAGATATAAACACACGCTTTACTGGGAAGGTTCCCCCTCTTGGCATGTTTTGCATGTTGGGGTTGCGTCCAGAGAATCTACCTGTACTGGTGATATGTTGAGTGAGTCCAACGTGTAGCATTCCTGTGGTTGACTTTCTATAAATATTAATACCGTCAACAAAGCTACTAAGGTAACTAGAAATAGCAGAAAGCCTTTTAACATCAGTAAGGAAGTCAACAGCACTATCCATCCCGTTGTTCTTAGCAGTAGCAATAAGTGTGTCCAGATTGTCTTTACTTGTGCTAAAACCATTAGCTGATACCCACTTTTTACTTGGTGCAGCGAAGCATAGGCCAGCCACTTTGTTTATCTTCTTTAGCTGATAGCCACGTGCATCACAATCCTTACAGTTGTTAGGCTTCTTAAAGAATGAGCCATCCTTCTTTACTTTGTATGTCTTACCTTTCCCTTTACATGTAGGACAAGTGAAAGCCTTAGTACGAAGTATCGTAGTAGAGTTCGCTGCAACTGCTGACTTAAACTCTTCCTGTGTTTCCACATAGTCAAAGAGCGCAGCCCATTCTTTTTTGTTATCTATTGCAACGGAGAACACAACCTGTGACATCTGTTCAGGTGAGTTAAGATTGATAGGTGTATCACCCATAAGTTCCCTAACCTTGCGCTGCAGACGTTCTTCTATCTGTGCTTTCTCAGTCTGAAACTCTTTACGTACTACCTCAAGGGCGTTGTTATCCACACTGAATCCTGACATATACATTCTTGTAAGGGCTTTACAGGTGGCGAAGGTGACTTCTCTAACTGGAAGAAGGGAGGTGGATTCGGGCTGGGCGTAGTCGTGTTCTTGACTGATGAACAACTCACGAGTTGTGAGCAGGTCATGCCTAAGATAAAAGCTAAGCTCATTGAGAGGTATTTCATTTGTGTTATATCCTTCCTTAAAGTAACGCTTGAGCGTGTCATCCTTCTGGAAGTCTAGCTCTCTGCGTTCAGCACAAGCCTCTAAACCTACAGGTATCTTCTGCCCACGTGCAAGCAAGTACTCTGCTAACATAGTGTCATAGATAGGCCCATCATACTTGTAGCCACATTCCCATAACCACATCAAGTCATGCTGTGCATTGTGCATGATAAGCAAGGTAGTCATGTCTAGGATAGATTGTAGCACTGCTCTACCGTTACCACTGGTATCCTTGTGCTCTACATGGTCTAGCGTAATGATGTTCTCGTTCTTCCAGTTATCTACATCAAGCACACCTACTTGTGTTAAGCTGTTGCCTAACTCGAATGGGTCCATGATAGTCTTGCCATCACGTTTAGTTGTTGTGTTCTCTACATCCAATACATTACGCAAGATACTGACTCCGTTCACCGTCTAACTCACAATGTACTACACCATGCCAGCCACCCTTGAGTTTGTTCTTAGCAATGTTGAGGTGACGTTGATTACTTTCTTCGTCATCCTGGCCTTCGACTAGCTTGTTCTTAGAGATCAATACCATCAGGTCTGCCTCTGCTGCCTTGCCTGTCTTACTGCCCTCAAGCATAGACTGATCTACACGTACCATACCTTCAGCTACAGCACTCAACTGTGACATCCATATGATAGCACAACCGTATTGCTTAGCTATGTTACGGGCATGAATAGCCGCTTCCTTGAGATACACATCTGACTTGTCGCTTGTCTTGTTAGCAAACTTGTCACCCATGTCTAGCACTACGATGTTAGGCTCATAGGCTTTGACTACTGCCTCTACCCATGACATGTCCTTGCCTGTGCTATCCTTAACAAAGATGTTCTTACGTACAGGTTCATAACGCAATGCAGCCTGTGCCATGTTAGCTTTGACTTCTTCCATGCTCATACTGGTAGCAGCACTGAGGTAACGTGCACCTACACGCTCATAGCTTTCTTCGTTACACAGGATCATACACTTAGCCCCTTGGTGTGCAAAACCATCTGGCGCAGCGATAGTGCTAGCATGGAAGCTAGTCTTACCTGTGTTAGGACGTGCACCTACAACAACTAAGTGACCGCCACTGATACCCTCAACCTTACGGCGCAGGGATGGGATGTTCCACTTCCATTGTGATTGTATGTCGTTAGCTTCAAGTAGAGTATCAATGTCCATGTCATCCCACTCTATCTTGAGGTTAGGCATGAAGTCATCTTGATAGTCACGTATCAAACTACGTAGTGGTTCCAGTGTATCCTTTGTGCCATTCACGTAGTCAAAGCCAAGGTTCGCTATCTCTTCACCTACTACCTGTTGAAACAACTTAGACAATACATCCGTAGCTATATCAGTGTTAAGCGGCCTCTCTTTAGCAATCTTGTGAAACAGATCACGATAAGCTTCCTTGTTAGCTGTAGTCATGCTGTTGTTGCCAGCATAAAATAACGCTTCTAGCTCTGATGGATTCAGCGTCTTCTCATACGTGTTCATAGCGTAGTCTAACGTCTGCTTGATCTTACGTACATCTTTAGTGAATATCTTATCAGGGCAACGGATGCCCCTGTGGTTGTCATAGAACTCTTTGTCCATAAGTGTACGGATAAGTGCTAGTTCCATCATGTTGTGTCTCCTCTAAGACTGTGGCTAGGCGTACTCTTTCTTATTAATGTACTGCCTATCCTGTATTTCCTTCTGTAAGTATGCAATCTCACACTGGATCAACTTACGCTCATAAGCTTCAAGCTTAGGGTGTTGCAACCTAGCCCACCACTTCTTTAGTTCTACTTGTAGTTCTTTAACTGAAGTCATTTCAAATCTCCTTGTGACCAATAGTCCCAGCTTTCTATGTGCCCACCGTCATACACAGAGTCAAGTGCGTTGTCAAACTTTTTATTATTGATGTACATTCGACACGCTTCTAGTACTTCATCAACAGGCAGGTCAACGTAGACATGACCAAGCGGTACACGTGTATCAACGATTGCGGTTTTTGGGGTTGGCGAATCTGGCATAGAATGCTCCTTCTGGTGATTTTAGTGCAGCCATAATATCTAGTAGCTGCTGGTATGTTATAGAGATAATCTCGTGTCTGTTAAACTCTTCTGTGAACTGACGTATAAATACAACATCATCATCTCCAATGATAACCTCTACGTCTTCACATGTATTCGATTCATCTAATGAATTAATAATAGCTGCATCAGGTTCAAACTCTACAGTATACATTTTTTATGTTTCCTTGCATTACTTTTCCTTATTTGCATTACTATTAAGTATATAACCCAACACGGTATAAAAGCTATACTACCAATCACGACAGATTGAGCTATGATGTAGGGTATAAACTCTCCTATGGTCACGTTCTTGACTTTGCTAATGCCATCCAAGATACAGGAAACAACTCGTGCATCTGTACGCTAATCTGCTTGGCTACCTCTTGTGTCTCTGCTTGTGTGTCAGACGCACAGCGCAGCTTACACATGTCAGCAAACGCATCCAAGCTACCTGACCAGTACCACTCAGTCATCATGCTCTGTGGCAGTACCATACGTGCTTGCTCTGGACATACACCTTGATTAAGCAAATCTTTGTAAGCCTTAAGACATGCCCAGTTTACATTTCCCCAATCACCTACATCAACTACACCCGCACTACCTTGCTTCGCATCCACACTTCGTCCACGCCACTCCGTAGGCTGATAAAACACAGGATCGTGATCTACGTATCGTCTTGATACTTCATTCCAACGCAGGAACGTGTGCGTGCCTAGCTGACGTGCAACAAACACTGGTGCCTTGACATGAAAGCTGGCAAAGCAATGCCCAAAGGGGCTGATGTGATTATGCTTGGCTAGGTATTGTATCAGCTTTTCATCCTTAGCTTTCATGTGTTGCTTAAAACTGTAGGCATCCGACTCTTCGTAGTCCCACTCACTCTCCTTACCAAAGCTTACACGTGCTGCATTAACTACAGTCAAGTCATTACCCATGCTGCCTTTGTACGTTACTTCAATCATTCCTCTAGTATCCATTCTTCTTTTACAGCAGATTGATATATACTGTGGCCTATATCATCTAAAGCTACAGTATTACAGAAAGGAGAACCCCAAGGCTTCCATCCATCATCCAGTTTCTCTTGTACCCTTTTACTAAGTGCTGCTGCACTATTAGCAGATAACAACACATAGTGTCTTTTCTTCCTTTCTTCAATCATGTCATCTCCTTAAGTTTAATTATGTCGGACTCTACCTTATACTTCAGGTCATCGTCAAGTCGTAATGCTCTTGTGTCTAACCCTGTCCAAGACTCTATCTCTCGCTTGTATGCCAAGGTCTTGTGTGAAGCATCAGGGTCAAGCGCTACGATAACCTTATAAAAACCATCTAAATGTTTCATCATAGTAACATTAAGTGATGTACCAAGGATAGCTAAACCTGTCAGACCTGGAACAAGTCTAGCTGCTGTAACTGCACTGATGACATCCTCTACCAGTAAAACTACACCGTTGGGCTTACCTACTGTACGTCTGTATACATCAGCTACCCCACTGTATCTGTACCACTTTGGTATAGCTCCATCTAACGCACGTCCTACAGCATCTATGAGCCTACCATTATGTCGTATTGGGAACACAGTTCGTCGGTCTTTGACATCATACATCAACTCTTCATACTCCAAGTCCCAGCGCTTGACAAACTTAGTATGCAGTGAATGCTCTGCGCTGGGCGCTACCACATGTTCAGACCACGTAAGCAACTCTTGCTCCTCTTTCTTTTGTTTGTCTTGTGGGCGTAACCTAGTCATGATCTCTGATACTGTCATGCCTGTATTAGCAGCACCTCTGATGCGACAGTCAAGCTTGTAACAGTTATATAACACAACGCCATCCTCTTTGGTAGCAGTGAATGTGTTCTTACCACCACACCAAGGGCAGTTAGAGCGATGCTGTATTCCTTCTTTAATATCAA
>ERZ802830.4185-NODE-4185-length-11723-cov-5.45929_pt1 | contig 11723 bp, 9 predicted proteins | sample MGYA00345654_ERZ802830 | MGnify/ENA primary metagenome ERZ802830 (study PRJEB30503, sample SAMEA104212375) | marine metagenome | biome: Westerlies Biome; feature: [SRF] surface water layer (ENVO:00010504) within the epipelagic zone...; material: water... | reverse complement strand
CGAGGGAAAAGGGAGGCCTTCCAAAATACGACGGTTATGCCTGGTATCGCCTGAAGCTGATGATCCCCAGCACTTTAGATAAAAAAGCACGGGCTGAAAAATATCAGCAACTACTCCTAAATCTTGGTAAGATCGACGATGCCGATACTACTTTTTTTAATGGTGTTAAAGTCGGAGCGACCGGCGATCCCAGTAATCCAGGAAACTCTTGGACAGAAGAACGTAAATACGTAATCCCACTAAATCTTATCCGGTGGGATGAAGACAACGTCATTGCCGTAAAAGTATTCGATAGCGATGGTGATGGTGGGCTGCACAAAGGACCTTACACGCTCTCAGCACCAGATTGGCATCACTTTACTAGGGTTAAAATAGGGCTAGGCCGAGGTGACGGTATTTATCCAAACAACAAATCGACCAAATTAACTGCTGTCATCATAAACGAAGGCCTTGAAACTTTGAATGGTAGCGTCTCCTGGCAAGTGCATGATGAAACCTGGCGGATCAAAAATCGCGGACCCGCTTTGAGCACCAAAAAAGCTGAGCTATCTCTTAAAGCGAATCGTGATACTCATGTAACTCACCGATTTTCACCTCCCGCCCCTGGCTTCTACCACGTCACCTGTTCCTTTAGTAACGGAGATGATGACAAAAAAGTATCTCAAACCATGTTGATTGGCTTTGCTCCAGAAGAAGCTGAACGGCTTCCCGACACACCAGAGGATTTGGAAAATTTTTGGGACGACGCGAAGGCAGAACTCGCAAGGGTAAAACCACAATTTAAAATCAGTCCGAGTCCCGAACACTCCACCTCTGATGTAAACTGCCACCTTGTAGAGATGCGTAGTCTCGGAAATGTTCTCATCCGAGGATGGCTTCAAGTCCCCAATAAAAATGGCCCCCATCCAGCGCTCCTCAGAGTGCCTGGCTATGGGAGTAACATGCAACCCATCGCTTGGATTAACGACATGGTTGTCCTTTCTCTAAATATTCGTGGCCACGGCAATAGTCAGGATGATATTTCAGGCAAAAATTTAGAATTCCTTGTAACGGGCGCCAATAAGCCGCAGGAATATTTTTACCGCGGTGCCTTCATGGATTGCATCCGCGGGCTTGACTTCTTAGCAACTCAACCGGAAGTCGATACTCAACGAATGGGGATCACCGGAGGCAGCCAGGGCGGCATGCTTTCTCTCGCCACTGCTGCACTGGATTCTAGGGTGATGCTTTGTGCTCCAGATATTCCTTTCGTCATTGATTCCTTCCGAGCCTTTGACACCACAGAGTGGCCCGGGAGCATGTTCCGAAACGTATTTAAAAAGAATTTAGTAGATCGCTCCACGGCCCGTAATATTCTCCGCTACTTTGATCCTAAAAATCTCGCTGGCCAAATCAAGTGCCCTGTTTTCATGGGAGTGGGACTGCAAGATCCGGTCACTCCTGCGCCTACGAACTTTGCAGCCTACAATCAAATCACAGCTCCAAAAGATTATCGCGTTTATCCATTCGCAGGCCACGGACTACCCAGCGAACATTATTTTGAACAGCTCGCATGGATTCGGAAGCAATACGCGCGGAAGCGCTAACGAGTGGATGAGTCGTAACTGTATTCCCTTTCTTTATGCCCATCATCTCTCAACTAATTCGAGCAAGCTTCGGTAGTATCTTATTCGTTTTGTCGCCTTCCTTTGGCGCTCCTTTCGATCAACCGCCTGAATGGTCTCGAGATGCAATTTGGTATCAAATTTTTGTCGAACGATTTGAGAATGGTGACTCTAAAAATGACCCCCGCCCAATCGATATGGAAGGATCATATCCAGGATTTGTTCCGGCGGGTTGGAAGATCACTCCTTGGGGGCACGATTGGTATGAGCAGGAAAGCTGGGCTAGAAAAACAGATGGAGATTTTCACAAACTGGTCGCGGCCCGCCGCTATGGAGGAGACCTCCAAGGAGTCATAGACAAACTCGACTACCTTCAAGATCTTGGCATCACCGCGATCTATTTCAACCCGCTTAACGATGCCCCGTCCCTACATAAATACGACGCTAGGAACTACCGCCACATTGACCGAAATTTTGGGCCAGACCCAATTGGAGATCATTCAATCATCAGCAAAGAAAATCCACTTAACCCTGAAACTTGGTCTTGGACTTCTGCGGATCGTTTGTTCCTAAAACTCATCAATGAGATCCACCATCGTAAAATGCGAGTGATTATCGACGTCTCGTGGAACCACACCGGCAACACCTTCTGGGCCTGGAAAGACGTCGTGAAAAATCAAAAGAATAGCAGGTTCCGTGACTGGTATGATATCACCTCATTCGACGACCCAAAGACTCCCGAAAACGAATTTCAATTCGAAGGCTGGCTCGGAGTGAAAACGCTCCCCGAGCTTAAAAAAGTAAATGTTTCAGGTAAACGAAGAGGACATGTATTCGAGGGGGATCTTAACCCTGAGGTAAAAAAGCACATCTTCAACGTCACTCGGCGCTGGATGGACCCAAACAAAGATGGAGACCCAAGTGACGGAGTCGATGGTTTCCGCCTTGATGTTGCCTCACACGTCCCTCTTGGCTTCTGGCGAGACTATCGAAAATTTGTTCGTAGGATTAACCCTGAGGCCTTGCTACTCGGTGAAGCATGGTGGACCAAATGGCCCGACACCCTAATGGATCCACGCCCATTTCTCCAGGGAGACACCTTTGATTCGGTGATGCATTATCAGTGGTATAAGCCAGCACGCCAATTGTTTGCCAATGCAGGAGGTGGACTAAAACCCAGCGAATTCATTGCGAAAATCAAGAACGTTTATACGGGATATAGCCCTGCTCAATCACAGAGCTTAATGAACCTTGTCGCGAGCCACGACAGCCCGCGATTAAGCACCTCTTTTTTAAATAAACAAAAATACAAATTCCAGATGGGAGCCCGTGGAAACAAGCAACTAAAGCTCGGCCCTCCAGACAAAACCACCACCAGTCAAATCCGCATGATGTTGTTGCACCAATTCACCTACCTCAGTGCACCACACATCTGGAACGGTGACGAACTTGGTATGTGGGGAGCAGACGATCCCGATTGCCGAAAACCTCTCTTATGGGGAAACATTGATCACAATCCACAGATCTTCGCTCCAGATGGTTCTCAAGGTAAAGCCATTGCCGTCACTCCAAACCAAGAGCGGTTTAGCTACCAAAAAAAACTAATCTCATTGCGTCGAGGACGTCTCGAATGGACTAGAGGAAGCACTCATTTTCTTCACTCTAATGATGAAAACCTCACTCTCGCCTATCTTCGTAAGACAGACCATCATCGATCGCTGATAGCTTTTAATCTTTCAAATAAACCTCGCATCTTGTCACTAGACAACCTAGCAGCTTCAGACTTTGAGGTTCTCGTGGAATCTAGCTCTGAAGCCTTAATTTCAGGGACGATTGAAGGCCCCTCCCTGCGCCTGAAGCTTGCACCGCTCTCCGGTGTAGCCCTCGATCTGAACTAGGCCTCAGACCCCTTTAACGATGAAACTTGGCATGCCCACCTTTCGGAGGGCTCCAGATAAAGGCCTTCCGAGCACAAGTTGATAACGATCTCTTCGCACGGCAGAGAACTACTCATCGATACGAACCAAGATCTCATTCCGTCGCATAAAGGGAGGAGTGAAAGGGGGATCATAGCTGGCCTTCTCCATCACCGACATTAAGGTAAGGTTCTGCTCGTCGATCCATTTGGCGAGTGTCTGACGTGCTTCCTTGTCTCTAGCCTCGGTCCAACGACCACTGTATCGATAAACCGCGAAACGTCCTGCTTGTCTTTTACTGACTGCGATATTGTTGTTATTGGCTTTCGGAGCTCCATCTTTCGCAACCTCCTTAGGCAGGACGAAACTCATCTCCTGAAGATCACTACCTGTCTTTGAGAAGACCGGCGTTGTCATGGCAATCTTTTGTTCGGTTTCGTTTTTTCCAGAAATGTATCGGAACAAGCTCATGAAGCCGGAATTTTGATTGTTGTTACCTTTCTTCATCGTGGCTGTCGCAACCACGATTTCGGGGTAGTCTCGAATCTCAAAAGCTCCATCAGTTGAAATTGTTTTGTAGGGCGCGGACTCATAGCCACCCCGTCCCAGAGGACCGCTGCAGGAAAAGAGAACGGTAAAAAGGAGAGCCCCTCCGATGGCCAAGGCAATAGAAAATTTGGTTTTCATTGAGACAAGATTAGGTAGACGGTTAGATTATTAGGATGACGGGATGATCGAGCTAAGCAACAGAGTTTCTATCAAAAATAAGAAAATTACTGAAGTTTGCTAGTCTAACACAAGAATCGTTAATGGCAACATTCGCGAAGATTCCATTGATCGATTTGACCTTAAGGCATTCAGTTTTAGCTTTCACAAAGATCCTCTTCGTTCCAGCCAATAAAAAACCTCACTGCTGAAAGCGGTGAGGTTTGTAAAATGTAATGTAACTTAGGATCGCGTTAGCGCCGTTGGCGCCTTATCGCGAACAAGGAAGCGAGACCAAGAAGGGCGATGCTCGAAGGCTCGGGAACTGCAATAAACTGAGCATCTTTTCCTGCCCAAAATTGAAGTCCAGGCGTCAAATTAATCGCTCCAGTCGTTCCAAGATTAGCAATCGCTGCAAGGTTCGTATTATCACCTTTTCCAGCAGCAAAATTACCTCCGAAGATACCAAGCCCCGCCGCGTTTCCGCCGCTCCAGTTGTTTAGACTGGCCACTCCGGTCGTCTCGTCAGTCGTTCCGCTGCTAGCTCCATCGACAAAAAGCTCCCATTCGATTTCGCTTGCATCGTATGCCCAAACAACTTCGACGTCTCCCCCTGAAACTTGCGCATCCGTAAGTTGATGGGTTACCACTCCCAAAGCATTTCCACCATTCGATGAATGATGCACGCTCAGAGTCTGAGCAGCCTGATTGTAGCTCAGTGTTGATCCAATTGTGGCCCCTCCGGACTCCCAAATGACACCATTATTGGTGCTAGTACCTGCGTTGAAATCGATGGAGGCTGCAAAGGTAGCGTCCTTTGTTTGAACTCCCGCAACTCCATCAACAGTCCGGCCCGAGTAGGTCGCATATTGCCCGGTCGTATTCACAGTCTCGGAAGGAGCTCCTAAGTCTGCAAGAGTCGTTATGCTTACGGTCGCAGCCGAAACAGCGACTGTATTTAGTGCGGTAATCAGAAGAGAAATTTTCATAAAATGTGATGACGTGTGTGGGTCGGCAAGAAGGAATCTTAAAAAAAGCGATTGCAGTCAATGAAAATCATCCCAAGTGTGATTTAATTTCATTGATACAAAATAGATCATCTTTTAAGTGTTCATATGAACAGTTAAAAGATCCCCGCCTTTGGCAAAACCCCCGATTTTATTGATCTGCAACGACTCCTAGTGGTCTGATTGCCCAAGATCTTTTGCCCATCCTGCTTTCGATCAACTGTCCTGGTGTGACAATATCAAGGAATCCCTTACGATGAATCGAATCGGTTGGATGCCCGGCATAATGAAGGGCTGCCTGGATAAGGGTGACGCAGGTGTATTCGTTTGGAATATCTTCAGGAAAATCAGGAGTGGTCGTCCGATTGTGGACGCCAAGCACGCCAGAATAGTCGTAAGCTTTTTTAGGGTCAGAAAGCTTCTTCAGTGCGAGGGACACAAATTCCGCGAGACGTTCTTCGTCAAGATCAGAAGTAGGCCGGAAAATGGCCCATTTTTTGTCATCAAGGTATTCCAATCCATCGTCAATATTAGCGGCCTGCTTCATGGCCAATTGGAGGAGTTTTTTCTCCCCATTACTTTCAAAAACGAGAGCGAGGTGACCGTAGTCGAAAAGTTGATAGGGCAGTTTTTGAATCTTTCCTTTTGTTAAGTAGGCCATTGCTTCCCTCTTCGTCATGTGGAATGCCACAACGTCGCCATTTTGGAGAAGTGATTTTTTGGAACCAGATATTTCCCGAAAAGCAGCGATTTCAGTCCCAAGGTGTTTTCCTCCAGGGGGGCGCTCAATCGTGGCACAGGATGAAAGAGTAAGGGCGATCATGAAAGTGCTGAGAGTTTTGATAATCCGCTGTCGAACCTCAGCAGAAGGAATCATACAACTTTTAGTTGAACCAAAATGATGACGTTTTTTCGCAACAAAATCGTAGAGAAAATCTCGAATGGTTCGGGGGATGATCCGTGCCACCAAAGAGAGCATCTTCCAATGACCTCCGAGAGAATCGAAGATGACAATAACGGCCGAGGAACGGCGAGAGATTCTCCCTTCCCGTGTAACGATCATACTTGTTTTTTCTTTGTCATCGGGAAGAGCCTCAAAGGTGAGAAGTCGCTCCTCATCCTCGCGGGCCAAGAAAGCTAGGAAGCGATTACACATAAGACAATCGGCATCGAAGGCGATTCGGACGGGGACCTTTCCCTGAAGCCACTTAGGATCAAAAGTGAAAAGGTGGATCATGATCATCCCCACTGAGAGATCGGTGAAGTCGATAAAAAGGATAAGACCAAAATGCATTCCTAGGAGGGCTAGCCAGATCCAGGGGCGTGATTTTTTATTTAGGAAAAGAGGCAAATAGCAAAGTTCCGCTAAGAGAGCTCCCCAAGTAAATAGCCCAAGAATGCCGTTGGGCATCGCGAGCAGTAAATCTCTGAAGAATCCTGGACGAGCGAGAGGATTGTTCAGGACGTGAGCGATGGCCCCCCCCTCAACCCAGCTGGGCGACGAGAGCTTGGTCCAACCACTAAAGGTGTAACCGAGGGCGAGGAGAAGGCTTGCTATCGGAATAATCCATCTGGGCATAAACCAGTTTTCGTTCTTCCGACTTAATGAGAAGTTTTCGCCAGCTGGGATCAAAGTCGTCAAAATCAGAATTAGCCCAAGATAAGGCAACGAGGGATTGGAGGTGAGGTTGTTTCGATGAAACAAGGCTGTGATAATGAACCACAAAACAACCGCCGAAGTTCTGCGGGCCCATCCAAGAGTGAAGCTCACCGATGCCAGAATCGCGATCCCAAGGGTCACTGTGACTGCCATAGGCGTGTCCCAGAAGTAAAGGTGGTTTGGAAAAATCCCATAGGTGGGGTTGAGTGCGGGGTCGCTGATGATTCCTTCGTTTGAAAAGAGCTCCGGCCCATAGGGGATCAGGGCAATGAAGTGCCAGGTCAGGAAGGCTCCGAAAAAGATACGAAAGAGGGCAAACTGTGAGTTCATGGTTTCTGAAGTAAGTATTGATAGTGACTAGGAGACTCGCCGGGGCGTGGAGTGATCACGATATTAGGTTCATTGAGATCGGAGAGATCGAGCTCTTGAGAGAGGGTAAATTCCTTAGAGAGAATTTTTTTGAAAAGATGGTCACGCAGATCTTCGGGAAGCCGAGGAGCGTAGGCCAGAGCAGCACCGTAGACATTTCGCCGTTGGTAAGGACCTTCGAGTTGAGAATAGCGCTCGGGGGTTAGAAGGATTTCGATGTCATTACGATCGATGATTTTAAATTCAGCAGCGAAAGGCTCATAACCGTCGGATTCGCAAAACACTTTGGGAAAGGGTGCAATCCCGGTCGCTAATCCAATTCCCCGAAGAGCACGCGAATCTGCGAAGTGTCCGACTATTTGCAGACATGCGATTCCTCCAATGAGGAAGGTGAAAAGAGTTCGTTTCATGACTTAAAGCATCGTTCCTTTTGTGAATAGCAAGCCCATCGCTTGTGGCAGCCTAAGCAGATTGGCGAGAGGTCATGGACATCCCTGAAAGCAAGCATCTCACCCAGGCGGTTCTCTTTTTCCGAATCGAAGCCACATTTCTGGGGAGAGGATTTAGGGTTGTTGTAGGTCCTGAAAAGAATGTCCCAGATTGGAAGATCCGCGTAATTCTGGGTGTGATGTCGGTGCATATGATGCACGCGATGGGATTCTGGACGCTGGAAGATCGGACCAAGCCAGCGTGGAGTGCGGATATTCCAATGGTAGAAAAATTCTGCGATCGCAGTGAAAAAAGTATAGAGCGCGGCCGCTTCTACAGTGAGCCCATGAACCGCGTACGTGAGAGTCGCCGAGATCAGAGAGGTACTCGTGATTTCGACGGGGTGCTTATAGAAGCTGGGAAGGATTTCGATTCGCTGTGGCGAGTGGTGCAGCTGATGGCAGAGACGCCAGAATAAATTAGATTCGTGCCGAACGCGATGCCACCAGTAATAGAGGAAAGTCGAGATGACGTAGCATATAGCGGCACCCCAAAAGAGGGAGAGGCTTTCTCCAAGATGAAAGAGAGAGGCTTTTTGAAACCAACGATCCCAAGTGTGGCCCGATAGAATAAGGATACCTACCTGAACGGTATTAATGACCAAAATGCGAAGCCACCAAGCTTTTGAGGAGGGCAATTCATTGCCTGGCCAGATCCGCTCAATGAGAACGAGTAGCAGAGCAATACCAGATAACAGGAAAATCATAGACCCATCATGCAATCAAAATTCAACCTATTTAAATCGATTGTTTAAATCTAAACATCATTCATTTCGATTATTAGAACGGATTGACGAAGCTCGAATCCAGTTGTGGGTAGCGTTCCCAGAAGTTTTTTTGGGAAGGCGCTTCTCATAAAAGAACCCTTTTACCCATAATCATGCCCAAAATGGTGGGGTATGAGAAAAAATAAGGGGATGAATTGGGGTCTCTTTGCCTTGAAAGAAGAAAAATCCTCAAGATGTCCGGAAGACTCCCAAAATACCGAATTATCGATAAAAGTGTATTATTCAGAATCATTGATGAATTTAATTTGACATATGGATGAATTTAAGTCATACCACCAATGTTATGAGCTTCAAAAGAACGCTATCAATTGTCGGACTCTCATCTTCTTTGGTTGGCTTCGCCAGCGCTGAAATCGAGAGTAGTATTTCAGCAGGATATAACTCTCAGTATGTTTATCGTGGTGTCGATCTTGGTGATGACCAAGCACACCTTAGTCTCGCTGCCTCAGGCAACGCGGGTGACCTAGACTGGAACATCGGTCTGTTCCACGGTTCTAGTGAAGGAGCAGACATTCTTGGCGTTGCCGGGAGCCTTGACGAGACCAGGATTCATGGTGGCGTCTCCAAAGGACTCAGTGATTGCCTCAGCGTAAATGCAGGTGTCATCAGCACTTCCTACAACCTCCTCGCTTCTGATCGTCTTGAGGTCTACGTGGGCGCTGCAACAAGCCTCAGCGGAATCGATTTAAGCGCTACTGCTTTCTTTAACGAGTCTGACAACTACACCGGTGATACCTACTATGAGATCAGCGCAAGCAAATCCGTTGATGTTGCCGAAAATGTAACCGGCACTCTCGCTGTTACCTATGGAAACTGGAATAAAGATCCTCTCGGTGCAGGCGTTTCGGACGTGGATTTCGTTTCGGTTTCTGGAACCTTGAATATTGATCTCGGTGAAAATGTCGGCGCATCGGTTGGTGTGACCCACATCTCAAGCGACACTGCTATTACTGAAGACGAAACTGTCGTGGGAACATCCCTCACACTCGGTTTCTAGACCCTTTGCTAGCTAATAAATAGTAAACATTAATTTTAAAAGGGGAGCCTAGCGGCTCCTCTTTTTTCGTGCTGACACTGAAACTTAATAGAATCGCATCCGATACTTTCTTAACAGCTAAACTCACCAAACGAGAGCCTTCTCCCTTCCTTTGCCTCTTCCAGCAGAAGCCTGACTCTAGCGAGTGAGTCTCCTTCTATACTACAAGCCTTTTTGATAAAGCTTCCTCACTTCAACAACATCAAGAACGTCCTGCCAAATAGTAAGCTCATCGATCTTCCCCTCAAAATTGCGTCCTGTCCCTGCCCGATGTCCACCAATGACGAGGCCACCGTGCTCAGCGGCAGGCCCGGGATGCTCAAGTGTGTGTGTTGCAATAATTTGACCATTCAGGAATACCTTTAGGTGTTTCGAATCAAAGCAAACAACGAGGTGTGACCATTTCCCTTCGATCTCTGATCTCAAGTGACTCGACTGAAATGCCCCCTGTGCTTTGGCGACTGGAGCCTTCTGTGGACCGCCTGGACTGAGTGTTTGGGTATGGAGCCGAATCGCAATATTTTCACTCTCACTTGCGGGGCTAAGTTCAAGAGAGAGGTGGTAGGCCGCTTTTGAAGACGGCTTACCCTCGGCGGTCGTTTCAAGAATGAATTGGCGATCCTTACTTCCAGATACGGGAAGCTTATTGGGGTGAATCCAACAAGAAACCGAATGACCGGCCGAATTATCATCGAGGAAACTCCGGGGAATATTGACGAATTGTCTCCTTACTCGCTCGAGCCGGAGTGCCCCCTCGGAAATCTTAGCGCCATTCTGAGGGCTCCCATCAAGTCGTTTCCCAAGAATTGAGGAATTTGAAAAATCCTGATCGAAAGACCAGTGAGCTCGAAGAGTTTCTTCTCTTTTAGGAGGAGTAAGATCGGAAAGCTTGAGGATGATTTTTTTGTTTACCTTTCCTCCGGGCTGCCGGTAAGTCACAGTTAGGGTTGGATCAGCCGGAGTTGGGTCAGCTTCCAAAAAGAGGAACTGCTGACCTTCGACGAGGGACCATTCAAGCGAGGGGTGATAAACATTGAGAGAAGGTATAGTACGCTTATGGCCCGGCGACATAATGAAATCATGTAGATCATACCCGACTCGACGTGGATGAACCAGATAGCGTGAGACGTGGATATCTCCTCCGTGGAGAACAACCCCACTGAGGCGCTCGTGCTTCACAAAATCCAGAAGGGCATCGCGCTCATACCAATAGGTAAACATATCATCTGTCTCGGAATTCTTTTTGTCCTGCCAGATTCCTCCGATCGAGAGAACTTTGAATAGCGCTTTTGACTCCTTGAGTGACTTAAGAAGCCATTGCCATTGCTCCTTCCCGAAGCATGAGGTCTGCTGGGGGTCAACCGAAGAAGGTGCTAATTGAGAGAACCAGCGCGGGTCGAGGTGAAAGAACTCGATCACGCCAAGGTCAGTCTTATGGTAAACCCCAGCAGCTCCATTTCCATACTGACGGTGTGCTCGGTATTCTACAAATCCTTTACGGGTCGCCGCTTTCCCTCCTTCAAAATTTTTTCCGTTGCCATTATTAAGCCCAAAGTCGTGGTCGTCCCACATCCCGACAGTTGGAGTATTGCGGATGATTCTTGCGAGGGGTGGTTCGTTAAGCAGGGCACGGTGCTTTTTGCGCACTTCTGCGAGATTAGGGGTGTCTATGTAAGGGGTGTCACCACCAAGGTAGAGGAGATCTGGCTTCAATTTCCCGATCTCAACCCAGACAGGGGCGGTATCTTTAGCTGAGACACAAGAAATCAGCGCGGCACTAACACGATCACCACGGGAACTATCCGTAGTTTTAAAGGTGAGATCATCCCCCCCGGCAATAATATTGGAGGAAGTTTGATTTAAAATCTGGTAGCGGTATCGAGTTGCGCTGAGGAGCCCTTCGATATGGAATTTTGCAACAAAATCATCAGCCTTTAAAGCAGTGGCTTCAGCGGTGGAGACGATCTCACCCTCTTGATTTAGAACCGAAAGCTCCAGATCAATTTCAAATTCCCCAGGCCGATAGAGAAAAAACGCCTCAGTTGGGCCTAAACTGCCAATACAAGGGCCAACCGTCTCAGCGTTGGCTATCTTTGCAAACAGAAGAGAGAAGAGCAGAACACGAATCATCGTTTCTGCTTAGATGCTCA
>ERZ802830.4182-NODE-4182-length-11726-cov-5.37315_pt1 | contig 11726 bp, 17 predicted proteins | sample MGYA00345654_ERZ802830 | MGnify/ENA primary metagenome ERZ802830 (study PRJEB30503, sample SAMEA104212375) | marine metagenome | biome: Westerlies Biome; feature: [SRF] surface water layer (ENVO:00010504) within the epipelagic zone...; material: water... | reverse complement strand
CTAGGTTCTAAACCACTGTAATCTACAGGCAGTCCAGATACAACTAGTTTATTAGGATCTATCATTCTCTTTTTAACAATATCGTTTTTAATAAAATTACTTGCACAATAAATTGTATCACTAATATCAAAAATAATATCTTCAAAGTTTTTTGCCCAACGTTCCATATCTCTAACAAAGTCTGTATCTGTAAAACTGCCTGCATGTATGATGCCTGTAATTTTAAGATTGTCCATTTTGTTAAAATATTTCATGTAAGCAATACTTTCTATTCCTGGGAACCAAATATCACTAAAGAAGAATGTATCGCCATCTGTAATGACTCCACGTTCTACCATGTCTGATATTTCTGCCATTTGTAAAGCCTTAAATTTACTTGTAAAAGCAGAATTTAAAAACTGTCCTTCAGGCAAAGGAGGAGTATCGTAAGTAGGCATTATTTTAATATACTCAATGTTTTCGCGATTAAGGTATTCCTCAATAGCGGCATCCATATGAATTGTATATCTGCCTTCGATATGTTCTAGTGGTACATAAATTAATTTACTCATCTCCTAAGTCTCCATAATCAACAACATCAGTAATTTCGTCATCTAAACCTTGTGCAAAATCCTGCTTCTTATCTGCTTCTTCCTTACTAATTTTATTAGGTTGTGTAGCAGTATTACTTTTGTTGTCCTCTTCGGTCATTACATTGAATTCCTTTTATCTTGGATTTCTGCACGTCTTGTTTTAGCAAGTTTAGTAATATTCATAAGTGCTGTTCTGGCTCTTGTTGAACTTGCTTTAACTCCGTTTACTTCAAATTTTTCATGTTCTGCTAAGTATGTTTCGTATGCAACTTTAATCTGTAAATGTGTTTCCATTTTATTTCCTTTTATTATTTGTTAATCGTCTATACCGTTATGATAAGATGTCATTCCGTCTTCTTTATCAATTCTTGGATCTGGCTTGTAATTACTTCCTTCTATATCTTGAGGTATCATTTCTTCTTTTGGGTACTCAATTTCACAGCCTTTTTCATTATCCTCTGCTACGGAAATTTTTAACCAACGGCCAGGATACTTTGCTTGTATCACACCCGCAAGATCATCTGCAATCATTTCGCAACTTTTATAATCAAGTTGTAAAACGTCTCCATCCAATCCTTTTTCTACAGAACTATAACGTCTATCTAACCAACGTTGGAACTGAATAAATTCAATATCTCTATCATTATGAAATACTTCTATCCACACTTTAAAATAAAATTTATGTCTGTGTGGAAAACCTAAAAACGATACATCGTCCCAATCACCTGTAGCATAACGTGGATCTGTGTCTGCTCCTGGATACTTATGTACGCCTTCTTTTCTAAATGTTACCCAAATACTTCTCATAATAATCTGCCTTCTATATAGTTTATTTACAGTTTTTCTAGTTCTTCAACTATTTCTTCTGGTAGGTCTACACCGTTTTTCATTAATAATTTAAATATTAAAACAATAAAATCTCTAAAATCTTCTTCATATTCAAATTCACTATCAAATGATACTGATGTATCTATTCCATCGTTATCTGTTACATTAAGTTGTATTTTCATTTTACTTTTTTAATATTTGTTGGTTCTATTGGAGCATTATATAATGGTGTAAACTTATTATAATTTTTCCAATCCCATAATTCTATATTTTCTTTATACTGTTCTGTTAATTCCAATTCTATATTCACTTTTGCTTCTGTTAAACTTTCAAAAATATAATTCCAGTCATTTACAAGTTCTAATCCTTTAGGTGTAAAACTTTTTTTATAACCTAATCTAATTATATTACATTTATGTTGCAGGGCTCTTATTAATATTTCTTTAGGATTTTGTAATCCATAAACAAATAAAGTATTACCTGCTACATAAAACATTATACCTCAAAATCGCCTGACATAATATCATGTGTTTTAGCACTAATATCATCGTCTGCATCAAATTCTTCTTCCTCAAAAAAGGCACCAAATCCTGCATTAGTTTTAGCACCAAAACTTAATTCATCTAATAGTTTAATATTTTCTTCTATTAGTTCATATGGATTAGGACACTCAGGATCTAAAACTTCCTGACAAAAACTATCAAAATATAATGCTTTTGCAGGAACATAAGGACTAAACTCATTACTCTTACCACTTGTTTTATCACTTATGTAATCACTGTAATGTATGTTAGTTCTGTACTTTTCTACATCTGCTAATCTGTTTGCTTCTTGTACCGCAGTAATATGGTTATATACACTATGCCCCATATAATATAAGTAACTTTGTGTGTCCCAACTTGTACTATCTGGACCTTTTGCTTTACCGTTCTTATCTAAGTCTCCTTCTGCCATTGCACATATATCTCCAGCAGTTAGTCTACTCATTATAGGAGAGTGTGCAAAAGGCATAGGCATATCAGAACCTTTAAGTGCCTGATTGTCTATTGCTCTGTCCATTAAGTAACTAAACTTTTTAGGATGGAAACTATTATGTGTATATGTACTACCATATGCACTATTAACAAACGGACTGGCGGCATCCATACTCAAACATATTTCTGGACTATCATGTTTCCTTAACATTCTTTGTATGCTAGTTAAGTAACATGCCCAATCTAATTTACCTGTACCTAGGAAATGTATCCAACCTTTGTCTTTAAGTAAGCCATCTTCTCTGAGTTTTAAAATACGTCTTAATGCCATACGCATATTACGTTTTTGTAAATCAGCAAATGCATAACCTTCTAGTGCTAGTTCACTGTTACCATATGCTTCTTGGCAAAACTTAGGATCACTAAAGTGTTTAACATTTTCATACCACTCATCACATGTAGGCTGATCTACGCCACTCATTACATTTAAGAACTTACACTTACCTGGTGTTCTGTTCTTCATATAGTAATCTAAATTATACAAACTAATTGTCATAGTTTGCTCAAATGTTTCTAATCCTGTTTTCTTATTAAAAGGAGGAAAGGCCGCAAACGGAGGAACATCAAGTGTCATTGCCCAATCACATTGTTCTTCCTCCCATTTAAGAATTTTGTCTACTAACTCTATCCTTGCAGGGTCTTCTGGATTAATAGCATTAGCCCAATCCATCTTAATAACACCTGTAGCAATCTGGAAACCACCTGAGTCTCCTAGTATCATTGTTTTACTTCTATCTCTATCAGTAATCATTGGCTCACCATCTAACTTTGTTAGATCTAACTGAGCATGACCGGCTGAATATAACCCCCAAGGATAATGATAATACGAATCTTTGTCTTTTAGGAAATCCATACCCTCATGGCCTAGTTCAAAGCCTTCAGGTAATCTGCCACCGTCTTTAGCAATTTTTTCTAATTGCTTTACATAAAAACTACTAATAGCAGGTAAGTAATATGCGTAATCTTTTTGTGTTTTTCCTAAATCGTGCATTAACTTCTCGCAGGCAGTAAGTAAGTATATTTTGCCATTCCGCTGTCTACAATAATTTGCAGTAAACCTTGATCATTAATACTCATTACACAATTACCTGTATCACTAAGTCTTAATATTTTTAATACTATGTCTAAAGGCCATCTCCAATCACCAGTAATACTGCCGTCAATATTATTACTAATAAGTATTTTAGTTCTATCACTAACACCATCACCAATATGGAAATATAATTCAGTACCATCTGTTTTAGGACTAAAGTTTGCTTCATATGTTCCTAATACACTATTAAAGTAACTTAAATCTTTTAAGTTTTTATCACTTGGAACAATATTTAAATCAAACTCAGCACCTTTAAATTTAATTGCTTTAAGTTGTTGGTTAATAACATCTGCTAACATAAATCTATAGTGTGCATCATTTCCATCTGCAGAAGTAAATGCTACCTCAACAGGGACAACTTCACCATTTCTATCTTGTGTTTTAACTTCAACTTTGGAGCCATCTCCATCAAAACCAGGATATTGTAAGTAACCTTGTAGCACACCCATTCTGCTTAACCCTACTGTAGAGTCTACAAACTCAGGATAAGGACTATGTGTCTCGCCTTTAAATATTACAGTTTTATCTGCGTCTACTGTTTCAACAGTTGTCTTTTCAACATCTCCTGTTATTTTTACCATTTCAAAAATACCTAAGCCATGTGTATGCTTTAGTATGTCTTTAAATATGTCTTTTGTTGCCATTCGTTATTCTCCAAAGATTAATAAGTTATTATACATTGTTATTTAGATTTGTCAATGTCTTTCTTTCCGTTTTTTTCGATTTTTTTAAAATCTTTCATTGTTCTCATTATATGAGAAGTTAAATTTCCTACAAGTTTAGCCTTTTTATTTTTCATTAAAATTCAAAAAATGTTGATAATGTTTCGCTTTGTGTAGTTCTACTTAAATCAAAGCCCATAGGACCAATAACATTGCTAACTTTTTTATCTAATACTGTTTCTTCCATTGCCTCTTCATCAAATGGCAAATCCTTAAACCATTGTGGCAAGTTAAGTTCATCTGTAGGATATGCCACACTTGTATATCCCATAGGGTTATTTTTTAATTTACAAACAACAACCTTCATACCATCTGTAATAGATAGACTGTATGCATCGCTATTTGCTTTTTTAAGATTGTTCCAATTAATACTTGCTCTAACATGTCCTGGTATCATATTACTTTTACCTTCATTTTTAAGAGCATTAAGTTTATATAATGAATTTGTTTGTGGGGCTCTTGCTTGTTCCATCATTCGAGATGTGTACATAGTCACATTGTTAGCACGTTTAGGCATACCCTTCCCCCAAGGACTTAAATTTTTAAAATACTTTTTAAAGTCTTTAATTTTTTCTATAATGTGCTCTTCTCCTAAACCATTTAAACAGTCAACTAATAGTTCCTCTAAAAAGTCTTGAATAAATTCAGGAGTATCAGAACGTTTAATCTCTAAACCCATTGCTTTTAGTTTGCCGCCTTCAGGCTGATATCCTTCAATGTCTAAACACAAAATACCATATCGCTTTTTAGTTAAAAACAATCCTGCTCTACCAACAACTTCTCTACCAGCAATCATTACTGCTCCTCTTTCTAAAGGAACATTAAATGTATCTTTTAAATATTGTGGGAAAGTATCACTTACTGTATCTGATACATGATCATATAATTTAATTGCACTATCCATATCTAATGTTTCGCCTTGCATTACAGGTGCCGCACTAAAATATACAGAGTCAGTATCGCCATAAATTATAGTTTCACCCTCATAGTCATATTCGCCTGTAAACATTTTATTTGTTTCAGCCGCCATGTGTTTTGTAATAGCTCTGCCTGTAAGTGTTGTACTTTGTCCTATACGTTTGTCATAAAATCTACAATGTGGATTAAGTATTGCACCATACAAACTGTTTAACTGAATCTTTTTAACTAACTGCCTTTTATCCCAATAAATTTGTTCTGCACCTGTAGACTCTTTTTTCTTCTTTTGCATACGTTGTCTATCTGTGTACCAAAGTTCTAACAAACCAGGCACAATGCCTTGTACGTCTGTTGTAAATATAGTACCATTAGCACTAATATTCCACGGTTGCCCACTATTAAATACTAAGTTGTAAACATCAGCACCAGTTACCTCATGCACACCACCATCTTCCATTTCTAACTTCATAACATGATCAACATCTTTAGCTCTAACAAATTCAAATTCATTAGTACCAAATTTACCATGCCAGGCATCTGCAAAACTTTTCTTTTCTAACTTTTGTGCATTAGTTACTTCTTCTAAAGTATAACTAGGATCTAATTGACCTACAATAGTTTCAGGCGCCATGTTTAATGCTCTAAACACACTTGGATACAGACTGTTTAAGTCCATACTGCCTACCCATTCATGATATCCTTTTTTAGGAGTTGCCACAAAGGCACCTGCGGCACTATCTCTGTCAGATGCTTTAGGCTTATCAGGCACAACCATACCACGTCTATGTGCTTCATTTATAATTGCTTGTTCAGTTGTTGCTACTGCACCCATAGTAGTTGGAATCAATACTGTATTTTCATGTGCAATAATATTCGCTAAGTCAACAAATTGTAATTTTTTATCTAATTTATCTAGCAACATAACGTCTTGTATGTTATATTCACAAAACTTTAAAAAGTCATGATTATAAAGTCTGTCTAAACTACCTTCATATGGAACCTTTTTCTCTCCAACTTCCATTTCTCCAATGTAGTCTAATCTATAACTATGTCTTTCTTCATAGTTGTATTTTCTGTATAGCTCTAAGTAATCTAAATGTATTCTACCAACTAAGTCATATGTACTAACTTCACTACCAAACTTTTCATAGTTTCTTTGCTTAGGCAGTTTTTTCATTAAACACATACGCCTAGTTTCTGCTTTTCCTAATGTTTTAGTAATTCTGTTTATTGTATAAGGAATATCATATCCTTCACTGTTCCAGCCACTCAATACATCAGCATCTTCTATAATGTCTAAAAACGTATCTAGCATTTGTTTTTCTGTTTTAAACAACATAACTTCAGACAGAGGCTTTACTACTTCTTGTGCCTGTTCCCAACTTAAAGTCTTAGGAGGAACTGCTAAACAGATCATAGCATCCATCCATTGTAAATAAACACCTATTGCTGTTATAGGAGTAAATGGATCGCTAGGACTACTATAACCACGTTGTGGATCGAAGTCTACCTCAATATCAAAAAATGCTACGTTTAATTTAGGTGCATCAGCACCTGTATAGTGTTCTGCTAAAACTTTATTAAGAGGCCTTATATCGCTCTCAAATGTTTTATTATTATTGTTTATACCTAAATTCTTTTTAAAGTCTTTAATGTTTGCACATCTTACTTCAGTTACAGGATCTCCATATATGCTTTTATGTGTGCCATTAGGATCTCCATAATAAAAATTATGTGTAGGACTAATTTCTGTAATTACTCTTTTTCCATCAACACGTTCTATACATGTAACAATGTCTTTACCTTGATCGTAAAATGCATCTACGTAACTCATATATCTCCGTATGCCCAGGCAGTTAAAACATACCTTATACCATTATTAATAGGATCTACTTTATGTAGCCAAGTACTTGGAAAAACAACTGCATTGCCTATAGGACCTGCATACTCTGTTGTTATTGATTCTTCTGGATTGCGTATTGACATTTTTCCGCCTTCAAAGTTTTCATTAAGCAATAGTGACATAGTCAACATTCTTATATTTGATGACCCAAAAGAGCCTACGCCATTTTCTACTTTTTCGTCTACGTGCCAGTCCATATATCCTGCTGTATTATACCTTTGTATTTTAATACTAATATTTCCATCTAAATTATAATTGTAAAAGTTATTTGCTGTTTCAAAACAATCTTTTATTTTACTATGCAACGGTTCATTTTCCGCCTTTGTTATTTTTGCAAACTCAGATATTCTATTATCTTTACCTTCATAAGGAAATATTTCATATATAATGCGATTAGGTTTCCAATCAAACTTTTCCGTTAATAATTTATTAATAGTATCACTATCTAAACAGTCATAAAATAAGTTATTCAAGTTTGTGCTCATACTGTATTATACAGTATTTTACATGTAAAGTCAATATGTTTTTATATTGTTTTGCCAACAGATTCCAAAATAGTTTCAAGTTCATCAAACTTGTCATATTCGTCTTGGAATTTGGCTTTGTGAGCAATTTTTACAGCCTTCATTAATACACCTGGTTTGAGGTCCATTTCTTCTGCTATTGCTTTGACTGTTTCTCTGAGCCCTGTGTTTAGAGCGTCTACTTCATGGAGAACTTGGTCTCCTTCAGTTATTAATTTTTTAAGTCTTGCGACTTCTTCTGTGTTAAATGTTTTATTGAATGCCATCTTATGTGTCCTGTATGCCTATATTTATTGTTAATGGTTCTATTATAACAGATCTTCCGGTAGTGTCAACATCTATTTCAAAGACACCCTTAACTCCTGGAAATTGTTGAAATGCAATTACATTGAGGATAGAACTATCCGTAATTTTTTCATTGTTACTTTTATTATAGGCGATAAATTCATTGCCATTAAAATGGACTTCTACTATCATTAAACCTCTACTGATGCTTCAAATGTAAATTGTATATCTGGAAACTCGTTATATAATTCTGTAGAAATAGCATCGCCTTCTTCTGCGTCTATCTCATCCTGTAAAATAATTTCGTATATAAACATTTCACCGTCATTATCTTCACTAGTATATGCCATTACTTCTATCCCAACTTTTGCTTTTTCTTCATCGTATGCAGTAAGCAATTTAGTTGGTACAACACTTTGCACAACATCAAAATACACAATAACGTCCTCATCACTGAGTTCTTCTCGTGTCAACATTCTTGCAAAGTGTTTAATAAACATTAAAATATCCAAAAAAGAATAGCCATTGTTACAATACCCTTGCTCCAACTGAGCCAAGCGACTTGATACATAGACAAGTTATACTTTTCTATAACGTCTAACGTTGCGTCTTTATGCCATTCTATAAATTGTTTCATAGTTATTTAGGTCCAAAAGCCTTCCCGGCTTCACTAATACCAAATGCGCCTAATGTTACAACAACAAATGATGTATATATAGTATCAGATATTTTTAAATCCATATCCCAAAATGCAGTAATTAAATCACATGCACCAAATACAACCATTAGTGTGAAACTTGCAAAACCAATAATTGCTTTTTCGTTAATGTCATTTTCATCTCTAAATAATGCACCAAACGAAAATCTCTCTTGTGGTTTAGCGGCCGCAGTCGCTATCTTAAGTTCCTTTCTGAGATCGTCCATCTCTTTGATCTTATCTTGTGCCTCATCGACTTTCAAGACAAGCTCAGTATATTTTTCTAAGTCAACTTGTACGTTGCCTTTTCCTTCTACCTCTGCCATAGTATTACTCCTTCTATGTGTGTCCTATACTATTTATCAAGATAATTAAAAGGGAAACCTCTCTATTCGATCGTTATCTATTAAGAGAGGTTCATTCTAGTCTGATCGAGTTAAAGACCTTGATCAGTTGTCTTGCAATTTTGGTTATGTGTTTAAAGTGGTATAACCTGACGCGAATGCCGAAGACACACTATACTTTTATCTTTATTCTATTGATAATGGTTTCTTGTCCTACATGATACTTGCCTTTGGATTGTGCTTTAACAAATCCTTCTATAACAATTTCACTTCCAGTTTCAATTTTTTTATCTGAAAAGAACTTTAAAATATGTTTGTTATCTACACTACAAGTTATAATGTAACTCATAGTTCTTGGAATATATCTAGTAAATTCAACTTTTGCTAAAAAGTTACATCTAGTATGTAAGGTACCTAAATTTTCACTTGTTCTAGATAATTCCATTTCTCTATCAGTCCAAGTGTCTTGATCTAACTTATTAAAGTAAACTTTAGGTAAACTTGCGGCTATGCCCAGTTTATCTTTTGCTACAGTATTAGCACTAACTAGTTTAAGAACGTTACTCTCAAACTCTGTAAGGTTTCTTTCTAGAGCTTTAAAACTAAGGCCCTGCAAGTATTCTCTAACCTCAGAAGCATTAGTATAATCTTCGTCTTCAACTTTAAATTTTTTATCTGTAAAGAAATAATTGTACAGCAAATCACTATTGCATGTTTTACCTTCATATCTTTTATCGAATCTGATTTGATCCTTTTTAATAAAGCCTTTGTTAAGCCTATTTGCGGCACAACTAACTGCTAATACTTCATCTATTGGAAATTCCATTTGTTCTACTCCGTTACCTAATTCCTAATATACCACTATTATAGCAAAAATACTTATAATGTCAAGTTATGAATTGGTGTATTTCTTCCCAATTCTTTACTACAGTACCCTCAACTGTAGCATTCATGTTATGTCCATGCTCCATAAGTATGCCTTTAAGACCTTGTATTGTTCCTGCTTTTAAGTTTTCAGGCTTGTCTTCTATCCAGTATGCACCAGGATATTTATGCCCATAGTCCGCAAGTATCTCATCTTTATCTGCACCTGTATCTAAGCATACAACTTCTATAAAGGCAGAGCCCATAAGTTTTTTAAGATTTCTTTCTCTTAATGCTTTTGCATATGGATCTAAACTAAGACTGGTTATAGCAATAAACTTGTATCCATACTTCTCATGTAATAAATTTATATACCATTGTGCGTCTCTGAGTGGAGGCAAAAAGCCTATTGCGGCACTTTCGTTAAACTGTTTTATTAAACTACGACTAGTTTGTTTTGTGATACCGTATCTGGTACCTACATCATAAACATATTGATACCCTTCAGTAAGATTATGTCCGTGATGTTGCATCCAGACATTAAATCCTTCTTCCCAATCTAATACAACACCGTCTATATCAGTTAATATTATTTTATCTTTTTTCATATCGATTCCTAAGTTACAATACTATTATACTGGTTTTTAAAGCATTGTCAAGTGATTTTAGGTAAATAGATGTATGGCATTTAAACGTTCAGTAATATTTCCCAACTACTATTTTGAAGGTCAAATGACCATACCTGATGGTATGGGAGAAAAAATTAGAGATAGTATTCAAAAAAGTAAAAACTCTGGAATAACAACTGAAACTGTGTATGGGTGGTTTACTAATAAGCAATTTCCTTTAGAAGGAGTATTACCACAAATTGCAAATTTATTAGGTACCTATTTTGTAGATAATGTACTTAAAACTATGGAGTTAAAATCTAGAGATATAAATTTATTAAATCCTTATTTGGTAAGTACATTACCAACACACCAATATCCTATTAATGTTGAGCCACAAAGATGGTATAATGCAGGAGTATTTTTGCAAACAACAAATAAAGGCAGTCATTTATCATTTAATGAATTTAATACAAAATTATACGCAGGACAAAATACACAAGACAATGCTACCTATGTTAAACCTAAACAATATAGAACGGTATTTTGGCCTAGTCATATACCATGGGGTTTAACACCAAACATGTCAATGGTTGAAACAACCATGCTGGTTTGCTCATTCAGAGCTGACGCCAAAAAATAACACCCAAAAAAAAGGCGGTTAAAAACCGCCTTTTTAAGTTACTCCCTAATTATTTAGGAATTATGCTGTCCAATTATAATGAACTGAGCCTACTGCCGCTCCACCTGTTGGTGCAACTGGGTTATCACTTGCGTCAAAGAATGCTAACGTTACTGCCGCATTTTTTGTTAAAGTAATTGAACCATCTAGTTCTATTATATATGTACCTACTGTTGAAATGTCTGCATCTGCTTTAGCAACTACTGTTGTTCCAGATCCGCCATTTTCTTTAATTGTTACATAGTTTACACTATTTCCACTAAATCCAGTACTTACTTTTAGTACAACTTTATCTGCATAGTAAGTTCTAGAACTAACATTTGGTACTGTACCAATTGAGGCCGTTGTAGCACCTGTACCGATACTTGCTCTTAGTAATAGACCATCACCACCATTATTTGCAACATAGTCAACAACTGCACCCGATGTAGGAACCCTAGTATCGGAATCAGTAATAGTTGATTCAAATTGTGTTGCTGTTATGGCACCGTCGCTTAAAGAACCAAACTGTACTGTACCTGAGCCAGTAATATTTGTTCCTAAAATTGCCGCCGCTTGGAAGTCAGCCGCTGTAAGAGTTAAATCTCCAGCAGTTGAACCGTCTGCAGTTGTAGTCGCCGCTACAAATCTATCAACACTTTGATGCCAACCA
>ERZ802830.4179-NODE-4179-length-11735-cov-7.34546_pt1 | contig 11735 bp, 25 predicted proteins | sample MGYA00345654_ERZ802830 | MGnify/ENA primary metagenome ERZ802830 (study PRJEB30503, sample SAMEA104212375) | marine metagenome | biome: Westerlies Biome; feature: [SRF] surface water layer (ENVO:00010504) within the epipelagic zone...; material: water... | reverse complement strand
TCAGCAGATGGTGGTTCTAATTATTCTACTGCTACAATGACAGCTTTACCAGATTTTGCTACAGGAATTAAGATGGCAAAAGTTAATGACTTATCTGTAACTGCTGGAACAAGTTTAAAATATAAAATATCTTTTGCTAATCAAGCTAGTGGTTCAAAGGAGGCTCGTATTAGAGGGGTTTCCCTTCAATACTAGATTATGCCATGGGGAGAGTTACAAAGAAAGCAACAGTCCAGAGTGTAACTCTAAAACATATTAGTCAAAAGCTGGACCACATCCACAAAGATGTAGAACAAAATACTAAAGATATAGTGCAGCTCAAAGAGCAAGTAGCTATGGGCCGAGGTGGTCTTAAAGTGATCTTCTATATCGGAGCTGTATTATCTATTATACTGGGGGCATTAAAAATTGGAAAATTTATATAATGGAATATGCTCTTGTATTATTAATATGCTCATCTGTAGCTGGTAATTGTTTACCTCCAGTTTCTTATGATGAAAGATTTGAGGATGCCTATGGCTGCATGGTTACTGGCTATCAAAGATCTTTAGAAACAACAAAAACTATTGGACAAGATGAGGTTAATCTTCATGGCATTTATATTAAATTTGGATGTAATAAAGTTAAGATTGAGAAAGGAATATCAACATGATCCAAGGACTAAGTGCGTTACTACCGATACTAAACAAAGCTGTAAGTTTAGTACCAGATAAAAATAAACTACATCAACAGAAAGCAGATCTTGAAAAAGAATTAGTTAGAGCTCTAGTAGATGTAGATAAAGAACAAGCAAAAATAAATAGAGAAGATGCAAAAGCTACTGGGGCCTTATCCTGGATACAAAGATTGTGGAGACCTACACTTGCCTGGGTATGTGTGTTAGCTTTTATGTTTCAGTTCTTAGTTATACCTATAACAAACTGGGTATGTGCTTTGAGAGGAACAACAATAGATCTACCTACATTAGATAGTTCTACTTTGATGACTGTTTTGTTTTCATTGTTAGGATTAACTGGGGCCAGATCTTTTGATAAACTAAAAAAAATAAGTGGTAAAAAATGAGAGTAAGCGAAAAGACCAGTATTGCTATGCCAATAAAAAACTTAATAAGTATTATTGCAGCTGTAGCTATTGGTGTTTGGGCCTACTTTGGAATAACAGAAAAACTTAACTCACATTCTACTCAGTTAGAACTAATGCAAAAGGACCTGGACAAAGCTGTAGAGTTTTCTATTAAATGGCCAAGAGGAGAGATGGGTAGCTTACCAGCTGATGCAGAACAATTTTTATTAATTGAAGATGCTCTAAAAGATATAGAGGATATACAAGAAGAGTTAAAAGAAAGCAGACATAATGCAACAAACATATCAAGACTACAAAAAGATGTAGAGAGATTGATGGATGAATTAGAAAAATTAAAAGACAAGGTAAGAGCAAATGGAAGTAGTCATTAGTTTATTGATGATGCTTAATGGAGAGATTGTTGAGCATACCTGGAAAGATAAAATGAGTTCATGTTTAAAATCTAAAAGGATTGCAGAGAGAGAGGTTAATCCTCAATCAGTTAGATTTACTTGTAAAAAAGTTAATGCTATTACTGAGATTTATATGGGCCAGAAAAAAATTGTGAAAATTGTAAATTAGTAGTACAAGGATAGGTAGTATGAAGAATGGAAAAATAGATTTAAGAGATAAGACAAATTATATTGTAGTACATTGTGCAGCAACAAAACCATCAATGGATATTGGAGCTGTTGATATAAGAAAGTGGCATACAGATCCTCCGAGAAATTGGGATGACATAGGCTACCACTTTGTAATTACAAGAGATAGAAATCCAATCATAGAACTGGGCCGACATGTATCTGTACCTGGAGCTCATGTAGCTAAACATAACTGGGAGAGTGTAGGTATATGTTTAGTAGGTGGTATGGATGAGAATGGAGAACCAGAAAATAATTTTACTGTAAGTCAAATGGCAGCCCTTCATGATTTAATAAGAGTATTGATGATGATATATCCTCAAGCTGAGGTTGTAGGACATTGTGATTTAGATCCAGATAACAAAGCTAAGTGAATTGTATGAAGAAGAATTTATTCGACAATCAAATGAACAAATCTAAAAAACATGAATGTGTATTAGTTATATCTGATCTACACATACCCTACCATCACCCACAAAGTTTTGATTTCCTAAAAGCTATTAAAAAAAAATACAAAGACATAGACCTTGTAGTCAATATCGGTGATGAATTAGATCAACATGGATTGTCATTCCATGACACAGATCCAGATCTCAGCTCACCAGGTGATGAGCTCTCAATAAGTAAAAAATATATAAAAGAATTAGAGAAGATGTATCCAGAGATGGTACTCTTACATAGTAATCACTCATCATTAATTTATAGAAGAGCATTAAAACATGGTATGCCTAAAGCATATCTAAAATCTTATAATGATTTTTTAGATGTAGGACCTGGATGGGAATGGGTAGATGATCTCAATATAAAATTATCTAATGGCCAGGAATGTTTTATGACACATGGTATATCAGCTGATGGTTTAAAACTTGCTATGCAATATGGTAAGCATGTAGTTCAAGGACACTTTCATTCTAAATTTAATATACAATATTTTTCTAATCCAGATAACTTAGTGTGGTCCTTGCAAGTGGGCTGCCTCACGAACCAACGATCCATGGCTTTTAATTACTCAAGACAATTTAGATTAAGATTTATTATTGGATGTGGTATTATAATTAATGGATGGCCCAGGTTATTACCTATGGTCCTAGATCATAATGGTAATTGGATAGGTGAGTTAGTATAGTGGCAAGAGCTGTTACTATAAATAACAAGAAACATTTATTTTTAAAACTCATTTGGTTTGACATTGTTGGATCTAGTTCTCTTTGTACTGATTACGAATTTAATAAACTTAAATGTGCAAGTATAATTACCGAGGCTTACTTGTATGATATGTTTGAGGAGGATGGTACTGAGTATGTTAGGACCTTTGCCTCCTATCAAAATGAAGATGATATAGGTTATGGTGATACCAATGTTTATCCTATGTCAGTCTTTACGAAATCAAGCCAGAGAGCTATCAGAAAGGCCTGGAAAGAGATGGGCAAGGGGTAACAACCTTAGAACCCTAAGGCTTAAAAATTAGGCTATCTATGGCCCAGGAATGGCTATCTAATTACCACTCTTATCTTCAATAGGTTCCTTTAAGAAAATGTGCTCAACTCGGTCTCTATTCTTTCTCACCCATAACTCCTCAAAAGGTTTGACTTGGATTGTGGCAGTTTTATTTAACACCTCCAGGTCAATGTTATCAGCTGAATAGAATTTTTGAACTGGATCACCCTTCTCATTATACTTTTCATCAAAGGTGATTACGACTACATCATTCTCACCATCAAAGGCTTTGATCAGTTCTTTAAGGAACCATTTTCTAAACCTACTTTTGTAAGCTATCGTCATTCTTTAGTACCTCTATCCCTCTATATTTTCCAGCATAGATCTTGATGTATCCTCGTTGCTCTATGTTTCTCAAGATCCTCCAGATGTTTGAGTGTACACACTTTTGTTTACGAGCTATCTCTCGTATCGTAGGTGGTACTCTCTTTTGCTTTATATAACTATTTATAAAGTCAAATACCTTAAGTTGATTTGGTGTCAGCATCATTTGGTTTTAGCTCCTCTATCTTATTTTTTATTTTATCTGCCATCATGTTCGCTTTACCTTTATCCATACCATACAACTTTTCAAAGTCTGGTCTTACCTTATCCTTGAGCTGTAATATTTCGTGAACCTTCTCAGCATTTGTTAAATGTGGATCTTCAAAAAGAATATCTACACTTTTCAATGTGTCATTCTCAAACTTATCCATCCATTGTTTATTTTTATTCTTAGTTACAATTTGTTGGTTAGTACCTTTCTCACTATCCTCTTCATCAGATATATCTAATAGGAATAGTTTTAATAAAAGATACTTGTAAGCATAAGACATGGCCTTACCTGGTCCTTTGTCCTGGGTATCATTACCATAGCCAAAGTAATCTCCTACATCTACATGTTCTCCAGTCTCTATATCAACTACTCTTGCAGCCATAACACATCTAGTTTGATTACCATCTTGCTCATGTGATTTTACATAAGGTATTAAAGTTAGCTTTGCTTTTTTAAGAGCTGGTCTTACTACCTCATTAACTGAATTGTATGATAGTGGTTTGTATTGTAATCCTTTTTTCTCATCTTTAATTACACTCTCACATTCATGTTGAACCTCAAATATTTTTTTGTAAATATTAGATGTTACCTTTTCCTTAGTCATTACTTTCCTCCTTCTACTGTAAACCTTCTATAGCTAGTGAACTCACCAGGTATGGTTACAGATTTAGTTTTCTTTTTCTGATTTGTTGAATGTCTTATGATGTAGTTATTGAATTGTACTACCTCATTAGCTCCAACAATTTCTTTCATATACATTGATGCAGCATCTTTTCTTTTCTTTGCCTCTTTCTCATCAGCAGATGCAGATACATATTGCTCAATCAATATACCTAACTTGTTATGGGTACTCATATCCTGGACCTCTTTAGATCCATTACCTTTGTAGATTTCACTTGCCTCTTTTGTATCTTGAGGTGGATACCAGTAATCATGTCCTTGTCTAACACCATCAAACCTATTCCAGAAATCCTCACCAGCATTTATAATCTCATCAATCATCTTATGATCTCTTGGATATACAAACCATTGTAGCTGCCAACCTCTAACAAATCTAACTAAGATACCATGCTCACATCCAGTAGTAAGTAGAGCTTGTTGTATTTGATATTTGTAAGCTGGATAAGGTTCATCCTCGGCAGCTCCAGAATAATTCTTACACTCTAAGACAACTTGTTTTGATAAGCTAAAGACTTTTTTTGTGTAGTCTGAGAGCTCAAGATTACCTGGAGATATGTGTAGCATACCATCTAAAGAGCTACCGAGTTTTCCATTCTTCAACTGATACAAGTGAGCTGCATTAGGTACAGTCATTTTAACCTTTTGTTTATTTGTACAAAAAGGTTTCACTTGGTCCATGAAGATTTTTAAAATTACTGGTTCTAATTCTCTACCAGCAACAACCTTTGGTTCGTTAGCTATGTCATTTGTAGCCTCCTTGCCTTCATACTCATTAAGAGCATCTTTCAAGATTTGGTTTGGTGTCTTGAAACTTTTTACTAAGAGGGAGCCAACAACACTCCCTCCTAGTTCTTTTCTTTTATAAGATGTTTTTCTACCACTATCTCCCATCAAGATCCCCCTCCTGGAACATAGTAATAGTAACAACTATCAACCATCACGCATCCAAACATGACAATAAAATAGATAGCAGCCAAGCATAACAAGAAAGCTACACCCTCTGCTATAAACAATAATGTTTCTTTTATGTTCATCTTGTTTATATATTTAGTCCATATTCTGTTCATTATCAACCCCTTATATTTGTGGTTCATAAACTCTTATTCCAGCCTGGAATTGGCCAGTAGAATATAATGCAAATCCTAAATGAGAGTTTTCTTTTAAAAGTTTTGATACAACAGAAACCAACTGATTAACTGTTAAAGCTGGTTCATCCTCTGCACCAAACCCAGAACTATCACACCAAAGCTCTCCTCCTTTTAAGATCTTACATCCATACCACCATTCTGGTACAGAGAGTTTATTTTTTACATTATTAACATTAAACTGTTTCCAACCATCTGGTATGTGTGTACCAAGATTTGGTATTGATTGTATTGGTCCAATGTTACCTTCATCAAGCTCGTTTATTTCATCATGACTAAAAAATTTTGGTTCATCATGATTAGCTTTTGCTTGTTTACCAGCTTGTTTGTTTAAGTGGATTATTGTTTCAATATCCATCATTACGCAGCCTCCCTTTCAAGGACATTTTTTACTGTTGTAGGATACCAAGCTCTGTCCTTATAAGTCTTGACACCTCTGTTATTTAAAGCATCTGCAATACCCTGGAGTGTTTTTATTCCAGAGAGTTTGATGCCTTCAATAATATCTCTAATATCTTTTGCGTACTTATCTGCATTAGCTTTGATTGTTGCATGACCTCTTACTCTTACCTCAGCTAAGTTAGTTAAGTTACCAAGATCAACACCCTCAGCTTTTAATCTAGCTAGAGCTGCTCTTGTTCTGTTAGAGATATTAATTCTTTCCATTCTATTGATAGCTACATGGAACCCAGCTATTGCATCATCTAAGATAGGTGTATCTAAAATATCTAATTTTATTTTACCTTTGTTATCTTCCAGGAATTGTCCTACCTCATAGGTCCTACCTAATCTACTCATAGAATATGCAACAAGTGGTACACCTAATTTTTTAGCTGTCTTAGTTGCATCCTGGAATACTGGTCTATTTCTTAATAGCTTTGCTCCAGATATGCCTGGCTCCTCAAACCAGGCAATATCATATCCAGGATATTTCTTTTCTATTGCAAACTTTTGATTGTTTACATCTTGCTTGTCTGTACTTACTCTTACTAAAGCTACAATCTTATTCATTATGATAACCTCCTAACTGCATACATAGCTGCACAATGACGACCACAAAATTTCTTACCATGGAAATACTGATAGCTTTCACCATCCCACAATCTGTAAGAATAAACTGTATCACCAGATAAGATGCCAAGCTGTGGCATACTCCAACCCTCTGCTATTTGTTTTTTTTGCATGTAACAAATTAAGTTACCTTTGTAAGGTTCTTTTTGGTTTCTTACATCTTGAGTAACTCTTTTTAATGTTTTGTTACAAGTTTTACATTTTGGTTTATCCATGATTAACCCCACTTTGCATCTTCGTATCCAGGAACTTCTCTTACTAGATCGTGAGCAAACACATCCTGGATAGCACTTAGAGTTTTGTATAAACTTTTCTTAGCAGCATCACCTTCACATGATTGGTATAAGAAACAGCTTAAACTTTTATATAAACCAACATCACTTTGGCCTAACTGCTTACTGAACCAAACAGCTTTATCTTTATTTACATCATGGTGTAATTCCTGGCTGTCATCTGGGTATCTCTCAGCTAAACTAAATCTATTAAGATCTAACAACTGATCAAAAACCTTACCTGGATTTTTGCTGTAGTCATTTTTTAGTTTATGTATTGCTTTGTATCTAGGACCATAAGCACCAGACTTACTGATAGCTTTTAATACTCTACCTAAACACTCTGTATCTACTTGATATGCACTCATTACTTTGCTCCTTTGTTAGTTATTATTAGTGGTCTTATTTTGTTCATATTGTTAATATAAGGATTATATATATATTTGCAAGATATATTTTAAATATTTTTTAAGGAGGTAAAAATGGCTAAAAATATGAAGATTGTACCATTCTATTTAAAAATCCCAGAAAAATTAAAAGATAAGATCCAGGACCAAGCTAAGGTAGAGAGAATACCTATGGCCACATTAGTCTCTGAAATCTTAGAGATGGGAATATCTATAAGACCTAAAGTTATCCAGGACCGAATAGATAAAATGCTTAACGCAGCTAGAATGGGAGGATCAAATGAGCAAGGATAAAATAAATCCATCACACTACAAAGACAATCCAATACAAACTTTTGATGCAATAACATCTCAGTTTACAGACGCAGAAAAGATTGGAGCTATCAAGTTTAATATCTGCAAATACATCATGCGAATGGGTAAGAAAGTTGAAACTCTTGAAGGAGCTAGAGATGATGCTGGTAAGGCCCATTGGTATCTTGAGAGATTACTCAAAGAACTAACAGACATGATTAAGAAAAAGACACCAAAGAAAAAGGCCCAGGATAAGGATCCAATGGATTTGACCGAGGCAGATCTGGAGGAACTATTAAATCCTGGAGTACACATCTATCCATTTAAACCTAAAAAGAAAGAGGATAAGAATGACAAAGATCCCAAATAATGTAATCAAGCCACCACCTGGTTATGAATATGTACAACAAAGATCTGTAGCTATTGCTCAACCTAAAGATGATGGTATTAAAAAAAGAATAGACTATCTGGAGAGCAAGATAGATAAGTTAATGGATGAGCTTAGAGTATTGAAGAAAAGAGATAAGTATAAACCTAAGCCAAGTGAAAGAGCTAAAAGGGTTTGGATGTCAGATATATTAGATGCAGTTTCTAATTACTTTAATTACAGTCCAACTGATATTCAATCTGATAAGAGACATGCTGAATTAGTTAGAGTTAGATCTGTATATATTAATTTATGTAATGAACTCACTTATGCATCTCAACCAGCTATTGGTAGAATGTGTGGTAACAGAGATCATACAACTGTTATTCATCACATAAGATTAAAAAGAAATAAGACTAATTGCTGGAGTATTAAAAAAGAAAGTGGAATTGAATTGTGGTCCGATTATAGCAAACTTGAGGCAAAGCTAAAATCAGAGGCCCAACCAGATAATGAGTGATAAAAAGAAAGCTGATTATGGTAAGGGTAGAACACCTGGCCACTTTTGTGTACTGCCTCAACGAGCTGTAATAGATAAAAGGTTCAAGACTTATCCGAGAACCTTCATGATCCTTGCAGCACTTGGTAACTATACATCCAGGCAAGGTGTCTGTTGGCCGAACCAAATAACTATAGCTAAGAATTTACACATAACCCAATCAACTGTTTCAAGACATATTAAGAAACTTATTGAGTGGGATTATATTCGCTATGCTAAGAAACATCCTGGCCTCAAAGGTAACAAATACTTTATGGTGTTTGATCCTAAGATTAAGGAAGAGGATGCGTTAGCTATGGTACCAGATAAGGACAGATCCTATGAAGATAAACCAGAAATACATGTAGGGCCTAAAGGTGGGGATAAAAAGAAATATGCACCTAGAGTACATAAGACTGTAGTTAAGAATAGTTCTAATATGGTCTCCAGTACATATCCAGATATGCAGTCAGAGTACATGCATAACAACCCAAAGAACAATCATATATACCCTATAGTCAGAAACATATTAAATAGGTTTGTAAGAATAACCGAAGAGATTTTCGGAACATTGGTCCAGTACACTACAGAAGATGAGAAGATGGTATCAGAATGGGTAAAGGAAGGACTTACCGAGGCTAGAGCTGCTGCTAGAATTAAGGAGATACTATTGTGGAGAAGGAATAATAGAAAGGAATGTCCTAAAAGAATAGTGTTTTATAAGGATGTATTTAAAAGGAAACCACCACCGAGTACCAATAAGGAACTGGTCCAGGATATGGTAAAGAAACTATCCAGGAAAATGAAGATGCCCAGGTAACAATACATTTATAAAAAGTAAACGAACCTTTACATTATATAAAAGCTAGGCCTAGCAACGATTATCGTACAGAATAGAACATTTGCGTACAAAGCTGGTACAAAAAGGCAACATCCTCCCCCCCCACGCAGTAATATATATGGGGGGGATACTCACAATTTTTTTGCAATTATTTTACAAATCAATTATAATGTTCACATAACTTTCTCTAGGTTAAAACTATAGTGGGTTAGTTATTTTTAGTTATATAAGTGGGGTAGGCTTTCTCATCCTAGGCTAGTCAAAGCAGCTCCACTTGAAAAAGGAAACATAAAAGGAAAAGGAAATATATGAGTGGACCAACACATAGCAATCGCAGCTTTAAAGTATTAGAAACATACGAAATCCCAAAAGGAGAATATATCATAGAGATGTGGGATGCCTCTAATTGGAACAAGGATACAAGGGAGAGAACTCCAGTACCAGGAGCTAAAGATATAAACTGGTATAAGAAAGATCCTACCAAAGATTATAACAAAGGTGATTTCGTTACGAAGATAAGAGTATTTAAAAACGAGGACAAACCTCAGATACCTCTTCACCAGCAATCAAGTAGTGAAGGATTATCGGATGACGCAATCCCATTCTAGGAATAATCAAAATCCTTCACATCTTCATTTTAGAAATGATAAGTTGATGAAATGGGTAAGAACTCCCAAACAGATCTGGGAAGATTTATCTAATGAATTTGATTTTACTGTTGATTGTTGTGCATCTCATCAGAACCATCTTTTACCAAAATATTATACTAAGGAAGATAATAGCTTAACAAAGGATTGGACTGGTGAGATTGCATATATACATCCTATGTTTGATAATGATATACCCAGGTTTGTTAAGAAGGCAGCAGAAACTAAAAATTTTACTGGAGTGTTTTTGTTACCAGCCTCTACTCATTCAAAGTATTTTCATGATTACATGTATAAGAAAGATAATGTTGAGATAAGGTTTCTAAAAAAGCCAAAGGATGGATTTAGATTTGGTCATGATGATGGTACTAAAGATACAAATAGAGTTGGATATATAAAAGGTTTGATGGTGGTGATCTTTAAAAATGAGTAATGCAAGTAAAAAAAGAATAGTTAAACCTCCTTTGGATCGTTTCGGTGGAGTACGAGTGGTCCAGAGGAGAGTACAAAAGTCAGAGATCATAGAACACAATAAGGAAAGTGTTGCTAAAGAACTTGTTGATATAGCTCAAGCTAATATTGCCGATATTATGGAGTGGGATGATAAAGGTAATGTTACAATAAAAGATACTAAAAACATATCGGATGCAGCAGTCAAAGCTATAAAAAAAATTAAAGTTACTCCGACAAAACTAGGCCCTCAGTTAGAGGTAGAGCTGCATGACAAGGTAGCTGTACTTAGGGTGTTGGCCAAAGCTGCTGGATTATTAGAACAACATGAGGATAGTGATAGACCTTCTGTTGTAGGTATTGTAATGCAAGGACCAGACACTAAGCCTATAATTGATATAGAGGAGGATGATGGCAAGAGTAAAGTTTGATCTAAGCAAACAGCCCCACGAAAGGATCCCAAAGAAAACATCAATATCAAAAAGAAAAAAGCCGAAGTTCTCCAGTATGAATAAGCATAAAAAGAGATCTTGGAAAAAACGAAATAGAGGTGGAATGTGAGTTTAATTATTTTATATGATGGTTTATATAGTTTAGTTCCAGTTACAAAAGAAATGTTACACAATATTACACTATTAACAGCAGTAGATTGCTTTGAGCTTTGTGATATAATAAGATTGAAATTGACAACCTATCATGATGCTCCCATAAATAGACATGTAATGAATAATGGTAGTGGTGATCTATATGGATGTATATGTGAATGAGTGATGCAATAACAAATCTAAAGCTAGACTTTTCTACATCACAAACAGTTTGGAAGTTTCTACAAGACAAATCATTTGTAAGAGGATTGATGGGCCCAGTTGGATCTGGCAAATCATACGCATGTGCAGCTGAGGTAATGTTGAAAGCTGTCCAGCAAGTGGCCAGTCCTAAGGATGGGATCAAGTATTCTAGGTTTGTTGTAGTTCGTAATTCTTATCCAGAGCTTAGGACAACTACTATTAAAACTTGGCAAGAGTTATTTCCAGAAAACATTTGGGGGCCTTTTAGATGGAGCCCTCCATTAACACATCACATAAAATTACCATCAAGAGACAATGCTCCAGGTATAGATTGTGAAGTTATATTCTTAGCTCTTGATCAACCAAAAGATGTTAGAAAACTTTTATCTATGGAATTGACTGGTGCCTGGGTGAATGAGGCTAGAGAATTACCTAAGGCTGTTATAGATGGATTAACACATAGAGTTGGAAGGTATCCTACATTATCAGATGGTGGAGC
>ERZ802830.4178-NODE-4178-length-11735-cov-18.8442_pt1 | contig 11735 bp, 11 predicted proteins | sample MGYA00345654_ERZ802830 | MGnify/ENA primary metagenome ERZ802830 (study PRJEB30503, sample SAMEA104212375) | marine metagenome | biome: Westerlies Biome; feature: [SRF] surface water layer (ENVO:00010504) within the epipelagic zone...; material: water... | reverse complement strand
TGCTGTGATCAAACAGTCGCAGCGTCAGTGTTTCTTGCTTGTGAATCAGCGTGCGCACCCGATTCTGCATGGTGGGTGGCGGCCCGGCGGGCTGATCGCCGCTCGATTTATTGCCGCCCATGCCACCAATGTCGCCACCGGCGCAAAAGGCATTGCCTGCACCGGTGATGACGATGCAGCCCACATCGTTGCGGGTCTCCAAGTCGAGCAGGGTTTGGCGCAGCGCTGGCGTGAGATGGTCAGACAGCGCGTTACGCTTCTCTGGCCGGTTCAAGGTGATGGTTGCGACGCGCTGCTCGATACTGCACAGCAATTCGTCGGTGCCGGTGTTGATGTGTTCGCTCATAAATTTCCCCTCTGCTTTATACGATGCCACGCGCTTTGAAGTTGGCAATGGCGTCCTCATCCAGTCCCAGTTTTTGTAGCAGCTCGTCGGTGTGGCTGCCGACCTCACCACCGGGCCACTGCGTACTGCCAGGCGTGCCCGTCAGCTTCGGCAAAATCGCCGGAATCGCTAGCGGTTGTGGCAGGTCGGGTACATCGACCTGTTCAAACATCCCGCGTGCCTGATAGTGCGGATCGTCAAAGGCATCGGCAATACTGAAAATCGCACCCACCGGTACGTCGGCGTCTTCCATGATTTCGATGACTTGCGCGCTGGTCAGCGTGTCTGTCCAGGCGGCAATCGCGCCGTCGATGAGCTTTTGATGGGTGACTCGACCGGGGTTGCCCGCTAAGCGCGGGTCATTGGCCAGATCGTCGCGTCCAATGGCACTCATCAGCCGCACAAAAATCGAATCGCCGTTGCCGCCAATCACCACATGTTTGCCGTCGCGGCAAAGATAGGTGTTGGTTGGCACGATGCCGGTAATGGTCGAGCCCGCCGGTTCGCGTACTTCGCCTGCGCCAGAATACTCCGGCACGATGCCTTCCATGAGATTGAACATGGATTCATACAGCGCCACGTCTACCACCTGTCCGTTGGCGTCGCCGTTGTTTTTGCGCGCCAGCAGCGCGAGCAAGATGCCTATGGCAGCGTGCAGGCCCGCCACGCTGTCACCTAGGCTTAAGTTTGGTCGCGCGGGTACGTCACCGGCAAAGCCGTTGATGTAACGAAACCCCGAATAGGCTTCGGTAACCGAGGCGTAGCCGGGTTTGTGGCTATAAGGCCCGGTTTGTCCGTAACCGGAGATGCGGGTGTAAATAAGATCGGGGTTCGTTTGTTTCACCTCAACCGGTCCTAGCCCCCATTTTTCCATGGTGCCAGGCTTAAAATTTTCGATCAGCACGTCGGTGTCGTTAAGCAGCTGGCCCAGCAGCTCGCGTCCTTGCCGGTCACGCAGATTCAGCGTCAGCGATTTTTTGTTGCGACCAAGACTGCGCCACCAGTAGCTGGTGCCTTGCTCATCGAGCAGGCGCCAACCGCGTATGGGGTCACCGTCGCCTGGTGGCTCCACCTTGATGACCTCGGCGCCAAAGTAGGCGAGCAGGGTGCCTGCAAAGGGGCCAGCCAAGAGCTGGCCGACTTCAACAACCTTAACGCCCTGTAATGGTTTTGCCAGGGAGGGGGCGCTCGATTCTGCCATCAGCTATCGGCTCCTGGTCCACCGGTGTTGCGGCGAACATCGCGAAACGGGCCGGTGTCGAAACGGGGTTCCTTGGGCAGCCCCATCACGCGCTCGGCAATAATATTCTTTTGAATCTCATCGGTACCGCCGGCTATGGAGATCGCCGGAGTGGATACCAAGATCTCAGCAATCACCCCCTCCATGGGACTGGTCGAGCCGGTCAGCAGCGAGTCGTTGCCGCTGATGGCCGTATGCACTCGCGCCGCCAAACGGGCGACGTTGCTGGCGGCGAGTTTGCCCAGCGAGCCTTCTGGGCCTTGGGGCTTGCCAGCCTTGGCCGCGGCTTTGGCGCGCTCGCCGGTCCACTTGGCGCTTTCGGCCATGATGTGCAGGCGGGCAATGTCTTGGCGTTGGGCTGCATCGTTGATGGCGCCGGTCTCGATGGCTCGCGACATGACGAGGTCTACCCGACCGGCCCGTTGGGGGTACCAAGTATAGGGTGCATTGGCGATAGCAAATTCTGCTTCTAGGTCCGCAAAGATTTTGCCCTCGCGGCCCTTGCGACTGCCCACATCTCGGGCGCGATCAAAGGAACGCCGCTCGTTAGCAAGCGTGGTCATAGCGCACTGCCAGCCGCTGCCGACTTCGCCGACTAGGTCTTCGCGCCGCACCACCGCGTCGGTCATGAAAACTTCGTTGAAGGAGGCATGGCCATTCATCTGCGCTAGCTGTCGAACCTCAACCCCGGGCTGTTCCATATTGATGATGAAGTAGCTAAGTCCTTGGTGTTTGGGGGCATCCCAATCGGTGCGGGCGAGCAACAGACCATACTGGGCATGATGAGCGCTGGTATTCCAAACTTTTTGGCCGTTCACAATCCACTCGTCGCCTCGCAAGTCTGCGCGTGTGGTGGCTCCCGCTAAATCGGAACCACTGCCCGGTTCGCTAAACAGCTGACACCATTGATCTTCGCCGGTGAGAATGCCGCGCAGGTACTTTTGCTTTTGTTCGTGGGAACCGTGGGCCAGCAGCGTCACCGCCGCCAACATGCGTACGCCGCTTTGCGCGGCACCAACGGCGCCAAAATCGGCAAAGGCGCCCTCGACGATGCTGGCTTCTTGGGGGCTCATGTCTTTGCCGTAATAGTCTGTTGGCCAGCTTGGCGCGCCCCAGCCGGAGTCTGCTACCAGCGAGCGCCAAGCCAGCAGGTCCATGTTCGGATCCCAATGCTCACTGAGCCATTGGGTGACTTCGCTATGCAAACTCATGCTGCCTCCTCCTGTGCATGCAACCCTGCTTCGACGGCGATCAACATACGCTCGCGATGTTCCGCAGGAGTGCCAAAGAGCACTTCGCTGCTTTTCGCGCGCTTAAACCATAGGTGGGTATCGTTCTCCCAGGTAAAGCCAACGCCGCCATGCAGCTGAATGGTTTCCAGCGCGGCCTGTAAATAGGTCTCGCTCACCGCAGCCTTGGCAAGGCTTGCGTGTTCGGTGAGCTGACGGCGTTGTCTAATGGTTAGCCTTTGCAGATCTGTGCAGCCTGCCAGTGTTTCAATGGCTTGGTAGGCAGCGCTGCGCGCCAGTTCTACCTCAAGCAGCAGGTCGGCGAGCCGATGCTTGATGGCCTGAAAAGAAGCGATGCTGCGACCAAATTGGTAGCGCAGCTGGGTGTACTCCACGGCGGAGGCCAGCAGGCGCTGAGCACCGCCAATCATCTCAGCAGACAGGGTAATACAGGCAATGTTAAGCAGCGTGTCCAGCCAATGATCCGGCAGTTGAGTCAGCGCGGTGGCGGGCACATCAACGAAGTCGATGTGAGCCATTTTGCGGGTCGGATCCATGGTATCCAAAGCCTCTACCGTCATGCCGTTTGCTCGACCATCAACAACAAAGAGGCCGATGCCCCGGCCGGATTGTGCGGCGACAACAAATAGGTCTGCACTTTGGCCGTCGATCACGAAGCGTTTTTTGCCGTTAAGTAGGACGTCGCCTGACGACTGTGTGACCGCTGTTGTTGCAATGTCGTCCTGCTGCCACAGTCCTGTGTACTCGGTGACGGCTAGACAAGCTCGTCGCTCACCACCGGCAATGTCGCCAAGCCACTGCTCTTGTTGATCTTCATCGCCGCAGAGCATCAGGGCGTAAGCCGACAGCACCGCGCTGCTGAAATAGGGGCCACAGAACAAAGACCCACCCATTTCTTCCAGCGCAATGCCCAGCTCTACTGCGCCAAAACCAGCGCCGCCGAATGCTTCGGGAATGTGAATCCCCGTCAGTGCAAGCTGCGCGCTGGCCTGCTGCCAGACAGCCGGGTCACTGCCGTGCTCGGTGGCCATCAGTTGGCGAACCTTGGTGGTGGGCATTTGATCGGCAAGGAAACGTTGAATGCTCTCCCGGAACTGCTCTTGATCGTCGGTGAATACAAGCGTCATGACTTCTCCCTCAAGCTCGATGTACCGATGCTACCATGGGGCAAGAGTCGGGTGATTGAACGGAGTTATCGTGAAGACAGTGACCTGCGTTGAAGATCTGCGCCAGCTGCATCAGCAGCGGGTGCCTAAAATGTTCTATGACTATGCCGAGTCGGGTTCCTGGACTGAGACGACGTTTCGGCGCAACAAAGACGCCTTTGACGAGATCAAGCTGCGCCAGCGGGTGGCCAAGGACATCAGCACGCGCAGTATCGTCGGCACCATGCTCGGCGCAGAGCAGCGCATGCCGGTGGCACTGGCGCCGACGGGTCTGACCGGTATGCAGCATGCCAACGGAGAGATTCTTGCAGCCCAGGCTGCCGAGGCATTTGGCGTGCCATTTACGCTTTCAACCATGAGCATTTGTTCTATTGAAGATGTGGCCGCGCACACGCAAAAGCCCTTTTGGTTTCAGCTTTACGTAATGAAGGACCGCGCATTTATCGCGGCGCTGATCGCGCGGGCCAAGGCAGCAGGCTGCAGCGCCTTGGTGCTAACGCTGGATTTACAGATTATTGGTCAGCGCCATAAAGATTTGAAAAACCAGATGACCGCACCGCCCAAACTGACGCTGAAAAATTTACTCAACATGGCCTCCAAGCCGCGCTGGTGCGCGGGTATGTTGGCGACGCGGCGTCATACCTTCGGCAACATCATTGGTCATGCCAAGGGTGTAGAGAATCTCACCTCGCTTTCCCAGTGGTCGGCAGAACAGCTGGACCCGACGCTCAGCTGGGATGATGTGGCGTGGGTGCAAGAACAGTGGGGCGGCAAGCTGATTTTGAAAGGGCTTATGGATGCAGAAGATGCGGCCACCGCCGCCAGCCTTGGGGTGGACGCAATTATCGTTTCCAATCACGGTGGACGGCAGCTTGATGGCGCGCCAGCGAGCATTGAAGTGCTGCCTGAGATCGTCCGTCAAGTGGGCGGCGCCTGTGAGGTATGGCTCGACGGTGGCATACGTTCCGGTCAAGACGTCTTTAAGGCGAAGGCACTTGGCGCGGACGCAACCCTGATTGGCAAAGCTTTTTTGAACGGCTTGGGAGCCATGGGCAAGGCTGGTGTCACGCAATGTCTTGAGATCATCGAAAAAGAGTTGGATCTGACCATGGCTTTTTGCGGTAAAACACAATTGAGCGAAGTGGGCAGCGATGTGATTTACACTGTGGCCAACAATTAAAACCAAACAAGCTCCCGAGTCTGTGACAAAGGGGTACAGAAAAGGGGAGAACGATGGCGGTATCTACACAACTTTTTGATTTGAGCGGGCAGGTTGCCCTGATTACGGGCGCATCCAAGGGCATGGGTAAGGCCATGGCCATGGCGCTGGCCGAACACGGCAGCCAAGTGGTGATCTCTAGCCGCAAGCAGGATGCTTGCGAGGAGACCGCGGCCGAGATTAACGCCGCCGTGGGCGCTGAACGCGCCATCGCGATTGCTTGCAACATTGGCTACAAAGAACAGTTGCAGAATTTGGTTGACGAGACGCGTTCGCGTCTTGGCCCGATTGATACCCTCATCGCCAATGCTGGAGTGAACCCGTTTTATGGGCCGATGTCTGAGATTCCCGACGAGGCCTTCGATAAGACCATGAACTCTAACCTGCGGTCCAATCATTGGCTGTGCCAGATGGTGGCGCCAGACATGCTGGCTAAGCAGCGCGGCTCCATCATGATTACCGCCAGCGTCGGCGCCTTTGGCCCGTCAGAAACGCTGGGTACCTACAACATCTCCAAGATGGCAGACATTGCACTGGTGCGTAACCTTGCCATGGAGTGGGGTCCACAGGGCGTGCGGGTAAACGCCCTATGCCCGGGGTTGATTCGCACCGACTTTGCCAAGGCGCTCTGGGATAACCCAGAAGCTGCTAAGCGCGTCACCGAGCAAACACCGCTGCGCCGATTTGGTGAGGCCGAAGACTTCAAGGGCATTGCCGTATTCGCCGCATCGGATGCCAGCGCCTATGTCACCGGTCAGGCGTTGACGGTATGTGGTGGCACGCACATGTTCCGATAACGTCATGTAAGGGAGATCTATGACGCAGTGGCATGAACCGGTAAGCGGGTTTCAATATCAAACCCACAGCCTCGATCTGTCGGCGCAGACCCAAGCCGAGCGACTGACAGCCTGCGGTATTGATCCCGCCATATTCGACGATGACGTTGATCCCGCATTTTTCATCGGCCTGGCCATTCATGCCGGTATCGACAGCGGTATTAGCGCTGAAGGCAACATCAACATGCTGCAGCGGTTGATTCAGCATAGACCGGCGAAGCTGGGCGAAATGCTAACCGTGAAGGGCGAGATCAAAAGCGTTACCGCTGTGCCGAGAGGTCAGCGGGTGGAAACCGACGTGTGGTTTGAAGACGCAGCAGGCGAGCGCGTGATCAGTTGCCCGCGCACCTCTCTGCGCCCGCAAGCTCAGACAAATGCAAACAGCGGCGCTGGCGATAAGCCGCGGCCCGTCGTGGACGACCTCGCGGTGCTTACGCTAGGTGAGATCTATCAACTCACCCCAGAGCGGGTAAAGTCCTACAGCGTCGAAGGCAACAGCATTCACTATGAGCAAGCAGCGGCAGAGCGGGCGGGTTTTCGTGCGCCACTGATTGGCGGTGGTATGGGTGTGCACTATCTGACCGCGCAAATGTGGCACGACCGCCGCCCCAATTCGTTTGCAGCCTCAATCTATTTTCGTCGCCCCATTTTTTGGGATGAAGCAGTGCAGGTGGGTGTGATCGAAGAAGGTGACAGCTGGACGGGCATGGGCCTGCTCAAGCTGCTCATGGCAGGTACAGGTACAGGCACAGGCACAGGTGCAAGCCAGCCCGCCAAGGTCGGCACCGAGCTGTCGCTAGCCAGTTATCAACTAGCCTAGGGGTAGCCTTACCTTCGCTGTACCAAACACCCGGGTCTCGTCCTTGGTGTTCTTGACTGTCATATCCAGTTCGACAATGCCTTCGTCTTCGTCAATGTCGGTGACTACCGCGCTGATGATGGCTGGTGTGTCGGCCAGCATGGGTGCGCGAAACACGGTGTCCACATGCTCGACTTGGCCTGCTGGCGCCCACTGGTGAATGGCACTGGTGAGAAAGCCCATGCCCATGATGCCGGGTACCAGTGCACCGGGAAAACCCTCTTCGCGCGCACCTTCGTGGCTTTCAAAGCGTGCCCCACCCCAGCCGACAGCTCGGGCGAAAGCACCCACGTTGTCCAGCGAGGTATCGGGTTCAAACACCGGTAGTTCGACGCCAAATTCAACGTCTTCGATCGTTTTAACGCTCATGTGTCTGGTTTCTCCCGAACAACCAATCTGGAATCGATATTAGCCAAGTGTGTATCTGCCGAGTCGAATAGCTCGGTGCGCACGACGATAAAGATCATGCGTCCAGAGCGACCTTTCTTATCGTAAATATCGTGCAGGTGGGCTTTGACTGTCATGGGTACGTTGGGACGCACCGGGGCGAAACGTTCTACCGCCTTACCGCCGTCCATAGGAATACCGCCGAGGGAGGGAAAGTCGATAGGCAAGTGCTGGCCGGATGAAATACTGCACAGATAGGCAGGTGTGGCCTGAAAGTTCTCATCGCAGGGATCGATAAATTCACTGCGGCTTTCACCTGACGCCTTAGCGGCGGTGACCAGCTTTTCGGCCTGTAGCTGTAGATCGCGACTGGCGAACTCAGTGTTCAGGAATCGGCCCTTGAGTTCATCAAGGTCAACCATTTTTGCTATCCCTCTCCCGATGCAGTGGCGAGCGATGATACGGGGCCTGCCCAGCGCTTGCCAGCGTGTGAGTGATGCCTGCATCTGGCTCGCTGGGTTGCTTTGCGCCGATTCCAACCCACTACTACAATCCGGCAACGATATTTCAGGAGAGGAAGATGGGGCCATTAGCCGGGTTACGAGTGGTAGAGCTTCAGGGCATTGGTCCCGGACCCTTTTGCGGCATGATGCTGGCGGATATGGGTGCAGAGCTGATTCGCGTCGATCGATCGAGCGCGAAGGGTAAGGACGCTAACAAGTACGATGTGCTCGCCCGAGGCCGCAAGAGCATCGCAGTAGACCTTAAGAGTGATGCCGGCGTTGAAACCGTGCTCAAGCTGGTGGAGAGCGCCGATGTGCTGCTGGAAGGTTTTCGTCCCGGTGTGACGGAACGACTGGGTCTTGGGCCCGATGTCTGTTTGGCGAGAAATCCTGGTTTGATCTATGGCCGCATGACGGGCTGGGGTCAGTATGGTTCCATGGCCAGTGCTGCCGGACATGACATTAATTACATTTCATTATCTGGTGTACTGCACGGTATCGGCGAGCCGGGCGCCAAACCCACGCCGCCTCTGAACTTGGTCGGAGACTTTGGCGGCGGCGGCATGATGCTGGCTTTCGGTGTTATGGCGGCGCTGTATGAACGTGGGCAGTCCGGCCAAGGGCAAGTCATCGACGCAGCCATGACCGATGGTTCTGCGCTGCTGATGAATTCAATCTATGGGCTGATGGGACAGGGGGTGTGGAATCATCAGCGCGGCAGCAACCTGCTCGACGGCGGCGCGCACTTTTACGGTACCTATGAAACCAAGGACGGCAAGTTCGTCTCCATAGGCTCCATTGAGCCTCAGTTTTATGCGCTGCTGCTGGAAAAAACCGGCCTTGCCGATGACCCGGATCTGCCGCGCCAGATGAGTCGGCAAGATTGGCCAGCCTTAAAAGAGAAGCTGGCTGGCATTATGGCGGGTAAGACTCGCGACGAATGGGATGCGATCATGTTGGGCACAGACATTTGCTACGCGCCGATCCTGACCTTGGAAGAAGCTGCAGAGCACCCGCACAACCGAGAACGCGGCACCTTGGTGGAAGCCAACGGCGTACTCCAAGCCGCGCCCGCCCCACGTTTTTCGCGCACCGCACCGCAAATGCCCGGCCCAGTGGCAGTACCCGGCGATAACTCTCGGGAGATTCTGGCGGACCTAGGAATGAGCGACGGCGAGATCGAGGCGCTGTTTGAATCAGGCGCTGTGGCCTGAAGCTTTTTCGGCATCTTCATTGATCATGCGCTGGGCACTCAAATAATCCAGCGCATGCTCGGCGGCGAGCCGCACGATATCCTCGTGCTCGACTTTGAAGCGCTCTCGGCCATCAGGCTGCTGGGTGATTTTCACCGCAACATCGCCCAGCCGTGTGGCGACGATGCGCTGTTGCCGAGGCAGCACACGCTTGGCGAAGGGTAATATGCGCAGACCAATACTGGTTGATGTATTCAGCAACGTATCGGTAACCGCCTCCAGTTCTGCGTCATGGCATAGCGCCGTGAGGCACTGGGCCGGACGCTGCTTCTTCATCATGATGGGCTGGGCAAAGACGTCTACTGCTCCGGCAGCGAAGAGGGCGTCCATGAGCGGGCCATAGGCTTCTGGCGACATGTCGTCGATGTTGGCTTCAATTTGGTAGTGACCGGTCTCTAGGTCGGTAAAGCGCTGACTAAGCTGCGCTGATGCCGCGGGTTCGTAGGTGCCCAGTGCCACACGCAGCACGTTGGGAATGGTGAAATCCTTGCGGCCTACGCCATAGCCAATGACCGTGGGCGTGAAGACACCCTTGGGCGAAAACTCCGCCACCGTGCCTGCCAAAATTGCGGCGCCGGTAGGCGTCGTGGCTTCACCGTCGACGGTGCCGTAGCGACAGGGGACGCCGTGCAGTAGCTCTTGCGTGGCAGGTGCTGGCACCGGCAGTCGGCCATGGGCACAGTTAACGAAACCGCTGCCGACTTCTACCGCATCGCAAAGCACGATATCGGGCTGTAGATACTCAATGGCGGCGGCAGCGCCGACGATGTCGACGATGGAGTCCATGGCGCCGACTTCGTGAAAGTGCACATCCTTTGGCGCAATGTTATGAATCTTGCCTTCGGCTGCGGCGATGCGAGCGAACAAATCTAACGCTCGAGCCGCAATGCCCTGAGGCAGATCGGCTTGTTCGATCATGGCGACGATGGTGCTGTGATGCCGGTGATCGCCTTGGTCTATCACACCCACATTCGCCTGCAGGCCTGAAATGCCCATTTTGCTGGCGGCCTCAAAGGTGAGGGTAAACTCGCCTTCAATTGGCAGTTTTTGCAGCACTTGCAAAAGGTAGTCCTCGGGCACGCCAAGGTTGACCAAGGCCGCCATATGCATGTCGCCAGCGATACCGCAGCTGGGTTGGTAGTAGAGGGCTTTCATCTGTTTCCTTGGGTTTGTTTCGCCTAAATAACTGACTGGGGCGAAATGTTTGGACGCCGAAACAACGGCTCAAGTATTCTGCTGGGCCGCATTCTTGCACTGTCATTCGCTGAGTGCGACTGGCGTCCAATGGCATGAACCCGAGTTATTAGGAGAATTTGTGAATCGCTTTTTCCGCAACGTCCGTCTCTATCGCATCTTCAGTCAATGGCCTAGTTCGGAAGAGGCCCTGTCTGGAGTGCTTGAAAATGCCGCCTTCAAGCCCTGCGGCGCCTACAGTGAGCGCAGTGGCGGTTTTGAGCCGCCGGTGAATGGTGCTGGTGACCTGCTTGCTCGTCGGGTAAGCGGGGCGGATTTGCTGCAGCTACGCATTCAAACCCGCGTGCTGCCGCCTGCTGCAGTGCAGGAAGCATTAGCAGTGCGCATTGATGCCTTCAAGCAGCGCACGCAAACGGAACCCAACCGCTCGGAAAAACGCGATCTAAAAGACGAGGTCTATTCCGAATTGTTGCCTCAAGCGTTGCTGAGATCGGATCGTCTGCAGGCGGTCATGCTGCCCGCCGACGGCATCCTCGTTGTTGGTAGTGCCTCGGAGAGTGCAGCAGATTATTTTATGGACGCGCTGAAGCGCGCCATGGTCTCGTTTCAATATGCGCCGGTTGCCTTTAAGACACCTGCTGATGAATTAATGAAGCGATTGTTTATGGGCTCTTCCAGTGAGCGCTTTCGCATGGGTCGAGAATGTCGCATGCGCGATCCTTCAGATACTCGCGCGTCGGTGAATTGGCTGGACTTTGATCTCGGTGATTCATCCATTCGTAGGCATGTTACCGATGGTCTGAAAGTTGATCGACTTGGACTGATCTGCGATCAGGTTTGCGGCTTGGTTATCGACCAAGATCTCGTGCTGCGAAAGGTGCGCCTGCTGGGTCAGGACGGCATGGATCAGGTGCCCGACGAGGATCCACTGGCCAAACATGATGCTGAATTTGTCATTACGGCTGGGGCTTTCAAGAGTTTGGTGGACGCTTTGTCAGCAGAGCTTGGTGGCTTCGTGTCCTGACTTCGCTGCGTGCTCGTGGCATGCTCCACGGCTTAGGGTTGAGCAGGGGAGAGCGATGGGTGAATGGCGCCGATGGATGCCTAGGCGAATAGGTCAGGCAAGCTGGCTGCTGGTGTTGCTAGCGGCGATGTCGGCATCAGCTGACAATCGGGCAGGCTCCACATCATCTGCAACGCCGCCCAACATCGTGATCTTCTTCGCCGACGACCTTGGCTACGGAGACCTAGGTAGCTTTGGGCACCCCTATATCCGCACACCCAATATCGACACGTTGGCTGCCAACGGTCAGCGCTGGACAGACTTTTACGTGGCCGCACCGGTTTGTTCACCCAGCCGTGCCGCCCTGCTGACTGGGCGGTTGCCTGTGCGCAGCGGTTTGTATGGCAACACCATTCGTGTGTATTTCCCTGATGAACCTG
>ERZ802830.4177-NODE-4177-length-11738-cov-8.42421_pt1 | contig 11738 bp, 10 predicted proteins | sample MGYA00345654_ERZ802830 | MGnify/ENA primary metagenome ERZ802830 (study PRJEB30503, sample SAMEA104212375) | marine metagenome | biome: Westerlies Biome; feature: [SRF] surface water layer (ENVO:00010504) within the epipelagic zone...; material: water... | reverse complement strand
ATTTTATATTGAAAAATTTTTAAATTTTTAGTGAGTATATTTGTTTTTTAGTTTACTTTAATTAATATGATGAAAATCACAGGCGCAAAAGTAGTTATAGAAACCCTTATCCAGGAAAACGTTGAGGTAATGTTTGGATATCCAGGTGGGGCAGTTCTGCCTATTTATGATGAAATATTTAAACAAAAAAAAATCAGACATATTTTAGTAAGACATGAGCAGGCAGCAGTTCATGCAGCAGAGGGTTATGCCAGATCCACAGGAAAAGTTGGTGTTGTATTAGTAACTTCCGGGCCAGGAGCAACTAATACCGTTACGGGATTGACTGATGCAATGATGGATTCAATCCCAATAGTATGTATATCAGGACAAGTACCAACGCATATGATTGGTAATGATGCATTCCAAGAGGCTGATATTGTTGGAATTACTAGACCTTGTACAAAACACAATTATTTGGTTAAGGATGTTACAAAATTGGCTGGAGTTATTCATTCAGCGTTTAATATCTGTATTAATGGAAGACCAGGTCCAGTTTTAGTTGATATCCCAAAAGATATTCAAACTTTTAAAACTATATATAAAGGAAAAAAGGCATATAAAAACAATCATTACTATAAACCGAAAGTAAAGCCAGATGAGGAAAAGATTAATGAAATCGTGGAACTACTAACAAAATCATCAAAGCCTATTTTTTATGTAGGAGGAGGTGTAATAAATTCTGGAAATAAAGCTTCTAAAGAGCTTTTTAAATTAATAAAAAGAACTGGATTTCCCTGCACACAAACTTTGATGGGTTTGGGTGCCTTTCCTACATCTGATAATCAGTTTGTCGGTATGCTTGGTATGCATGGAACCTATGAAGCCAATCATTCTATGCATAAGTCAGATTTACTTTTGTGTGTCGGAGCACGATTTGATGATAGAATCACTGGAAAAGTTTCAGGCTTCTCACCAAAGTCAAGAAAAGTTCATATGGATATCGATGCTTCATCTTTTAATAAGAGTGTAAATGTAGATTTAACAGTACAAGGTGATTTATATAAAATCTTAAGTGCTATTAATAATAAAATTGAAGAAAGAAAAATTCTTTTTTCAAAAAATAAAATAAAGCAATGGTGGCTACAAATTAATAAATGGAGGTCTAGAAATTGTTTAAAGTATAAGAATTCAAGAGAAATTATAAAACCACAGTATGCTTTAGAAAGGTTAAATAAGTTAACTGAGAAACAAAATCCATTCATAACAACAGAGGTTGGTCAGCACCAAATGTGGGCAGCTCAATTCTTGTCATTTAACAAACCAAAACATTGGATGACTTCTGGTGGGTTAGGAACTATGGGATACGGATTGCCAGCTGCTATGGGGGTTCAAATAGCTCATCCTAAAGATTTGGTTATTGATGTAGCTGGAGAAGCCTCGATATTAATGAATATTCAAGAAATGTCTACAATCAAACAATATAAGCTTCCAGTTAAAATATTCATACTAAATAATCACTACATGGGTATGGTAAAACAGTGGCAGGAACTTCTACATGGTAACAGATTATCAGAATCCTACATGGATTCATTACCAGATTTCGTTAAGTTAGCAGAATCTTTTGGAGCGAGTGGTATACAAGTATTAAAGCCAAATGATTTGGATGAAGCAATTCGTGAAATGATAAGCATAAAAGGTCCTGTAATTTGTGATGTTGTAGTTGATCCAGACGAAAATTGTTTTCCAATGATACCTTCGGGGTCTACACATGACCAAATGCTTTTAGGTCCAAATGACAAAGTAGACGGTGAGATTTCAGAAGAGGGAATGGTTCTGGTATAAAATTGTAATGTCAAATTTGATGAATACCAAACATATTTTATCAATCATGGTAGACAATGAGCCCGGCGTTTTAGCACGTGTGGTAGGTCTTTTTTCTGGAAGAGGATATAATATAGAAAGCTTATCAGTATCAGAAGTAGACTCAGATAAGTTTTTGTCGAGGGTCACAGTAGTAACATCAGGCACAAAGATCATTGTTGATCAGATTAAAGCTCAATTAAAAAAACTTATACCTGTTCATGATCTGGTAGATATAACTGAACTTGATAGCTTTATTGGAAAAGAGTTGATTTTGATCAAATTGAATGTAAAAAGTATAAAAAAGAAAAGTTTTGAAGATGTTGTACATAAAAGTAAGGTCAACATATTGTTTGATAAAGGTAATGAGGTAATAATTCAATTTTCTGGTAGTCCATCAGAAATTAGAAATTTATTAAAGAAACTTAAACCTTTTAAATTAATCGAGCAAACAAGATCTGGTCTAGTTAGTATGGCTTTAGGAACAAAATATATAAAAAAATAGAAAAGAGTGAAATATGAAAGTTTATTATGATAGTGATACTGATTTAGATTTAGTTAAAAGCAAAAGAATTTGTATCGTTGGTTATGGTAGTCAGGGGCATGCTCATGCTTTAAACTTAAGAGATAGTGGTGTCAAAAATGTTATAATTGCTTTAAGGTCAGATTCAAAGTCCGTAGATAAAGCAAAGTCAGATGGGTTTGAAGTAATGAAAGTGAGTGATGCAGCGAAAGTTTCTGATATATGTATGGTGTTAGTTCCTGATGAACTTCAAGCTGACCTATATAATGAACATCTTGAGAAAAATTTAAAAAAAGGTTCATCTTTACTTTTTGCACATGGGTTAGCTATACATTTTCAATTAATTAGACCACGTGGGGATTTAGACGTTTTTATGATTGCTCCTAAAGGCCCAGGACATACTGTTAGGGGACAATACGTGAACGGAGGAGGAGTTCCTTGCCTTCTAGCTATACATCAAGATTCATCTGGAAAAGCTTTGGATAACGGTTTGTCTTATGCCTCAGCAATTGGAGGAGGCAGATCCGGTATTATTAAAACAACTTTTAAGGAGGAATGTGAAACTGATTTATTTGGAGAACAAAGTGTACTTTGTGGGGGGTTGACTGCATTAATTAATGCAGGTTTTGAAACTCTTGTAGAGGCAGGGTATTCTCCAGAGATGGCGTATTTTGAATGTCTTCACGAAGTAAAATTGATTGTTGACTTGATTTATGAGGGTGGTATCTCCAACATGAGGTATTCTATTTCTAATACAGCTGAGTTTGGTGACCTTTCAAGAGGTCCAAGGATTATTAATAAAACCGTAAAAAAAGAGATGAAAAAAATTCTTGAAGAAATACAAACTGGAAAGTTTGTAAGGGATTGGATAATCGAATGTAAATCTGGACAGCTAAATTTCAACGCAGAAAGAAGAATACAAGCTAACAGACAAATTGAAGAGGTTGGTAAAAAACTTAGAAAAATGATGCCATGGATAACCAGTAATAAGTTAGTTGATAAAGAAAAGAATTAAAATCTTAAAAATGAAAAAAGAAAAAATAATTATTTTTGATACAACCTTGAGAGATGGTGAGCAATCTGCAGGGGCATCTATGTCTGTAGAAGACAAAGTTTCTATTGCTTATAAACTAGATGATATGAAAGTTGACGTAATTGAAGCAGGGTTTCCATTTGCTTCTAAAGGAGATTTTGAAGCAGTGGAGAAAATATCTAGAATAGCAAATCATTCAATAATCTGTGGATTGGCTCGAGCACAAGATAAAGATATTGAATTTGCAGGTAAAGCTCTTTCAAAAGCTAAAAGAAAAAGAATTCATACTTTTATTTCGACTAGTGACTTGCACATGAAATATAAGTTAAATATGGAAAGAAACGAGGTTATTGAGGCAATTAAAAAAAGCATAGCTATTGCAAGAAGATTTACAGATGATATTGAGTGGTCTCCAGAAGATGCATCAAGAACTGATAAAGATTTTCTTTATAAAACTATAGAAATAGCAATAAAGAGTGGAGCAAATACTATAAATATTCCAGATACTGTAGGCTATGCAATTCCATTTGAATTTGGTGAACTTATAAAGGATATAAAGTCTAATGTTTCTAATATTGATAAAGCTAAAATTTCCGTACACTGTCACAATGATTTGGGGTTAGCTGTTTCGAACTCAATTTCAGCAATTATAAATGGTGCGAGGCAGGTTGAATGTACAATTAATGGAATTGGGGAAAGAGCAGGTAATGCTGCTCTTGAAGAGATAGTAATGTGTTTAAAAACCAGAAAAGATAAGCTTAGTTATTTTACTGGTGTTGATTCTTCAAAAATTGCGACTATTTCCCACCTAGTTTCAACTATTACTGGATTTAACGTTCAGCCTAATAAAGCGATAGTAGGGAAGAATGCTTTTGCACATGAGTCTGGTATACATCAAGATGGGATGCTTAAGAATGCTAACACATATGAAATTATTACCCCTGAGTCTGTTGGGTTTAGTTCTTCAGAACTTGTTTTAGGAAAACATTCAGGAAGACATGCATTTAAAGTAAAATTGAATGATTTGGGATTTGAATTTACCGACAAAAAGATAAATTTATTATTTAAGAAATTTAAAGATCTTGCTGATAGAAAAAAACAAATCTATGAGGAAGACCTTTTAGCTTTAATAGATGATAAAGGAAACTCTTTAACAAAAGACTATTTAGAACTTTTAGACATAAGTATATCGTGCGGTTCCTCAAAAAAGGCTTCAGCTAAAATAAAAATAAAAATATTTGATAAAATAAAGTTTCTTAAAAAAGAAGGTAATGGACCAATTGATGCTATATTTAGTGCACTAAAAAATGTTATTCCTAATAAAATAAACCTTCTTGTATACCAAGTAAATGCAATTACTAAAGGAACAGATGCTATGGCTGAAGTTAGTGTGCGTATAGAAGAAGAATCAATAACAGTTCTTGGTCAAGGAAGCGACTTAGACACTCTTGTGGCATCAGCAAAGGCATATATTAATGCTATAAATAAATTGATAGTTAAACGAGACAAGCTTAAAGACGCAAAAAATAAAATTTTTGAATCTAATGAAAAAGTCGATAAACACGTAATATAAATTATTGATTTATGAGATAAATTTCTGTAGAAGTATATAGATTATGAAAAACTTTTTTTCCTTTTTCTCACAAGACATCGCAATCGACTTGGGCACCGCCAACACTCTTATTTATGTTAAGGGAAAAGGGATTGTTTTGAATGAACCATCAGTTGTTGCTTTATCTAATGATAAAAAAGAATCTAAACCTAAAGTTTTAGCTGTTGGCCATGAAGCTAAAACAATGTTAGGTAGAACACCTGGAAATATACTGGCTATTAGGCCAATGAGAGACGGAGTGATTGCAGATTTTGATGTGGCTGAAGAAATGATAAAACACTTTATTAGAAAAGCTCACAATCATAACAGCTTTTTTAGCCCTGTTATTGTAGTCTGCGTTCCGTCAGGAGCAACATCAGTTGAAAGAAGAGCTATTGAAGGTTCAGCAGCAGCTGCGGGTGCAAGGAAAGTTTATTTGATTGACGAACCTATGGCAGCAGCACTAGGAGCAGGTCTAGCCGTAACCGAACCATCAGGATCAATGGTTGTTGATATTGGAGGTGGAACAACAGAAGTTGCGCTTCTAGCACTTGGTGGAATAGTCCATGCTCATTCTGTAAGGGTTGGTGGTGATGCAATGGATACAGCAATTATTAACTACATCCGTAGATCCCATAACCTTCTTGTTGGTGAAAGTAGTGCGGAGAGAATAAAAAAAGCAATTGGTGTGGCTGCAAGACCTTCGAGCGGAGACGGAAAAGTCTTACATATCAAAGGTAGAGATCTATTAAAAGGTGTCCCAAAGGAAGTTGTTATAAATCAAAGACAAATTGGAGAGGCATTGGAAGAACCAGTTCAAGCAATTATAGAGGCAGTAAAAAACACACTTGAAAATTCAGATCCAGAGCTCGCGTCTGATATTGTTGATAAAGGGATCGTTCTGACAGGTGGAGGCTCATTGCTAGGTGAGTTAGACCAAGTAATAAGAGATGCAACAGGCCTTCCCGTTAGTATTGCTGATGATCCTCTTAGTTGCGTTGTACAGGGTACTGGTAAATGCGCAGAAAACCTAAAAGATTTGAGATCAGTTTTAAGTAGTAGTTATTAAAATGGGATATAAATCTTCTTTTTCAAGAGGAATCAATTCTGGCCCATTGAACAGATATATATTAGAATTAACAATTTGTATTACAATTTCGTTATTGTTCGTATTAATGTCATTATCCAAAAGTGAAACAGTTTATAATATTAAATACCTTGTTGTAGCAGCTAGTAAACCTGGATTATTGGTTGCTAACAAGCCCTTTAAATTAGTTTCAGATTTCGTCCAATATTTTGTGGGGATGGGGAACTATAAAACATTAAATGAATCACTTAAAAAACAAAATGATTTCTTAAAAAAAGAATTTAATAAAGTAAATTTACTAGAGGTTGAAAACTTTAGATTAAAAAACTTATTAAAATTACAAGATGTCGATTACGTCCAAAAATTATCAGCTAGAATCATTATAGATGGTTATAGAAATAATAACAATTCAATTTATATTGATGTTGGGGAAAACAAAGGTTTAAAAATTAATGATTTAGTATTTAATGAGAACGGACTTTTAGGTCGAGTTAGCCAAGTTGGCAAATATTCATCAAAAATACTTACAATTTATAGTTCAGACTCAGTTTTACCTGGTATTTCTGTGGATACTAAACAGTCAGTTTTTGCGAAAGGTGATGGTGATAAATTAGTTTTAAAACATCTTGAGAATAAATTCAAACTTAAACATGATGAATTAATTATCTCCACAGACGCAGCAGGGTTTTTTAAAGAAGGGATTATTATTGGTAAGATTGTCAAAACATTAAATGATGTTTATATACAACCAATAGCTAAAAAGTCAGACTCGATTTTCGTAAATGTTTTAATATTTGATTTTAAAAAAATAAATTTAGATTAAAATAAATTATGATTTTAGGTTTTTTTTTAAGGATCATTCCATATTTTTTATTAATTTTATTTATTTTCTTTGAGTTTGCCCCAGCGTATTTCTCAGAAAAAGAAATTATAAAACCATATTTTACATTTATGTTTCTTTATGCACTCATTAATAATGATTCGGAAAGATTTAGACCTTTCTGGATATTATTAGTCGGATTGTTTTATGATTTTTTGGATGGAGATGTTATTGGAATAACTAGTTTATTTTTTTTAATTACTCTACACCTCTTGAAAAGAAAACATAGCACTATTATCTCAATTGACTTCCGGATAATTTGGACAAATTTTATACTGATACTATTTGCCTATATTTTTGTTAATAAATTTGTAAAATTTATTCTTTTTGATGTTTCTTTTGAATTAAAAAGAATAACTTTAAGTTTTTTTATCAGTATAATATTATTTCCATTATTCAATTCAATTGTAAGAAAGTTTAAAAATAGATTAAGTTATATTAATGAATAAAGAAGTTAAAAAATCAAAAATATTAAGAAGAAGAGCTTTTATTCTTGGAATTTCAAAATCTTTAATAACAGGTATAGTGCTAAGTAAACTGTATTACTTACAGATTTTACAAAAATCAAAATACGGCAAGCTATCCGAGTCCAATAAAACCAAAATCAAAATTTTGTACCCAGAGAGAGGAACTATTTTAGATTTATATAATAAACCTATTGCTTCTAACCAAATAGATTATCAATTGAATATTCTTAAAGAAAAAAAGAAGTATATTAGTCAAACAGTTCAAAAATTGAGAAGTATTATTCAGTTTTCAAAATTTGATTTGGATCAGGTAAAATTAAATTTACGTGACGAAAATCTATCTGACTTTATTACTATAAAAAAGAATTTGACTATGGATGAATTAGAGTTATTTGAATTGATGTCAAACCAATTTCCATATTTATTAATAACTAAAGAGAAAGTAAGACATTATAACCATGATGAGAATTTTTCGCATGTTCTTGGTTACGTAGGATATAAAAAAGCTAATAAAAATAAAAAATTAGCAAACCTTAAGATTGGAATTTCAGGTGTAGAGAAAAATCTAGATGCTCAGTTGGTTGGGACAGATGGCTGGGTTAAACTAGAAGCCAACTCAAGAGGGATTATAAAAAAAGAAATAGTGAGAAAGAACCCAATTCCAGGAAAGAATATAAAAACTAATTTAATATTAGATATTCAGTCTAGAGTGATGAAGGAATTAATAAATATAAATGGTGCCGCTGTTATAATTGATTGCCAAACAGGTGGAATTAATTGTTTAGCATCATCACCATCATTCAATAATAATGAGTTTAGTAATGGGGTTAGTAATCGAAAATGGAATCTACTTCTAAATCATGAATACAACCCTTTATTAAATAGATCTATTGCAGGATTATATTCACCAGGATCAACATATAAACTAATAACCGCATTGTTCGCAATTGAGAAAATGAAGATTAATATTAACAAAGAAATAAACTGTGTTGGCTCATTAAAATTTGGGAACAGAAAATTTCATTGTTGGAAGAAAGAGGGGCATGGTAATGTAAACTTGTTAGGGGCAATTCAAAAATCCTGTGACTGTTATTTTTATGAACTTGCTAAATCAATAAATATTGATGAGTTATCTTCATTTTCCAAACAATTTTCATTTGGAAATAAATCTGGCATTGATATTCCTAATGAACTCAGTGGGATCATGCCAAATAAAAGCTGGAAAAGGTTAAATAGAAATGAAAGATGGCAGAGAGGTGAAACTTTAAACACAGTGATTGGTCAAGGATATGTTTTATCAACTCCTCTCCAAATAGCCCTGATGACAGCACGAATAGCAACTGGAAGAAAGATTTTACCTTCTATATTAAAGGTTAAAAATAGAGAGTTCAAAAAAATGGATTTATCTGATAAAGGTCTTAATTTTATTAGAAGTTCTATGTACAGTGTTGTAAATGATTTTGATGGAACTGCATTTAAGTCGAGATTATCTTCTAATTATAAAATGGCCGGAAAAACTGGTACTTCACAAGTTCGCAAGATCTCTTTGGAAGAAAGGGAGTCTGGTGTTCTTAAAAATGAAGAAATAGACTATAAGTTAAGAGATCATTCAGTTTTTACTGGTTTTGCCCCATATGATAACCCTAAATTTGCCATAACTATAATCGCTGAACATATGGGAAGTGGTTCTAAGGTAGCAGCACCAATTGCTAAAAGAGTTCTAGAATTTTCTTTAAAAAATTTCTTAAGTTATGTCTGAAATATTTATACAATTAAAAAAATTAAACTGGTTATTAGTCTTTTTAATCTCTTTTCTTTCTTTTGTTGGTCTAGTTATGATTTATAGCGTTACATATGGAGGGGATGACAGGATATTTACATCACATTTAAGTAAAATATGTTTGGGTTTATCTATAATGATAGGTGTAAGTTTGGTTGATCTAAATTTCATTAAAAAACATGCTTATCTATTCTATTTAATTGGAATAATTTTACTTATTTGGGCTACATTTTTTGGGATAGTAGGTAAAGGTTCTAGAAGATGGCTGAATATTGGGGGACTCGTTTTTCAGCCTTCTGAATTAATAAAAATTCTTGTAATTATCACACTAGCAAAGTTTTTTGATGAAAAAAAAATTCAGAATGCCAAAGATTATATTTTTTTAATTTTACCTATATTTTTGATTCTTTTACCATTCTTTTTAATACTTATTCAACCTGACTTAGGTACCGCAATGATAGTTTTACTGCTTGGTTTGATAATTTTTTTTATATCTGGAATAAGTTTGAAATTTTTTGGTATTCTTTCTTTGTTTTTTTTAGTTTCAACTCCGTACATATGGGGAAGTCTTAAGGAGTATCAACAAAAAAGAATTCTTACCCTGTTTAACCCAGAGAATGATCCCTTAGGATCGGGTTACCATATTATTCAGTCTCAGATAGCTGTTGGCTCTGGAGGAATATTTGGTAAAGGTTGGACTAAAGGATCTCAGTCACACCTAGATTTTCTTCCTGAAAAGCACACAGATTTTATTTTTTCAATGCTAGGAGAAGAGTTTGGTTTTCTTGGTACAATTTCTGTAATAGGACTTATTGTTTTAATTACCTATCTTACTTATTCAATAGCTAGTAAATCATTTTCAGATAATTTTAATAAAATGATTGGATATGGAATAATATCAAACTACTTCTTTGTTTCAATGATTAATATGTCTATGGTCATTGGAATTCTACCTGTTGTTGGGCTACCTTTACCTTTAGTTTCCTATGGTGGGTCATCAATGATTTCTTATTTTATTGGATTTGGCATTATTCTCTCTATAGATAGATCAAAGAGAAACTAACTATTTAATTTTTTCAGAAATTAATATGGCGATATTTTTGGTTGAATTTAAGTTGCTAAATATGATCAATAAAAAAACTAGTATAGGAACACTCAAAAACATTCCAGCAATTCCCCAGACTTTACCCATGATTGATAAAAATACAATCATTATTATTGGGCTAAGGTTTAACGTTTTCCCCATCATTTTTGTTTCCAAGAAATTACCAATTAGAATTTGAGAAAATGTTAACATTATTAAAATTATAATTGATTCAAAAAAGCTAAAAAATTGAATAAGTGAGAAAATAGTTGGAATTAAAATAGAAATTAAAGAACCAACAAACGGTATAAAATTAAGAAAGAATGCAAAAATGCCTAATGTAGGTGCAAGGTCACTATTAAAAAAGTATAAGATTAAGAAAGTAAATATCCCTGTTAGAAAACTAGTAAAAGTTTTAATCTGAAAGTATTTAAAAACATCACTATTTATTTTCTTTAGAACATTTTTTGTAGTTAATCTATTAAAGAAAAATTTAATTTTTTCAGCTAAAAGTTTTTCCTCAATTATAAAAAAAATAATATAAATTAAAATGAGTGAGAAGTTTCCAGTTAATTCAGTAAAATAATTTATAATTTTTGAGAATATTTCTAAAAAATTTACATCATTAAACACTTCGTTTAATTTTATGAATTTTTCAATTTTATAATCAGAAAAAAAATTAATTAAGTTTTTTAAATTATTTTGGTAATAACTAGAATTATCTACAACACTCCTTAGGTTAGAATTTAAAACCTTTACAAATGAATAGATAATTATGATAAAAATAAAAAAAATAGAGAAAAAGGATACTAAATCATTAATTTTTATATTAAATAATTTAAGTGTCGAATCTATAAGTTTTTTTGAGAGTGATTTAATAATTATAAATATAAATAACGCGAGCGTTAAGGGTAACAGAACAAACTTTCCGTAATATAATAAAACTGATAAAAGAACTGTTGTTAATAGTATTGAGTTAATATTATTTATACTCATCAATTATTCAAAACTTTCTAAAGTTTGTACCATTATTGTTTTTCCAAAAAGATCAGAGTTTGTCTCCTCTATTCTCTTACTTTTAATTAGACCTATACCTTTAGCATACCACTCCTCAGATGAAATATTTATTTCTATTGCACCGATCTCACTATCTCCAATAAATTTTGTTTTACCTGTACCTTTAAGGTAAATACAATTACTAAATTTCCCCAATGGAGTTCTAATAAACCCCTTTTTTGATATAACCTCATAATTTATTTTAAAGTTAGTTGTAGCTCGATAATCATAATATGGATATCTCTTTAGTATCAGATAAGTTTTACTATCCACTTCCCATTTATCTCCTACCTTTATTGGGTTGGGCAAAACAAGCCTTTCTTTTTTATGAAAATTGATTTTATTATCTTTCTCGAAGCTTATTCCATTTCTAAAAACTCCACCCTTTTTTTTTT
>ERZ802830.4173-NODE-4173-length-11748-cov-10.6731_pt1 | contig 11748 bp, 7 predicted proteins | sample MGYA00345654_ERZ802830 | MGnify/ENA primary metagenome ERZ802830 (study PRJEB30503, sample SAMEA104212375) | marine metagenome | biome: Westerlies Biome; feature: [SRF] surface water layer (ENVO:00010504) within the epipelagic zone...; material: water... | reverse complement strand
ATTGTATCCAAGCTTTTGAATGTGCCGTCACCTCATGGGCAAAAGCTGCAAGTTCAAGACCTGCACCTATTGCAGGTCCATTCAGATGTGCTTTAACGTGAACAGGTTTATCCCGCCAGACCAATCTTGCCAGCAAACGCCCCGGAAGACGGATGCTACGAATCCAGTGGGCAGTAGCCGGGTTTGCAACTTGCCCAAATTCTGACAAGGCCCCACCAATCGAAAAGCTTTTGCCTGAAGCAGATATTGACAGCTTCTCAATGGCATCGTCTATCATAGCAAGTTCAAAGGCCTCACATAAAGCATCACGCAACGTGATATCTATTTCGTTATGACTGTCAGGTGCGTTCAAGTTCACAATGAGGTGTTGTGCGTCCCGTGTCATCACAAGCGGATTGTATACAGCTTTTGTTTCAGGCGGGGTTTCTCTATTTGCCAACCATGTCTTGAACTCACCCCCCCCTTGTAAGAGCGCATAGGCAAAACTTTCAGCAGTTAATGCTGCCTCAAAATCCAGATTTTCAATCAACCGCAAATGTTGTGTCAGCACCAGAGAAGCAATGGGGAATTCCGTCACGTTTTGAACAATATGATCGGCATCTGATAAGGTATCCACCACCACATCGGCAGCATAAAACAAATTGTCTGGGAGTTTTTCTAACTTGTTGAATATGACACAGACTACACATGGCAGTTCTGCGAGCAATTGCGCCACTTCACTCGATATATCATTATCATCGGCTTCCAGCATCAAATAAGGATAAGAACTCTGGGGGCCAAAAAAATCACTCCCGAGCCCGGCTTCAAACAACGCCTCTAAATCCTTATAGTTCATCATATTGGTCTTTGAGACTGAGATGACTGCCCCCATGTGCGCATATCAATATTAATCAGTTTTAATTTGGCATGTTTTTATTTGACAGAAACATTTAATTCAATGAATATTCGAATTAGGTTCGTAAATTAAACAGGCAAAACTTATATATGTCAGCTCTGGAAACAATTAAATCAAGTTCGGTTGGTCGTCCCCGGATTCTGACCAAGGAGTTGATTTTGCAAACCGCAGTAAAACTTGGGCTTGAAAATCTCACACTCAAAGAACTGGCAAATGATTTGAATGTCGGCACTACTACCTTTTATCAATATTTCGACAGTCGGTCGGAACTCATTGAAGCCGCGGCAGTTTATGCATTATCTGACATTCCGCTGCCGCAGAACCCTGCGCTTGAATGGCATGAATATGCTTATGAATTTTTTGAAACAATCGTGGATATTTTGTCAGAAAACATCACCTATCTACAAAGCAGTCAGCATAATGACTATGGCCAGGGTGTAATTTTTGAACTTGCAGAAATTTTCCTGAAAGCCATGGCAGATAAAGGTCTGTCTCCGACACAAGGTTTCCGGGTTTATCAGGCCGTCTCGGATGTATCGATTGCCGCAGCTATTCAAAAATGGCGGCAACAGGCTCTATCCGGCAATTCAGCAACAGTTTACGAGTCGGTTCAAAGTGCTTTTAAAAATGTCGAGACAGGCAAGCTTCCTCATCTCGAAGCCGTGCTTGAGGATTATGCTAACCCGGCAAGCGAACATACTGACAGATTATTATTAACCTTTTTTGAGGCCATTGCGTCCGAAAGAGGTGAAAAGATTATCAATGCCAAATATCTGACAACCGCGAGTAATAACGGGGCAGATAATGGATAAATGTGATTATACGCATAAACAAAATTTGAATATTAACGAAGACCGGTTACTCGATACCGGATATAATTTTATCAAAGACCTTTAAGGGTTTAATTTAAGACGAAGTGGAGAGGTAAATATGTCAGCAGCAGAAGAGATTAAAGCATATAAGAGTATCCCCGATGTCGATGGGATACCATTTCTGGGTAACACCTTGGAAATGGCCAAAGACCCGGCGGCGTTATTCCTGAGAGCCTATAGAGACTATGGCCCGGTTTATCGTGTAAATGTTTTTGGTCGAAAACAGATTGTGATTGCAGGCCGAGAAGCAGCACTGTTCATGTCCACAAAAAATGGACGTGAAAGCCTTAGGTCGCGAGAATTTTGGGAGCCAATGAGAGAGTTTTATGGTGCTTCCAAAATGCTTACCCGTGAAGATGGTGATGTTCATCAACAACTTAGAGGTGTTATGCGAGACGGTTTCTCAAGGGAGGCTGTACGCGGGAGATATCATGAACTTTCAGCTACGATTGACGACTCAATTTCAAATAAATGGCAAAACGGAACAGATGTCCCTGTCGTTGAAGCCTTCCAGTATATGATTGTGCAAGAACTTGGCGAAATCCTGACAGGATCTGCGCCACTTGAATATGTTCGCGATATACGAGTAAACATTCTCTATATTCTGAACGTCCTGGTAACTCAAGTCAGACCAAAATTCTTTTTGGGATTGCCTGAATTCAAAAAAGCCAACAAGCGTGTTGAAGAGCTTAGCCGCGATATGATTATCGAATTTAAAGAGCATGCTGAAAACGGCACATTACCTAACAATCTTCTGGGTGACATTATGCGTGCGCATATTGAGCATCCTGATCTTGTGCCTGAAACAGATTTGTCCTTACTTCTGACTGGCCCTTATGTCGCCGGACTGGACACAGTGGCCAATACGCTTGCCGCTTGTGTTTATGGTATCCTCAGAACACCGGGGGTTTTGGAACGTGTGCAAAAAGAAGCAGATGCCCTTATGTCAAAGAAAACCGTCAAGGAAGACGATATTCGTGAATTGGTTGTGATTGGCGGTTGTATTCGTGAAGCTATGCGCATGTGGCCTATTGCTGTTGCCCAGATGAGAACTGCAACTAAAGACTTCGAATTTGAAGGTTATCTCATTCCTGAAAATGAGAAGCTTTATGTTGGCACTAGCGTATCTCATTTTATGCATGAATATTTTCCTGATCCTGGTCAATTTGATCCAGACAGATATCTAGATGAAAATGCTCAGCATATGCAACCGGGTGTGTATTCCCCATTCGGCAGAGGCCCTCATACATGTCTCGGGCAGAATCTAGCAGAGGTCCTAATGGGCGTGACTATCGCGCGCCTCTTCCACCGTCTGGATATGACATTGGAAAGTGAGGATTACATCCTCAAAACCAAATCATTCCCGACACCTGGTCCTGCCATGGACTTTAAGGTCAAAATAAAAGGCGAAAGAAAGCCAGCTGATAAGCTGATACCTGAGGCTTAGTACAAATTAAATCTTAAGCAAAAGGGCGGCAATTTTGCCGCCCTTTTTTATTCTGTTATTTATACGCCCTTTAAAACTGATCGGGTCTAACAACAGCATCTGTACCGCCGTCTACATAAAGCACACTGCCATGCATGAAAGAAAACGCCTCGCTTACCATCATCACAATGATATTCGCAATTTCATCAACATTTGCTGTTCTGTCTAATGGCACAGGGATATTTTCCAAAGCCCCCTTTAAATCCGGATTATCACGCACACCTTGGAGCATGGGGGTCTCTGTCATGCCCGGTGCAATCGCGTTAAGACGAACACCTGCAGTCCCCCATTCATGCGCCCGACGACGAACGGCGCGCGCAACCGCATGTTTTGATAGCCCATAAGTTGCGGCAGAAGGCATATCACCTACAACATCAATTGCAGCCTGTTCATCGTGAGCAAGCAAAGCTTTTACCAGCTCATTTTCAGGGTCGACGCCCATTTGAGCAGAATTGGAGCTTAGTGCCAGAGCTGCAGCACCGGCGCGCCCTTTCATAGCTGGGAAGAAACCGTCTAAGAGCTCTACAGTGCCGAAATAATTCACAATCATCACCAGCTTGCCGTCTGCCAGATGCCCGCCCATACCGGCAGCAGTAATTAGGATATCAATTCCCGAACCCGTTTTTTCTAATGTGTCAGCAATTGCCTTCTGGCGACCCTCTGATGTCGATAAATCAGCAATAATATCTGCATCACGCAAATCAATACTGATAATCTCATGTCCTGAGTCTGAAAGTTTTTTAGCAACCTCACGACCGATACCAGATGCTGATCCTGTTATGACAATTTTAGACATTTTTAGTTTCCCCTATATTTCTGATTATCTTAAAAACTAACATAAAACAGCCTTTATATAAGTTAGGAATTAATAGCTGATATCTAGGTATCAACTACAACCCTAGGTGTAGTAGGCTTCTTGAAAGATTTAAGAATTATTAAGATGAATTACACATCGTAAAATAAATAACTTGTGAATAATAATAAATTAAGACTCAAAAGGCTTTATTTGACATTATATGATTAAAATACTACGAACTGCGTAATACTTATTTTCGATTCTTATAAAAGGACATTCATAGTCACTATGTCGAACTCATTTACAAAAAAACTAACGCTTTCCGTTTCTCCTCTAGCGCTTCTTATTGCATCAGGGACACCAGAAATCAGTCGCGCACAATCCGTTAACTCAATCGATGAGATTGTTGTCACAGCTCGGAAGAAGGACGAAAGCCTTCAAGACGTTCCGGTCGCTGTATCCGCACTGGGTGAGGAAGCTCTTAATCAACTGGGTGTCGACACCTTTGAAGATTATCTTACACAACTCCCCGGCGTGACCGCAGGTGGCTCAGGCCCAGGACAGAATACGATTTATATTCGCGGCCTGGCCTCAACCACGCCAAACCAGACAACAGCTGGTGTTGCCGGTCTCGCGCCGAACGTCTCTTTCTATCTTGATGAACAGCCATTAGCACAGCCAGGACGTAATCTTGACGTTTATGCTGCCGATATTCAGCGTATTGAGGTTCTTTCAGGACCTCAAGGAACACTTTTCGGTTCCAGTTCACAAGCGGGCGTGGTTCGTATGATTACCAACAAGCCAAATTTTGACGGTTACTCCGCTGAAATTACCGCTCAGGGGACTTATATGTCCGAAGGCGACCCAGGCACTAAAATTGAAGGTATGGTGAACTTTCCGTTGAGCGACAAAACAGCCATCAGGGTCGTCGGCTATTATGATCAAAAAGGCGGTTTCATTGATAACGTCGCCGGTACACGCACAGCTGAAGATGGTGCCAGATTCCGTCCGGTCGGCACAATCCGTAAAAACGGCGTCGCTGTATCTGCCGGTCGTGCGGGTTTCCAATCCACTGTTGATTTGAGCAATGTGAATTTTACAGTCGCCAACAATACCGCTCTGGTTGAAGATAATTTCAATGAGTCTTCCTATGCAGGTATCCGCGGGACAATAAAGCATTTAATCAATGATGACTGGAGCGCATTGCTGTCTATCACCAACCAGACCATTGAAACAGACGGCGTATTTTACGCTGACCCTGAAGTCGGTGACCTTCAAATCCAACGCTTCAACGATGAATATAGTGAAGATGAATTTACAAATGTCAGCTTGACCCTTGAGGGTCGTATTGGCGACCTAGAAGTTATCTATGCAGGTGCCTATACGGACCGCGAAGCTGAACAAATTATTGATTACACAGACTATCTCTTTGTTGGTCAGTACCTGCCTTATTATATCTGTGATGGCACAGTTTCATATCCGGCCACAGGTGATTTACCGGCCGGTAATTGTTATTCACCAAGCATGTATGTTGACTCCAAAACCGAAATGACTGTTGAAACACATGAACTGCGCTTCAACACGACGTCAGACGGCCCATTTTCAGCTACTTTTGGTGGCTTTATGAGTGAACTTGAGTTGAAAGAATTTAATGACTTTGTATATCCTGGTCATGTTTTTGTTGTTAACGCTGACGGAGACGGCTTCCCAGCGCAATACCCACTAACAAACCCTGCTGTTACAGGCCTTGTTGGTAATGCCGCACCGGGTTATTTCTCTGATCCGGGCCCCTTCCCAGCTGGAACTGTTTTCAGAAATGATATCTTACGTACAGATGAGCAAATGGGAATCTTCGGTGAGTTTAATTACGAAATTGTTCCCAATATGATCGATATCACTTTAGGTGCTCGTTATTACGACATTGAAGTGGATATGGAAGGGTCTGCGAACTCCTCCTTCGGTAATCTCGGGGCCGCCGTGGATGTTCAATCTGGTGGTACAAATATTTCAGCTCTCTACGGACCGAATAGACCTGCTGGCAACCCAGACACAGCGAGTGCGGACGGAACAATTTATAAAGCCACCGTTCAATTCACGCCTGAAGATGACATCATGTATTACCTGACTTATTCAGAAGGCTTCAGAGCCGGTCTACTTAACCGCCCAGGCGGTGCTAGCGGCCCAAATAACTATATCGTACCTTACGCGGTAGATACTGATGAGGTTAAAAACTACGAATTCGGTTGGAAAACGCTTCTACTTGACGGGTCACTTCGTCTTAATGGGAGCATATTCTTTGTCGAGGTTGATGGTTTGCAAACCACGATCTTTGATACCAGCATCGTTAACCTCTTCTTCTCTGATAATGCTGCCAATGCAGAAATCAAAGGCTTAGAAGCTGATTTTGTTTATCTCACAGGCATTGACGGGTTGACTGTTGCGGGTGCTGCATCGTTTCTGGATACAGAAATCACCGAGAAAATCACACCAACTAATGATGTGGTTGTCGGCGATGAGCTTGCCTTTGCACCGGGCTATCAGGGTAATCTAAGAGTTCGTTACGAGTGGGCTATGGGTGACGGATATATCGGTCACGTGATGCCACAAGTAACTGTCTCAGATAAGAGTTATTCTGACATTATCCAAATTAACCGCGCTGAGATTGACGGCTGGGCGAGCTTTGACCTTCGGGTCGGCGTGACCGGTGAAGAGTGGTCAAGCGAGTTATTCATCGAGAATGTGACAGATGAGAGAGCCGAAATCAGTCGTGATTTTGTCTATGACACAAATCGTGTGACCTATATGCGTCCAATGACAATTGGTCTCAAGGTCAATCGAAAATTCTAGTTAGCGATCGCGCGGAAAACCGAGACCAGTATGGATGATTTTGGTTTGGTGATTAAGGAAGCCAGCCAAGCTGTTAAGGCGCATAATTTCACGCATGCTCTTGACTTGTTGACCCAAAATCTAAATGAAGACCCCGATCATATTGATAGCCTCTATCTGGCAGCCGTGTGTTCACGCTACATGCAGTCATATGACCGCGCGGAAGACTATCTTATTCACCTTCTGAAACTCGCCCCAGATATGGGGCGGGTTTATCAGGAACTCGGTCACCTTAAGCGAGCGACTGGTGATATTGAAACTGCCATTGATCATTATCGACAAGCCTGCGAACGTAACCCGGGTTTGCTGGCCTCATGGCAGGTTCTTTTCGAATTCTACAAACATCAAAACAACAACAATGCTGCCGCTCATGTGAAGGAAAAAATAGACAGGCTTAACACCCTGCCCCCAACTCTTTTGCATGTCACTCAAATATTGCATGAGGGTCGACTGGCTGAGGCTGAAGAACTTTGTCGGAAATTCCTTCAACAGAACCCGAAAAATACGGCAGGTATGAGTCTTTTAGCAGACATTGCAGGTCGGCTTGGCTATCTGGGCGACGCCGAATTTCTGCTTGAAAGTGCCGTCGCATTTAGCCCTGAAGACAATGAATTGCGGCTTAACTACATGCTGCTACTTCGGAAAAAACAGGATTTTGCAGCATCTATCGAACAGGCAAAAATTCTGTGTGATCGTTTCCCTGATAACCTCTCATATCGCGCTCAAATGGCGATTGAGATGATGCAAAACGGGGATTATGAGCAAGCCATTGATATCTTTGACAGTGTCCTCGCCATTGCCCCAAAAGATCCGAACACATTGACCTCCAAAGCTCATGCGCTCAAGACCTTTGGTAATAATGAAGCCGCAATCCAAAATTATCAGGCGGCGTATGAGTCAAAACCCGATCATGGGGAGGCTTATTTCTCTCTAGCTAATTTGAAAACCTATAGTTTTACTTCGCAAGAAGTTGCCCTCATGGAAGCGCAAATAGATCGCCCGGAATTACCACAAAAAGACCGCGCCTATTTTCATTTCGCAATGGCGCATGCCTACGAAAAAGAAAAACGCTATGAGGACAGCATTCATCACCTTAAGCAGGGGAATTTAATCAAACGCCAACAAAGCAGTTATTCAATCAAAAGAATGACGCAGGAGATGGATGCTCATATGGATGTTTGCACACCGGCATTCTTTGAGACACATAACACAGGCGGATGCGATGCGCCTGATCCGATATTTATCGTGGGTCTGCCGCGCGCCGGTTCAACATTGATTGAACAAATTTTAGCTTCTCACTCACAAGTGGATGGCACCCTCGAACTCCCGAACATACTCACTCTTGCACAAAGTCTGCGCGGACAAGATCGCCTCTCAGGTACCGGGAATTATCCTGAAGTCCTGAAAACCCTTTCACCGGAAAAGCGTCTGGAAATGGGGGAAGCCTATATCAACGACACCCGCCTGCATCGAAGCGGAGCGCCGCACTTTACCGATAAAATGCCGAATAACTTTCGTCATATCGGGCTGATACACCTTATTCTGCCTAATGCAAAAATAATTGATGCGCGCCGTGCTCCACTTGATTGTTGCTTTAGTGCGTTTAAACAGTTGTTTGCTCAAGGCCAAGAGTTTAGCTACGGACTCGAAGAACTCGGCGCTTATTACCGAGATTATATTCGCCTCATGGAACATTGGGATAATGTGTTACCGGGCAAAGTTTTGCGTGTGCAACATGAAGATGTTATTAATGACCTGGAGGGTCAAGTACACCGCATGCTTGATTATCTAAACCTACCTTTTGAAGAGCAATGTATCTCTTTCCATGAGAATCGTCGGTCTGTTAGGACTGCTAGTTCAGAACAGGTCAGGAAACCGATTAATACCGATGGGGTTGGTAAATGGAAATCTTATGCTAAAGATTTACAACCGCTGGCACATGCTTTGGGTGATGATTTGATATCTCCAGAAAATCTGTCCTTAATTTTATCCGAGCGAGAGTGATGGAAAAAGATAATCAAGAGTCACAAGGCCTAACTGAAGATAAATTATTTCCTGCAGATACAGATTATGAAATCGGTCAGGATAATATTGAGATATTCGGGTTGGATATACATAACCCTGTATTTGCGCTGAGTGCTACCTTAGCTCTTATATTTTCCGGCCTCGTATTGGCTTTTCCGGAGACCTCAACATCCGCATTGCTCAGCACACGTGACATCATTCTCGACTTGTTCGATACCATGTTCTCGCTATCCATTATTGCACTCACGACTTTTATACTCTTTTTAATTATTTCACCTTTCGGGCGTATTCGTCTCGGCGGAGAGGATGCCAAACCCGAATTTGGATTTGTCTCATGGGTTTGTATGCTCTTTTCTGCTGGCGTAGGTATTGGCATGACCTTTTATGGGGCTGCCGAGCCTCTTGCTTATTATACAGGAATTTATGGCTCCCCACTTGGTGTTACACCTGAAACACCGGAAGCTTATCGGCTAGCTTTCAGCGCAACCCTCTTTCATTGGGGGATTAGTGGGTGGTCGGTCTATGCGTTAATCGGTCTCGCCATTGGCTTTTTCACTTTCAACCGAAAACTCCCGCTTACCATCCGGTCAATTTTCTATCCGCTTCTCGGCGAGAGAGTTTGGGGCTGGCCGGGTCATATCATTGATGTCGTCGCCGTATTATCAACCTTGTTTGGGCTTGCAACCTCTCTCGGCCTTGGCGCTCAACAGGTATCAGCAGGCCTTAATTATCTTTTCGACATACCAAAAACCCTACAAACACAAGCCCTGGTCATCATGTCCATTACCAGTCTTGCAATTTACTCCGTTGTACGCGGTCTAGATAAAGGCGTAAGGAAGTTGAGTAATATCAATATCGGTATGGCGGCTTGTTTGTTGTTGTTTGTTATTCTGGCCGGTCCAACAAAACTCATTATTTCTTCATATGCAGATAACTTCACCAATTATTTCGTTGATATGTTCAGGCTCAGTACGCTAGATCGCCCCGAAGACAAACAATGGTATCACGACTGGACTATTTTTTATTGGGCTTGGTGGATATCTTGGTCACCTTTTGTTGGCATATTCATCGCACGCATTTCCAAGGGCAGAACTGTAAGGGAATTCCTTCTTGTTGTTATGTCAACACCACTCCTTATCGCTATGATCTGGTTCAGCTCTTTCGGCACAACGGCAATATCTCAATATGACGCAAATATTGGCAGCCTCCCCACCAATACGGGGGACATATCACTGGTGCTTTTCTTGATGCTGGAAAACCTTGTCTTCCCGGTTATTTCCAGCCTATTTGCGCTGGCGCTTCTGGTTTTCTTTTTTGTTACTTCTTCCGACTCAGGCTCATTGGTAATAGACAGCATTACGTCAGGTGGCAAACTCCATGCGCCTAAACCTCAGAGGATTTTTTGGGCATCCGTAGAAGGATTACTGGCAATTGTTCTCCTTGTCGGTGGCGGGTCGTCAGCACTCGGCGCCATTCAGGCAGGCGCAATTTCAATGGCATTACCATTTGTGATTATTCTTTTAGCAGCATCTATCAGCTTGACCAGTGGCCTCTATTCCGAGTTGTGTTATATAAATTCAAAAGACCTTAAAGAAGAGAGTGATGCTCATGCGAAATAATAATCTTGAGGACGCATTAGTCGCCATTCGACGCATTATGCGTGTAACAGAAATCAATTCATTGTCGCTGGCAAAAAAAACCAAGCTGACACCAACTCAAATGATTGTTCTCCAGGTGATTGCTACCACCGATGAGGCAACACCGAGTTTTATTTCAAATAAAACCACCCTTGGTTATGCGACCATCACAACCGTATTAAATAAGCTGGTCACTAGAGGTCTTATCACCCGCAAAAAAGGGGATCTCGACAGACGCATGCAATTTGTAAAAATTACTGAGAAGGGACAAGAAACAATTGAACTTGCTCCTGACATGCTGCAAAGCCAGTTTGAGAAAAACTTCCAGAATTTGCATGACTGGGAGCAAAGTATGATTGTTGCGTGTCTACAGCGTGTTTCTTTCTTCCTTGAAGCCGAAACAATCGATGCGGCACCAATTTTAGATTATGGTGAATTGAACCAACCACCTCAAACCTAAGTATATTGCTTTTTTAGTTCACATTTTTGGGCGTATGAGAAAACTGTTTTGAAATATATTTTCCTGCCGGGCTTTATGTGTGATGAACGGCTTTTTCAACCTCAAATGATAAAGCTAAAATCATTAGGGTATGACTGCAGTTTCTTCGCTCCGGACACACAAGCCTCTATCCCTGAAATGGCAAGAGATATTCTATCGAGTTATAACGGCCCTGTTTTTATTATTGGCCTCTCCATGGGCGGCATAATCGCTCTTGAAATCGCCCTTCAAGCTCCAAAACGCGTTAAGGGCCTGGCTATTCTAAATTCCACACCATTTGAAGATAGCCTAGGGGAACATCGTTTAGAACAAATTGAACGAGTTCAAAAAGAAGGTATTGAAGGTCTCTATAAAGATGAGTTGAAACCCCAATATATTGCGCCGCAAAATAGAACGCATGAACTTATGGATCTCGTTATCGACATGGCGGCACAAAAAGGTGTTGGGGTATTTGAACGCCAATCACTCGCTCTTGTTAAACGAACTAGCTATGAGAACCGGCTTAATGAAATCCAGCAATCTGCACTTATATTGACCGGTGACGCAGATTCTGTGTGTGGTGAAAAAACGGCGCGATACCTAGCAGATAATCTAGCAAATGCGACTTTGACCTGTGTTGAAAATTGTGGCCATCTATCTACTTTGGAGCAGC
>ERZ802830.4171-NODE-4171-length-11753-cov-17.6458_pt1 | contig 11753 bp, 10 predicted proteins | sample MGYA00345654_ERZ802830 | MGnify/ENA primary metagenome ERZ802830 (study PRJEB30503, sample SAMEA104212375) | marine metagenome | biome: Westerlies Biome; feature: [SRF] surface water layer (ENVO:00010504) within the epipelagic zone...; material: water... | reverse complement strand
AATGCTGCAACATGACAAGATACTTGTTTTCTAATATCAGGAAGTAATTTCATCATCATATCTGGTCCTCTGTAACAATTAAGTCCAACAACATCAGCTCCATGATCCTCTAAAATTTTACAAGCTTCAGCGGCTGTATGACCATCTCTAGTTTTATCTCCTTTGTGTATTGCCAAATTCACAACTGCAATTAAACCAGCATCCTTTATTTCTTTAAGAGCTATTTTAGCCTCCTCAGTCCAACTAATCGTCTCCGCGATAATAAAATCAACATTATCTTCTTTAGCCCAAGCAATTTGTTCAGCAAACATATTTTGACAGTCAACACGGGATTGTTTGTTGTCAGGGTCATAAATATTTGTGTTAGCAACATTTCCTGCAATCATTAAGTCTAAATCGGGAAACTCCTTTGCAGCATCTCTGGCAATTTTCAAAGCATTTTTTTGAAGAGGCTCTAGTAACTCTTCTTTGCCTATTAGTCGAAGTTTTTCACGATGGCCGTAGTATGTAAAAGCTTGGACAACATCACTACCAGAACGAATAAACTCGCGGTGAAGCTGAGTGACTACTTCTGGATGCTCGAGGACAACTTCAGGTACATAAGAGCCTGCTTGAAGATAACCCCTTCTTTCCATAGCAAAAAGATATCCCTCAGCACATAAAATAGGCCCTTTGTTTAATCTCTCTATAAGGTCCATTTCAATTCCCCCAATTAAATTTTTATGATAATTATTATTACTTTCATAAGTGATTTCTATTGAAAAATTAAGTTCAAACTATGAATTATGTAGATAAAATTAAGGCACTACCTATCTGGAAAGGTAATATCTCTTTAAATCCCCTAGAAGGAGGAATTACAAATCATAACTATTTAGTCAAAGATGGTACTTCAGAATATGTAGTAAGAATGGGAGAGGATATTCCTGAGCATTTAGTCTATCGATCTAATGAATTAAATGTAAGTAAAGCGGCTCATGCTATTGGTGTGTCCCCCAAATTGATACACTTTGAGCCGGGTGTGATGGTTTTTGATTATATCCAATGTAAAACTCTTGATCCTGAAACTGTTAAGATAAACCTTGATAAAATTATGCCCATCATTAAAAAAATTCATTTTGAAATGCCAAATCAATTAAACGGTCAGTCAATTATTTTTTGGGTTTTTTATGTAATTAAATATTATTCTAATTTTTTAAAAAAAAATAACTCAAGTCATATTTCAATAATTCAAGAACTAATTAAAAAATCAGAAACACTAGAGAAATTATCTTCTCCTAGGGATATAGTATTTGGCCACAATGATTTCTTGGCTGCAAATTTTTTAGATGATGGCTCAAAAATTTGGGTAGTCGATTGGGAATATGGTGGATTTAATGATCCATTATTTGATATCGGAGGTCTTGCTTCCAATAATGATTTTGATACTGATTTAGAAAACCATTCTTTAGAATTATATTATGATCAAAAACCATCAAAAGAACTTCTGATAAGATATAATGCAATGAAGGCAGCAAGTCTCCTTAGAGAAACGATGTGGAGCATGGTATCAGAGATTACTTCCAATTTAGAATTTGATTATTCTAAATACACAGAAGAAAACTTAACAAAATTTAATAACACGTTTGAAAGCCTTTAATGATTAAAAGTTCAAAAATTGTAATCATCGGTGGAGGAATTGTTGGCTGTTCAACAGCTTATCACTTGGCAAACTTAGGTTTAGAAGTTTGTCTAATTGAAAGTGGCAAACTTACTGCAGGGAGTACTTGGCACGCTGCAGGATTAGTAGGACAATTAAGAACAAATGCAAATATTACTCAGTTACTAGGATACTCTGTAGATCTTTATGACAAATTAGAAAAAGAAACTGGTCTTAGCACAGGTTGGAAAATGAATGGCGGATTGAGGTTGGCATGTAATAAAGAGAGATGGCAGGAGGTATTAAGACAAACAACTACTGCCCATTCTTTTGGTCTTGAGATGGAGCTATTGTCCCCTAAGGAAGCTCAAGATTTATGGCCTATCATGAATATTGATGATGTATTTGGAGCTGCATTTCTCCCAACAGACGGTCAAGCAAATCCTACGGATATTTCTCAAGCTCTAGCTAAAGGAGCGCGTAACAAAGGAGCAAAAATAATTGAAGAGACTAAGGCATTAAAGGTTGTAGTTGAAGACGGCGTAATAATTGCTTTAGAGACTGATAAAGGAACTATTCAATGTGAGAGAATTGTTTGTTGTTGTGGTCAATGGACCAGACAATTTGCTCAAACTGTAGGCGTTAATGTACCTTTAGTCTCATTTCAGCACCAATATTTAGTAACTGAAAAAATAGATGGAGTTGAGTCTAACTTACCTACTTTAAGAGACCCAGACCGCTTAATATATTTTAAAGAGGAAGTTGGAGGCTTAGCAATGGGAGGATACGAGCCTAATCCTTTGTCGTGGGCAGAAAAATCTGTTCCTGATAATTTTCACTTTTCTTTGTTAGACTCTGACTATGATCACTTTGAACAAATCATGAATAATGCTCTTGGTAGAGTTCCAAAATTAGAGACAGCAGGCATTAAAGAACTTATTAACGGTCCAGAAAGCTTTACCCCTGATGGAAATTTTATTTTAGGGGAGAGCCCAGAGCTTAATAACTTCTATGTGGGCGCAGGCTTCAATGCATACGGTATTGCAGCAGGAGGTGGAGCAGGAATGGCTCTTGCAGAGTGGGTTGCTAACGGTCGTCCCCCGTATGACTTATGGCCTGTAGATATTAGAAGATTTGGAAAACCCCATCAAGATTTAGAATGGGTGAGAAAAAGAACATATGAAGCATACGCCAAACACTACACCATGGCTTGGCCTTTTGAGGAACATTCATCAGTTAGGCAGTTTAAAACATCTCCTATTTATGAAAATTTAAAAAAAGCTAATGCCTGCTTTGGAGAAAAAATGGGATGGGAAAGACCAAACTGGTTTGCTCCTAAAGGCACAGAACCTAAAGATATTTACAGTTTTAATAAGCAAAATTGGTTTGAAGTTGTTGGCAATGAAGTTAAGGCAACTAGAGAGGCCGCTGTATTAATAGATCAAACATCTTTTGCAAAATTTATTGTATCAGGGGAGGACTCTCAAAAAGCGATGGAGTTTTTATGTGCCAATAATATTAATAAACCAATTGGTTCAACAGTTTACACACAGATGTTAAATCATAACGGAGGAATAGAGTGCGATGTCACATTAACCGTTATTGCTAAAGACACTTACTACATTATTACAGGAACTGGGTTTATGACTCATGACTTTAATTGGATAACCTCAAATATTCCAAAAGATTATAAAGTGAATGTAAAAAATATTACTTTTGATAATTCAGTTTTTTCTTTAATGGGTCCAAATTCTAGAAAAATTCTCCAAGGCCTTACTGACACAGACTTATCAAATAAGAATTTCCCATTTGCTTCATATAAAAAAATTAAAATTGCTTCCATTGAGGTAAATGCAATAAGAATAACATATATGGGCGAACTGGGTTGGGAATTACACTTTCCAATCGATAAGGCATCGGAGGTTTATGAAAAAATAATGGATTATGGAAGTCAATACGGATTAATTAACGCTGGGTATAGATGTATTGAGAGTTGTCGACTTGAAAAAGGCTACCGAGCCTGGGGTTCTGATATAGGTCCTGATCACACACCTTTAGAAGCTGGTTTGATTTGGGCAACAAAAATTAATAGCGATATAGATTTCATAGGAAAACAAGCATTACTAAATCAAAAAAATCTTGGAATAAAAAAAATATTTGCAGGTTTTACATGCGATGATCCTGATCAAATTATTCTGGGAAGAGAGACGATATTTAGAAATGGTAGACAAGTAGGTTGGCTTTCTAGTGGGGGATTTGGATATACAATTGGAAAACCTATCGGCTATGGTTATGTTAGAAGTAATGAAATTATTGATAAAGATTTTTTACTTGAGGGAGACTACGAATTAGAAATAGCTACAAAAAAAGTACCTTGTAAAATTCATCTTCAATCTATCTATGATAAAGAAATGATTAAAATTAAATCTTAAGTTCTTTAATTTTAAAGAGTATATACTTAGTTACAATATTTTGAGGTTTATTGGATTTAAGCAACTTATCAATATCATTTTTTTTTAAAGGAATTATTTTTATAAATTCTCCTTCTTGAGGGTTAGAGATTTTAAAATTTTTAATCTCTGGAACTTTAGCCAAGTAGATATCTGTCATTTCTTCTAAAATATCTGGAGCTATTATTAATGTATCTAACTTTTTTAAAACTAAAGGTTTAACTCCTAGTTCTTCTTGTATCTCTCTTTTTATTGCTTCACGACTTGTTTCATTTTTATTTATTCCCCCTGCTACAATTTCAAGGGGAGATGAGGACAGTTTGCTAAAATAATAGGTAGGTCTGAATTGTTTTATAAAATAAAATAATTTTAATTTTTCATTATAACATATGGCAGATACACTATTCCCATTAAAAACGTAATTTTCTTTAATTTCAGTAGATTCATTTTTTTTGTCAAATTTGATATTTAGTTCAAAAAAATTTTTATAAATTCTCTTTTTTTTAATATTTTCCATATTTTTTTGTATCTTGTATCTTAATAAAGTTAGTTTATTTTATTGAAATTCAAATGAAAGTTTTAGTTGCTGTAAAAAGAGTTGTCGACTACAAGGTCCAAATCAGGGTCAAAAGTGATAATAGTGGAGTAGAAACTCAAAATGTAAAAATGTCAGTGAACCCTCCTGATGAAAACGCAATCGAAGAAGCTGTTAAACTAAAAGAACAAGGTTTAGCTTCAGAAACTATTGCAGTATCAATTGGTGATGAAAAATCTCAAGATGTTTTGAGAACATCCATGGCGATGGGGGTTGATAGATCAATTTTAGTAAAAACACAAAATACTTTAGAACCTTTAGCCGTTGCTAAAACACTTATGAAATTGATAGAAAAAGAAAAACCAGATTTAGTCCTAATGGGTAAACAAGCTATTGATGATGACTCTAATCAAACTGGCCAAATTCTATCTGCTTTACTAAACTGGCCACAAGGCTGCTTTATTTCAAATTTAAAAATTGAAGGTAATAAAGTTTCTATTTCAAGAGAAATAGATGAAGGAATTGAAAATTTAGAGACAAGCTTACCTGCTGTTCTCACATGTGATTTAAGACTCAATACCCCACGTTTTGCTTCTTTACCAAATATAATGAAAGCTAAAAAAAAACCTTTAGATATAATTGATATTGACTCATTGGGAATAGATACAACACCAAGAATTAAAACGTTAAAAGTCATAGAACCTCCTAAAAGAAAAGCAGGCGTTATGGTCAGTGATGTTAAAGAATTAGTTAAAAAATTAAAGTACGAGGCAAAAGTTATTTAAATGGCAGTATTAGTAATAGCAGAGCATGATAATAGTAATTTAAAATCTTCAACTTTAAATACGATCACTGCTGCCAAAAAACTAAGTGATGATATCCACTTAATTATTTTGGGTAGTAATATTGAAGAACTAGCTAATAAATCTAAAGTTGTGCATCTTCTCTCTAAAGTTATTACGTGTGATAATGAAAAATTGAAAAATTTCTTACCAGAATTATCAGCACCTTTAATTTCTAATCTTGCTGAAAACTATTCGCATATTCTCGCACCTGCTAGTACATTTGGAAAAAACCTTTTACCAAGAGTCTCTGCTTTATTAGATATAACTCAAATTAGTGATGTCATTGATATTGTTTCAAATGATACCTTTGTCAGACCCATTTATGCAGGGAATGCTATTTCCCAAGTACAAACTAACCAAAAAATTAACCTGTTAACTATTAGACCAACTTCTTTTGAAAAATCTGAAGACTCTGGTGGAGATGCATCTATTGAGGAAATTTCTTTTGTTGATACTGACCTAAAAACTATTTTTATTAATAGAGAAGTTTCAAAAAGTGATAGACCAGAACTTGGCAATGCAAAAATTGTTGTATCTGGTGGGAGAGGTTTAGAAAATTCAGACAATTTTAAATTATTATATGAATTAGCTGATAAATTAAATGCAGCTGTTGGAGCCTCAAGAGCAGCAGTTGACTCTGGTTACATTGGTAATGAATATCAAGTTGGACAAACAGGCAAAATGGTAGCCCCAGAACTCTATATAGCGGTTGGGATATCTGGAGCAATTCAACATCTTGCAGGAATGAAAGAAAGTAAAGTAATTGTTGCTATAAATAAGGATTTAGAAGCACCTATTTTTAATGTTGCTGATTACGGTCTGTCCTCAGATCTTTTTCAAGCAATACCAGAAATTATCAAAGAGTTAGATCTACTTAATCAGATAGAATCGTAATATTTAGTATATTATTAGATACATATGTCAGAAATTGTAAGAGAAGAGTTAAGCTATGATGTTGTAATAGTTGGTGCTGGACCAGCTGGTTTATCTACAGCTATAAAATTAAAACAGCTTAACAGTGAACTCTCTGTTTGTATTTTAGAAAAATCCTCTGAAGTAGGGGCACATATCCTCAGTGGAAATGTTTTTGAAACAAAAGCATTGGATGAGCTTATACCAAATTGGAAAGATTTAGATTCTCCAATAAAAACAGATGTTCGATCAGAAGACTTTTTATTTTATACAAATAATAAAAGTATAAAAATTCCAAATTTTTTACTCCCAAAAGCACTACAAAACCATGGTAATTACATAATTAGTTTATCGAACCTTTGTAAGTGGTTAGGAGAATTTGCAGAAAATTTAGGTGTAGAAATTTTTCCAGGATTTGCTGCAAGTAAATTAATTTATGATGAGTCCAATCAAGTCATAGGAGTTCAAACTGGTGACATGGGTTTGGACAAAGAAAATAATCCTAAAGATAATTTTGAGCCTGGAATTAATATTAAAGGCAAAGTGACAGTATTATCAGAGGGATGTAGAGGTCATCTTGGTAAAGAAGCTTTAAAAAAATTTAATTTAGATAAGAATAATAAATCACCACAACAATACGGAATTGGATTCAAAGAAATTTGGGAAATTAGTCCAGAAAACCATAGTTTAGGTAAAGTCTCTCACAGTGTTGGTTGGCCCTTGAGCAATGATATTTATGGAGGAAGTTTTTGTTATCATGCCGAGAATAATCAAATTTATTTGGGTTACGTCATAGGTCTTGATTATAAAAATCCTTATCTATCTCCTTATGATGAGTTTCAACAATTTAAAACACATCCTGATGTAAAAAAATTACTTCAAGGTGGGAAGAGAATTTCTTATGGAGCAAGAGCTCTAATCGAAGGTGGTTTACAAAGTCTCCCTCAAATGCATATGCCTGGAGCACTTTTAATTGGCTGTGATGCAGGCACACTGAATATGCCTAAAATTAAAGGTTCCCACACTGCCATGAAGAGTGGAATTATAGCTGCAGAAGTAATTGAAAATCACATCTCTAAAAATGAGGATTTATCATCATATGAAGATAAATTTAAAAATTCTTGGGTGTATAAAGAATTACATCAAGCTCGCAATGTGAAACCAAGTTTCCAATGGGGTTTAATTCCTGCGATGATATTTACTGGCATTGATCAAAAATTATTTGGAGGGAAGCTTCCTTTTACTCTTCAACACAAACATGCAGATCACGAAACATTAATACCTGCCAAGGATGCAAAAAAAATAACATATCCTAAGTATGATGGAGTATTCACTTTTGACAAACCTAGTTCAGTTTATTTATCTGGAACTAATCATGCAGATGACCAACCATGTCATTTACTTCTCAATGATAAAGATTTATCAACTACATACACAATTGAGGAGTATGATGAACCTGCTCAAAGGTACTGTCCAGCGGGTGTTTATGAAGTAGAATTTGATGAGGAAATTCAAAAAAAAGTCTTAAAAATTAATTCTCAAAATTGTATTCATTGTAAGACCTGCGATATTAAAGAACCATCACAGAACATAGAGTGGGTAACACCCGAGGGTGGTGGTGGTCCTATTTACTCTGGAACTTAGCCAAAGTCATATTCAAAATTTTGTGAAGTTGCATTGATGTTTATTAACTTTGCACCATGTTTGATATGAAAGTGTGTAGCAATAGGCGTAAGTGGTGAGAGAGTAATAAAACGATCAACATTACTCATTTCTTCTTTAACAAATTTCTTTGTGTTAAAAATTGTCTCTTTACCCGCACCTCTTTTTCTAGACCAAACAGTGTAAGCAACAGCAATATGACCATTCTTTTCATGGAAAGCATTTTTGCTCATTAAATCAAGCTCTTTCATAGTTTGTGGCACTTCATTACAGAAAGCGACACATATAAATCCTTCTACATTTTCGTTAGATTTAAGGCCATAAATCTTTCTTCCGTAAGAGGTTCTAAATTCATTATCTATATCCGGTCTAATTGGATCTTCACTTGTATCAACAGAGTCTAGTTCAACGAGTACTGCTTTAGAAAGCCATGCAAAAAAATTACTTAATCTATTTTTAATTTTTTCCATGTTACAACCAATTTTGTTTCATAGATAATACGTCTTCATCACCATTCATTATAATAGTCTGTAAACTCTCAATTTTTGGAAGAATGCTCGAAATATAAATACTAGATGTTATTAATTTTGCATCTAAAAAATCTTTATCAATCTCACTATTATCTTTTAATTCAATAGATTTATTAGCCGTTTTCATCATCATCCATCCCCCAAAAATATATCCAAGCATCATCAAATAATTAACTCCCGATACAGCTGGTCTTTTTTTGTTATTTGAAACTGAAACAATATGTTCAACAACTTTTTCAGCAGAACTTAGAGAAGAACTCATTTTTTTTGATAATTCTTTAATCTTTGAGTTTTCAGAGTTTAACGACTCTTTTGTTTCATCTTTGATCTCATTAATTAACTCCAAAATACCTTTTCCATTATCTCTAATTGTTTTTCGAAAAACTAAATCGTTGGCTTGTATGGCAGTTGTGCCTTCATAAATTGGAAGAATTCTTGCATCTCTGTAATGTTGTGCAATACCAGTTTCTTCTATAAAACCCATACCACCGTGAATTTGTAAAGCGTTTGAGGTTATTTCTATTGATCTTTCGGTAAGCCATCCTTTGATAATCGGTATCATTAAAGAGGATTTGGTTTCCCAATATTCACTATTTGATGACTTAGACATATCCAAAGAGAAAGCACCATAAATAGCAAGAGCTCTCATAGCTTCTATTTCTGATTTCATAGTAGAGGATAAACGAAGAACATCAGGATGGTTAATAATAGGGTCTCCTTTTTTTCCATCTATTGGAATACCTTGTACTCGGTCAAAAGCATACATCTTAGATTGTTGGTAAGCTCTCTCAGAAACAGCAAGTCCCTGAACACCAACAGAAAATCTTGCGTGGTTCATCATTTCAAACATAATGTTTAAACCTTGGTTTTCTTCACCAACTAAATAGCCTATTGCCCCATCTTTTTCTCCAAACTGTAAGACAGCAGTTGGTGAGCCTTTTACGCCAAGTTTTTTTTCAATCGATAAACAAGTAACATCATTTTTATTACCTACTGTTCCATCATCATTGGGAACAAATTTTGGTACTAAGAAAACAGAGATACCTTTATTTCCTTCTGGAGCATCAGGAGTTCTTGCTAGAACCAAGTGAACTATATTTTCAGACAAATCATGCTCACCATAGGTAATATAAATTTTTTGACCAAAAATTTTATAGTGACCATTTTCTTTAATAGCTTTAGTTTTAATAGTTGAAAGATCTGTCCCTGACTGCGGTTCAGTTAAATTCATTGTTCCAGTCCAATGCCCAGATGCTAATTTTGGAATATAGAAATTTTGTTGATCTTCAGAAGCAGATTTTTGAAGGGCGTAAATGAGACCTTGAGTTAACAAATGACAAAGTGCAAATGACATATTCGAGCTATGCCAAATTTCATTAACTGCAGCAGATAAAGTGACAGGTATTTGTTGTCCACCAAATTTTTCTTTTGCCTCTAAGCCAAACCAACCACCATCTCTCAAACTCTCATAGGCTTCTTTATAACCTTTAGGAGTTACTACTTTGCCATCATCTTGTCTTTTTGAGCCTTCATGATCCCCAGAAAGATTACATGGATCTAAAACTTCAGTTGCAATTTTTCCAGCTTCTTCTAGAACTGCCTCAACCAAGTCATCAGAAAATTCTTTGTAATCATCAACTTCTGATAATTTTTTTAAATCAATTATATTTTTGATTACAAAGTTTAAATCTTTTATAGGTGCTTCATACATTTTTAGAAATACACTCTACTCAGATTTCTTCCTAAAGAAATAAGTATTTCGTGTTCATTAGTCTCAGTATCATATGCAATATTCTCATATGATTGATTTATTCCGATTATTTCAACCGGCTTGCCCAAGTATAGTTTTTTCATGGGCACTTTGGAAACATCAATAGTTATAAGATCCATTGACACCCTTCCTAAAATTTTACAAGGAATTCCATCGATGAATACTTTACCTCTATTACTTCCACTTCTCAGATATCCATCGGAGTAACCAAAATCAATAGTTGCAATTTTTATTTTTTTATTTGTTTTAAATGTTTGGCTATATCCAATTGTTTGAGATTTTTTTAAATCAGTTACTTGAAGGATCGGAGCGTAGATACTCATAACTTGTTTAAGTTTATAATTTTTTTTATAAAAAGGATTAATTCCATAAAGACTTTTACCAGGTCTTACAAAATCTAAGTGATATTTTCTGTTTAAAAATATCCCAGCTGAATTGGCAATACTAAGTGGCTTATTAAATATCCTTTTAAATTTCAAAAGGTTTTTTAATTGATTGTTACACTCGTTTTTATTTAAGTCATCTGCAGACGAAAAATGTGACATAAAAAATTTTATTCTTTTGAAATTAATATTATTTATATCTTCTTCAAAATTTTTAATGCAGACGAAAAATGCGACATAATAAATTTTATTCTTTTAAAATTAATATTATTAATATTTTTTTCAAAATTTTTAATTTGAAATCCTAATCTATTCATTCCGGTATCAATATGTAATACGTAATTTAATTTTTTTGATGATGTTTCAATAATATCTAATTGTTCAGGACTATTGATAATTGGAATTATTTTTTTATTTTCTATCTCTTTGACATCATTTTTTTTAATCATTCCTGACAGTAGATAAATTTTAATATTTTTATGATTTTCTCTGAGTTTTAAAGCATCGTCTAATCTAGCAACATAGAAATCATTACAATTACTCGATTTTAAAATCTTACAACATTCTAATAAGCCATGACCATAGCCATCACCCTTGATAACACTTATAACTTTTGACTTTTTTACATGTCTTTGAATTAGCTTGTAATTATAAGAGAGATTATCTTTGTTTATAAAAATAGATTTTTTGTTAATTTTACTGTCAATTTGGGACAAATTGTGTTTCATAATCTGAAAAAATATACTTCAACCTTTATGGCAATTACCTTATATTAGCTACACTATTATAATAGATAAAGGAGGAATAAATGAAAAAATTTATTTCATTATTTTATGCTCTAGTCTTATTTGCTGGCTTAACTACTGTAGCCAAAGCAGCAGATCCGATTAGAATTCCAGTTTTAAACTGGTCTAGCCAAATCGTTATGGCAAACGTCATGAAACAATCTTTTGAAGAGCTTGGTTATGATGTTGAGCTAGTTCCTGCAGAGTCAGCAACTAGATACGAAGCTGTAAGAGTTGGAGAATT
>ERZ802830.4169-NODE-4169-length-11757-cov-62.2153_pt1 | contig 11757 bp, 8 predicted proteins | sample MGYA00345654_ERZ802830 | MGnify/ENA primary metagenome ERZ802830 (study PRJEB30503, sample SAMEA104212375) | marine metagenome | biome: Westerlies Biome; feature: [SRF] surface water layer (ENVO:00010504) within the epipelagic zone...; material: water... | reverse complement strand
TTCCTCAGCCAGGTGAAAGCGATCGACGATCTGGTGAAGTCCCAGCCCGCACTGGAGATCCGTTGAGCATCCGCTGGTGGCTGCGCAGCCTGCTGCGGAGCAGCCGGCCCCATTGGCCTGATGCCAACGAGTGGTTGGCCCTGGAGGGCTACCGCGGCCTGGTGTCGCAGGCGTTCGCTGCCCGGCCCTTCAATCCCGCTGTAGCCACATCGCTCTGGGTCCAAGGGCAGTGGCAGGCACCGGATCAAAGCCTGCGCTCTCCTTCACGGCGGGAACGGGATAACGCCTCCCATCACTACGGGCACGACATCCAGCTCAAGCGCCATGCCGGTCTGCCGCTGGTGGGTCGGCCATTGCCGTGGTTGCTGGAGCATGGGCTGAAGGTGAGCCGCGAAGCCGAATTCGAGCGGCCGAAACCCTGGAGCCGGGGGTATCTGTGCATGGGTCCCAGGCGGGCAGCCTGGATCGCGGAACGGCATCAGCGCCCGGCCATCCCGATCGGCCCTTGGATCGCCTACGCACGCCCGGTGTTGGCAGCCGAAACGATCCGCGAGCTGCGGCAGGAGCTGGGCAGCACGCTGCTGGTGGTGCTGGCCCACAGCTGGGGATCTGTTCAACGTCATAACGATTGCTCTGGCGCGATCACCGCCCTGCAGCGTCTCTGCAATGAGCAGGGATACCAACGTGTGATCTGGCTGCGGCACTGGCAAGACCCTCAATCGCTGCCCCTGCCGCCGGACTGGATTCAGGCCTGCAATGGTCATCGCTCCAATCCCTGGTTCCTGGACAGCATGCGGACCCTGCTGGAGCTCTGCGACGGCCTGGCCAGCAACAGTTTCGGCACCCACCTGGGTTACGCCGTTGCGTGTCAACGGCGTCTGCATTGGCTGGAGGTGAACAGCCATCAGGACCTCTCCTCACTCTCCACTGAACAACAGGAACGGGAGCGAATCGAATGGAGCCGCCGTCAAGAGCTGGGGGAGGCGGTGAGGGACTGCGGTGACGATCAACAGGCCCTTCGATCACTACTGGAGCCCTTCTGGGGGTTCTCCCAGGTGCGAACACCCGAGACCATGGCTCGGGTGTTGCGTGGAGCGCTGCCATGACCCTGCTGCTGAGCTTCCCCAGCGAGGCGCCCTACCGGATTGATCAGGTCACCAGCAACCCCGAAGCCATGCTGGCCCTGGCCATCGGGCAACTGCTGCTGGCGGCCTGCATGGGGTGGTGGTTGGGTCGCCGCTGGTGGTGGCTCGCCGCTGGTCTGGTGGCACTCAGCACGCTGTTCTTCACCCTGGCCAACTGGGGCACCAGCGACATCACCCGCTTCAGCCATTACCTGGCGATTGACCCCCGTGATGTGTTGGATGAACCGCTCTGGATTGCGGCAGCCCCGTTGATCAGTGCTCTGCCCTACCGGTTGGCGAGCCTGCATGGACTGGTAGCGGGTGGGTATGCCCTGGTGCCACTCATGCTGTCGAGGGCAACGCAGCGACCGCAGTGGGGTGGCCTCTGGGCCCTGCTGGTGCTGTGGTCACCCTTGCTCCGCAACTTCCTGCAGAACGGTGTCACCCGGCAGGCCCTGGCCACGGTGCTGATCACTCCCCTGCTGCTGCGCGTCGCCGGCTGGTGCCAGATCGGTTGGGGCTGGGTTGCCGCCGCCGTCGCTGGCTCTGCCCTGGCTCACAACAGCCTTCCGATCACAACGACCCTGGCCCTGGTCCCCGTTCTGACGCGTCCAGGGCTGCTGCAGAACACAGGCCGACGAACCATCACTTTGGCCAGCCTGCTGGTGCTGGTGAGCATTGGCATCGCTCTCAGTCAGCCCGCAGTGATCGAGAAGCTGAGCAACTACCTGTTTGAGGCCAGCTATTTCAACACCTACGGACTGCGCAAAGCGGTGTTCGGACTTGAGCTGTCCGCTCTGGTGGCTGTGGCGTTGACCATCTGGCGAGCCCGGCTGAGACCCGCCGCCATGGCCGCCGATCACGATGCGCGGACGCTGTTTGCCTACAGCCTGCTGCTGGGTCTGATCCAGCTATCCATGGCTACAGGAGTCCTGGCACCCATCCTCAGTCGCTGCCTGGACCCGATCGGTTTGTTCTGGATGCTGTCCCTGATGGTCTGGACTGCCCGTCAGGGCTGCGCCTGGGCCCTGCTCCCAGCGCTGGCGGTCGTCGGTGAATCCTTCATCGACGACCGCATCCTGCGACTTGAGGACTGCATCGGCGGGGATCAGTTCATGTGCCTACCGGATCGCTGGCCCTGGCAGGTGAAATGGTGAGCGTCCACCCCTGGACAGCGCCGGCGGTTCTAATCCCGGCACCTCCCAAAACCGCCAGCCAGACCCTGACGGCCCTGGTGGAAGCCCTCATGCCTCCCGATCTGGACAGGCCGGCCATGGACGGTGGTGTTCATCAGAGCCTGAAGATCGACGCTGTGCGTCGTGTGGAGCGGTGGCGGTTTCACAGCGGCCTGAAGCGACCACACCAGGCGGCACTGGTCTACGGCCATTACCTGCCCACGCGCCTGAACCTCAAACGGATCGCCCGCCGCTACCAACCAGCGGTTTGCTGCATCCCCATCCGTCCGCTGGGACAGCTGGTCTGCTCCCTGATCGCCCATTGCGACAGGGGCAGCGGTCCGATTGATCCCAAGCTGATCAACCGCATCGAGGGCTTATCCCACTTTCAGGATCTCAATCCTTCCGAGCGGTTTGAGCTGTTGGCTGTGCGCTACTTGCCATTGATTCAGAACCTGATCGATGGCTGGATCGACCGCTGCGCTGCCCTCAACATTCCCTGTCTGGTGATTCCATTCACCAGCATCACCACCCGGCAGACAGAGCTTCAAAACGCCCTGATCACAGTGCTACCGGTCGGTCAAAAGCAACAACCCAAAGCGACAACAGCCTCCATCCAGCGCAACCCAACCACCACGACCCGCACCAACCTGAACAACATCGATCCAGCGGTCCGCCAACGCACGCGACGCCTTGCTGAATTGCTGTTTCAAGACGAGAGACCCAGCATCCAGGCGCTGCATCGCTACTTGAAGCAGGATCTTTCAGATGACGTCACGCCCATGGACATTCCGCTGTTGTGGACCCCCCATCAAGGGCGTGTCGGATCGTCCTGACGCCAGTACTGCTCAGCAGCCGCGATCAGGTCCAGCGTGGAAACGGTTAAGGCTGAAGCCAACTCCTCGCGAGACAACACCCGCTTGGACGGGTCTGCCATCCACGTGGACATCCGACGCAACCAGTCGCGCACAAACCCCCGGTGATCCTCCTCAGGTCGGGATGCTGCACAGCGATCGGACTCAATGATCGCCAGCAGCCGCTGAAGATCATCAACCAGCTTCTGAGGCTGTTGCGGCCCTTGCCACAGCAGCGTTCGTGCCCAGTTGCTGCTCACCCGGAGCAACACATCGCCGGGGAGCTGATCGGGGTCGAGTCGATGCAGAACATCGCTGGAGGAGCCACTCAGCTGCAGCAAAGCGGACCAGTTCTCATCCTGTAGATGCAGGTGTCCCAGCAGGTTCCAGCAGGAGATCAGCCGCTTCAGCCGGTTCTCCCGGTTACGGCGTCCACAGCGAAGCGTCTCCGGATCTGCCAGCAGCCGTTGAACGTCGTCCTCCAGGGGACGAATGCAGCGTTTCGCCTGATCGGGAGATCGCTCACGCAGGTGGGTCCAACCCAGAGCAATCAGGGCATAGGCCCGCTGATGCTCCGGTAACAACGTCATCTGCTGCAATCCCTCCAGCAGAGCGATCTGGATGCCGACATCCTCCGGACGATGGGCCCGCTGGAACAACAGTCGATCCACCAACTGCTGCCGCTGACGCGGCTCCATTCCCGCCAGCAGGGACAGCATCTCCTCCACATCACCGCTGCGATAGGCCGTGCGGAAGCGCTCCTTGCTGCCGTCGCCTCCTGATCTCCTGCCCCGCAGCAGCTGGATCTGCTCCAACAGCCAGCTGGGCCAGGCCCAGAACGGTCGGATGACATACCAAAGCACCCGATGCAGGGCACCGACGGGCAGCCGTCCCCGTTGATCCGCCGGCAGCAAGCGCTCCGGCAGCTGACGCACCACCGCAGCCGGCAGGGTCATCAACTCACCCCAGAACAGCGTGCGCCGCAGCCGCCGCACCTCGTCATCCACCTCGATCGGAGCCCTCAGCACCGACTCCACATCCACCAGCCAAGAGGCACTGGAGGCATTCCAGCGGTACCGACTTCCCCTGCGCTGAGCCGTCCAGGGACAACTCGCAGCCAGAACACGGTTGGCCATGGCACTGGCTCGTTTCTGGGCCTGGGCGGTGGCTTCGCGGAAGGGAAGCCGGCGACTCTCCGGGCCAGCACCGATCCGTTCGAGGGCGGAATGAACAATCACCCCAAGCTGTCGGGCTTGCAACGGGGGACCCTCTCCCCCACAGCGGGCCATCACACGGGCCCTCAGGTCCTTGTCGTCAAAGCCGTAACCGACCAGAAATTCGTTGAAGCCGCCGACCGCCTCCAGCAAGGACCTGTCCAGAATCCACTGCCCAAGACGACCATCCGGACCGCTGCCGAAGCTGCAGAGGGATCCATCCCGCCTTAACGCCGCTGGATCCAATTGCGGTTGGGGCCAGCAATCGGCATCCAGCTTGAACAGCACATCACCGCAGGCGAGCTGCAGCGCCAGGTTGTAGGCCCGGCAGAGGTGCCAGTCGCGCTCACCATCCACCCGCACCAGGCGCAGACGGTCATCGTCCGGCAGCTCGTCCCGCCGAAGGGGTACAGCGCTGCTCCAATCAAGAATCAGATGTTCGCTGTGATGGGGCCAGGCCGCCACACGTGCAGCGGTCTCGATCAGATGCTGCCGTCTGTTCATGCAGACGGTGACGATGCTCAGGGACATTGGTGTCATCGCGTCCAGGGGGATCGGGCCGCAGCGCTCCGCTCCAACACACCGCTCACCGCGGACCAATGGTGCTGAACGGTGAAGCCATTGGCCACCCGTCGCCGTCCGGCTGCGCCAAGGCGCGCTGCGAGCTCTGGTTCCAGCAGAAGGCGGCCCATGGCCTGAGCCATGGCCTCCACATCCTCTTCCTCCACCAGCAAACCGGTGTCGCCGTCGAGCACCACTTCAGGGATCCCGGCATGGCGGGTGGCGACCACAGGAAGACCAGAGAGTTGCGCTTCCATCACCGCAACAGGGTTGCCCTCACTGTCGCCATCGGGCGCCACCACGGAATGCTGCACAAAACCACGGGCTGATCGCATCAGATCAGCGATCTGCTGAGGCGAGCGAAGTCCGAGCAGCTGCACCTGTCCAGACAGCTGTTGGTCATCCACCAACTCCTGCAGCTGATCCTGCAGGGGGCCCTCGCCCACGATCAGCAGCTCAGCCCGACTGCGCAACGGCTCGTCGAGTCTGGCCACCAGGCGCGCGAAGGCCTGGACGGTCTGCAGCGGTCCCTTCTTGGCCACCAGACGGCCCACCGCCAACAGGCGAGGGGGTGCCGCGGCCGGATCCGCTCCATGAAACAAGGCTGGATCCGCCCCCGACGGACTGATCACCATCGACTCCGAGTCAGCGCCAAGGGATTGCAGTGCTTGCTGCATCGGCCGACTCTTCACGATCAGGCCATCGGTGAGTTGAAACAGCCGCCGGTACCGATCGCGAAGCCGCTGGAACTTCGATTCGGACGACGCATCCGAGCCGCGGAAGTGAACCACAAGCGGCACCCCACTCCAGGCAGCGGCCTCCATCACCCGCACGGCGTGGAAACCGAAATCCACCAACATCACATCCGGGCGGTGCCGCTGCAGCAGAAGCCAGGTGGTGCAGGCTGCCGGCAGAGAGGCCAGGCGCAGCAGACCCAGCACCGTGAGTGCCTTGCTGAGGAGCACCGCCAGACCATGGGCAAAAGCCAGGGGACGGCCGAGGGGTCGTTCATCCCCGAAAACAGCGGTTTTGCGGAAGGGCAACCCGCGGAGATTGGCCCGGATGAAGGTCTCCGATGCAGCCCGCCGACTGGGCGCCAGCAGCAGCACATGCAATGGCATCAATCGAGCTGCCCCAGCGCCTGCATCAACTGAGCTTCCAGGGCACGGTCGGAAAAGCGCTCACGCACCGTCGCCGCTTCCCCCTCGAGCCGTTGACGCTGCTGGGGATCCTGCAACAGCCGATCGATGGCTTCAGACCAGCGTGTCGCCGTGGCCTGCCGCGGCAGCAGCAATCCATCGGTGTTGTGGCGCAGCAGATCAGCAGGACCATGGGGGCAGTCGGCCGCCAGACAACAGCAGCCCTCTGCCATCGCCTCCAGCAGCACATTGGGGAACCCTTCGTATCGGGAGGGCAGCACAAACAACGTGCAGCGTCGGTACCAATCCGCCATGTTCCCCACCCGACCAGGGAAATGCAGTTGTGCCTGTGCCTCGGGATCACGCCTGAGCAGTCGCCGCAGGGCCTTTTGCTGATCTGAGCCGTGATACGGCTCCTGGGTCAGCCCAAGGATGACGAGCTGAAGATTGGGATAACGGGGAATCAGATCTGCAAAAGCCTGCACCAGCAGATCGAAGCCCTTCTGATGCGCTTTGGTGCCGGCTGCCAGCAACACCGGCGCGTCCGAGGCGACGCCAACCTCAGTCAGCCACTGGTCTGGATCAAGTTCGGGTTCAAACCGCGGCAGCGGCCACTGCACTGGGTTGGGCAACAGCAACTGCGGCTCTGCCGAGAGCTGTTGCTTGAGCCACTCTCCGGTGGCCCGGGTCTGCACGATGTGCAACGAGGCCCAGCGGTAACTGAACCGCCGCAGCACCCCCCAGGGGAGTGCCATCGGTTTCAACGGCGGGAAATTCCGCTCGGACACTGCACACGGAATCCGCAGGGGATGGGCTGCCAACAGCAACTTCACGGCGGGCTTGGTGGTCATGCCGATGGCCAGGCTCACCTGCTGCTGGCGCAGCCAATGGCGCAAGCGACGCACCCGCCAGGGGAATCCCCAGCGTCCAAGCAGGCGCAGCCACCGGGGATCGGGAGGCTCCACCGCCCGCTCCACCCCGGCGGGAATCGGATAGAAATCGAGGTTGCGTGACTGGCGTGTCAAGACGATGGGCGTCCAGCCGTTCTGCCGCAGCCAGCGGGCAAAGGTCAGGGTGACCCGCTCAGCTCCGCCGATCTTGAGGGAATCGACGTAGAGAACGACGCGGCGCATCAACGGTTCAGGCGGTGTGGCCATCGTCCCGCAGCAGCGTCAGCAGATCAGCAGCCGTCACCCCGAGATCCCGTGGCTCATCACTGATCAAGGCACAGAGACGACGGCAGCCGGCAGCCGATGCCTCCTCAAGATCGGCCAGGGCAGCGCTGACGATGCCCCGGTGATCCTCCTGCGCCGGATGATCCACAAAGCGTTCCTGTCCGGTGAAGTCAATAAGACGCTGCAGTCGCAGCCGGGCCTGCTGGGTTGGCTGCGCCACCGCCTCCACCAGCAGGCAGCGGCAGAGATTGCGGGTCATCCGGAAGGCAGCATCCGCCTGAATCGCTGCGATGTTCAGACGATCCAACCAAACGCCGATCCGTTGGCTGAGCTGCAGCAGGGCACTCCGGTCTGCCTGCATGGCCAGAACCAGCATGAGAGCCGTCGAGGCAGAGATCAGCAACTTGGCGCGGTTGCGGCGATTGGGGCGCTGACACACCAACGTGCCAGGGTCCTGCTCCAGCTGGGCGATCAACGGCTCAAGCTCGAGCCGGCAGCACTGCAACAGGTTGATCCGACGATCCTTGAGGACGCGATACGTCAGAGCAATCTGGCTGTAGGAACGCTCCGGCAACGGCAGGGACGCGTCCTTCGCCAGCGCCTCAAACAACGCGACCTGCAGCGAAGCAGAGGGTGGCCGGGCACCACGACGAAACAGCAACTGATGCAAGGCGGACACGTCGGCGTTCTGTTGCCACTGGAGGCGGATCAGTCCGATGGCGGCGTCCACATCACCCCGCTGCAGCGCCTTTTGAACGCTCCTCGACGCAGATCCGCCAGACCAGGGCTGGTCGATCAACCCCAGCTGCTCCAGCACGGCAACCATCGCGCGCGATCGGGACACATAGGTGTGACGCTGCGCCAGGGAAAGGCGTGTCTCAAGGGAAGGACCACGGTCCTCCAGGCACTGGCTGATGGCGGTTTCAAACGCTTCCTCGGAGGGTTCCACCAGCTGGGCAGCTTCCCCGAAGGACTGCAATGAAGGAATCGCTGTGGCCACCACGGGCCGCCCCGCCCCCAGGTACTCGAAAAATTTCATCGGGAACATGTTGCGGGTGTAGCTGTTGAGGCGCAGTGGCAGCAGCGCCACGTCGCTGTGGGCCAACCAATCCGGCAGCTCGTCGTAGGGGCGGGGGCCCGGCAGATGAACGTTGGAGCAGGCCTGCAGGGACCTCACATCCGTGCTGGGATCCGCCTCACCCACCGGTCCCACGAGCACAAACGTCCACTCGGGCCGTCGCTGGGCCAGTCGGGTCAGCGACGGCAGATCGAGCTTGTAGGCATCGATGGCGCCGGTGAACAACAGCCGGGGTGACGGCAGCTGCTTCAGGGGGTCAGGGCAGGGACCCGGGTCCCGCCAGGCCCGGGCGAAGTGGTCGAAGTCCGCCACATTGCCAAAAAAATGGGTGTGGGGATTGAGCGGTGCCAGGGACGCCTGCAACTCCGGCGCCGTCGTGAACACGACATTGACGGCCTGACAGAGCTGCTGCTCCGCCCGTTCGATGCGGTCCGCCGGCATTTCAGGCTGAGCCTGGATGCGATCGACGCAGTGATAAATCGAACCCGCAAAGGACGAGAGCGACAGGACCTCAAGGGTCAGCGGGTTGTAGGTCCACAGCAGTGGTGAACGGAACCCCAGCCAGCGCCGAGCGAGATCAAGCCCTCTGCGCACCAGCAATCGGTTGAGCCGCTGCGCCAGGGGATGAGAGGCCCCAGGCAGCACCAGAGGAGACCAGACCCAGACACCGTTTTGCACGCGCCGCGGCCAGCGCAACACCCGACGCAGACGCTTGAGCATCCGCGGCAGATCCGCGGCCCCCTTGCGCGGTGGACGCAGCCCCAGGGATTCCACGTAGAGCACTCGGTGGCCCAGGGCAGCAAGGCTGACGGCGGTGTGCTGCTTGTTGGTCCAGAGGGGATGGTCCCAGTCGGCGGTGGCCAGGACGATGACATCGGCCATGACCGGCTCAGGCGGTTTCGAACCGGGTCATCTCACGGAAGCTGTCCGACAGGCGGCAGAGGGTGTCGAAATCACCCGACGCTTTGATCCGCCCGTCTTCGATCTCATAGATGCGATCGCACTTGCGCACGGTGGAGAGGCGATGGGCGATCACAATCGTGGTGCAGCGACGTCCCACCAGATCCAGGGCCTGCATCACGTCGTGCTCGGTCTTGTTGTCGAGAGCACTGGTGGCCTCATCCAGCACCAGCACCTTGGCATCGCGGTAGAAGGCACGGGCCAGAGACAACCGCTGACGCTGTCCGCCGGACAGCTTGATCCCGTTTTCACCGATCATGGTGAAGAGTCCATACGGCATGGCGCTGACGACATCGTCGAACTGAGCTGCTTCCAGCGCTGCCCAGACCTGATCGTCCTCGATCTCCTCCGGATCACAGCCGAAGGCAACGTTGTCGCGGATGCTGGCATCCAGCAGACGGATGTCCTGGGGCACCAGGGCACAGTTGCCCTGCCAGGCCGGCAACTCCTCCTCGTTCAGGGGAAGACCGTCCAGGGTGAGATCACCACTGCTGGGGCGGAACAGACCAAGCAGCAGATGGGCCAGGGTGGTTTTGCCGCTGCCCGTGCGACCGACCAGGGCAATGCGTGATCCAACGGGAATGGTGAGATCCACGTTCGACAGCACGGATTCCTCACTGCCGGAGTAGCTGAAGCTCACATCGCGCAGCTGGATGAACTGCCGTGGCATCACACCACTGGGCGTCGGCACCCCCGGTGCGCTGGCGTTCAGGCGCTTGGGGCGAAGGTCCAGCAACTCCAGTGCATCCTGAATTTCAGGCAAACCGCCGCGAAGTTTGTTGATGTTGCGGAAGGTGTTCTGCAGGGGTCCGGAGATGCGCAGCAAGGTACCGAGCACCGCTGCCAGGGTTGGAATCGCCTCCCGCACGCTGACGGCATCGCCACTGAGAACAGAGGGTCCGAGGCCCACGAGAAACAGAATTGTGATTCCAGCTGGCTCGATCACATAGCGAGGCACATCCGGCAGCAATTTGGTCAACCGGTCGTAGCGCTTGGCCACAACGCCATCGCTGGCGAAGCGATTGATGAAGAAACGCTCGGCGGAATAGAGCTGCACATCCCGCATCGATCGCAGTGATTCCATCAGCAGCAGATGGATCCGTCTGGAGTAGCGCACCCGCTGCTTGGTGGCGAAGCGCAGATAGGGAATGATCAGCTTCGATGCCAAGGCATAGGCACCAAGCATCAAACCGAACATCAGCAGAGCCGGGGTGCCCAGCACCAGCACCACACCGCTCAGCAGCACCAGCACCGAAAGGGCATTGCCCGCAATCGTGATCATCGGACTGACCACGGTCGTGGAGACCTTGTTCAGGATCCGATTGAAGCTCTCGGAAAGATTGGCGGTGCGGTGATGCGTGAAGAACTCATAGTCCTGCAGCATCAGATTCCGGTAGACCTTGTTGACCAGGTCGTTCCAGATCTCGGCGCTGAGCATGCTCTGCAGAAATGCCACGCCAAAGCGCAGGCCGGAGGTGAGCCAGAACGCCACGATCAGCAGCCCCAGCAACCAGCCGGCCTGATCGAGCATGCCCCCACCAAAGACGTGGATGCCGGGGATCTGATCCGCCAGTTTCACGCCGGCCATCAAGCCCACCAGCCGCGCCAGCAGCCCCACCAGCAGGATGTCCATCAGGCCCTGCAGGAAAGAGGCCACCAGCACCACCACCAGAAAACGAAGCCGGCTGGGTGGCAACTCCTTCAGCAGGCGCCGCAGATCTCTCCAGGTCTGGCTTCGCAAGGGCATGGCAGCGATAGGGCAGACGCAACGCCAGCCTGCTTTTGAGGACGTTAAGGCGTGCGGACCACTGCCCTCAGCGGGTGGAAGGCCAGCCGGGCAACCGATCGACCACTCGCTGCAGCCGTTGGCAGAGCTGCTGCAGCTTCAGCGACCAGGTGGGTGGGCTGCTGAGCAGCGGACCTTCAGCCACGTCCAGGGCATCCAGCTGATCCAGCGCCACCGTCCAACGCTGCAGCAGGGACGCCTCTGAGCTCACCTCCAGCACAGCATTCAGAGCAACTGCCGGTGGTCGCCACCCAGCTGGATCGCGGACGGCGTCCTGGATCCGGCGCACATCAAAGGCCAAGCGCCCGCAGCCGATCTGATGGACCATCCGACCCGGATCACCGTGGTCGGCCAGAGCGTGATTCAGGCTGCTGAAGACCACACAACCGCAGGCCATGGCCTCCAGCGGTGGTAAGCCAAAACCCTCCGTCACGCCGCGCCCACGCCAGTACTCGGCTGAGTCGTAGAGATAAACGCAGGAGCGGTTGAACAGATCAACAAGGTCATCGACCCAGCCGCTTTGAACCTCCACCCTGAGCCCTTGCTGCCGCAGGGCAGGGACCAGCTGATCCAACACGTACCGACTGCTCTTGCGCGCCTGCACCAACACATCGATGGGACGGCGCTCCGCACTACCCCGGGCGCCCCGCTCCAGCCAACCGGGCTCGATGGCATTGGGCACCAGCAACAA
>ERZ802830.4168-NODE-4168-length-11758-cov-8.11228_pt1 | contig 11758 bp, 9 predicted proteins | sample MGYA00345654_ERZ802830 | MGnify/ENA primary metagenome ERZ802830 (study PRJEB30503, sample SAMEA104212375) | marine metagenome | biome: Westerlies Biome; feature: [SRF] surface water layer (ENVO:00010504) within the epipelagic zone...; material: water... | reverse complement strand
TATTAATGAGTTATCTGTTGGAGTTTGGGTTTTTTTTTGAGTAATTTTTTTAAATATATCTTTATCTGATATAAAATTAATATCAATATTTTGATATTTGACTTTAAAACTTTGATCTATTTTTAAATTAAAATAATAAATATATCCAAAAGATATTCTGTCCGTAAAAAGATTATTTATTTTTATTAAAGGTTTTTTAGCCAGGCTTGCAAAATTTTTAAACTTTACTTCGTTAGTAATACTGTCAAAGCAAAAAATGACTATGTTTCCTTTAGTGTTAATTAATCTTAGAATATCTTCTCTTTTTTTAGGAAGGAGAATTTGATCTGAAAAATTTAAAATATTTTGTGTATAAATGCTAAAATCTGAAACAAAATTTAAATTGAATTTTTTTAGAGATTTATCAAGATTTTGAAAGTTAAATAAATAACTTGATTCATTAAGAAAATATTTTTTATTTATTCCGTATTCACTCAATTTATCTTTATAAGCTTTATCAAAATTTATTTTATAATCACTGTAAAAAAAAAGTTTGAAATCTACTATATAATCAGTTAATGGAGAAAGTGATTTATTTAATATAGGAAAGAATTGCTCTGATCCTTCAATTATGTTTTTTTCAGATATTGATTGGTAATAATCATCTTTATTAATTAATTCTAGTTCTCTAAATTCCTTTCTAAAGTGACTAATATTTTCATCATTAAATATAAATTCTGAGGGTGGACAAATTTCATACTTATCAATCTCAATTGATGTTTCTTGCGTGTTAATTGATATTTTTTTAATTTTTTCTATATTTTCAAAGTGAAAAAAGACTCTAACAGGATAGTTACTCAAAGGTGAAAAAATATCAATTATTTCACCTCTTTTTGAATATTCTCCAGCATTAGTTACAAAGTCAACAAGTTCAAAGTTATTTTTTTTTAAAAATTCAATTATTTTAGTATAATTAATGTCTGAATTAACACTTAAAACTAATTCAGAATTAATGAATGATTTCTTTGATATTGTTTTTTCTACCAAAGACTCTAAAGAAGAAATAAGAATCATTTCTTTATTTTGATACAGATTATATAAAGTTTTAATTCGCTGTCTTTTATTGTCAATGGTTGGTGACAGATTTGATAAAAAACTACAGTCAAAAGATGGAAATGTACAAGTTAAAATATTGGTATTTAATGATTTAATAGATTGCTCAATTTTCTCTACATCTGAATTACTCTTTGCAAAAAAAGCTATTCTTTTTTGTGGAGATTTTAAATATTTTAGTACTAAAAAGAGGGATATTGATGAACCTTCTACTTTAAAGCTATTAAATTCATCTTTAAAGGTGAAGTCTTCAAGACCATTCATAACTAATTAAAATTAAATTTTTTAATGTTTTACTTTGTAAGTTGGCAGGAATTATTTCTTTTCCTAATATAATATCTAATAATAATTGATCTGGGAGACTTAAGATTCTATCTAATTCATAAAATTCATCATCCAAAAGTTTTCTACTATACTTTTTTACAAATCTATCAAAGATGATATCTAATTCTTTAATACCTCTATATTTTGCTCGATGTAGTATTTTTTTCTTAAAATGATCAGACATATGTTTTATTATTTAAAAAGATAGTAAATGAAAGATTTAAAAAGTAAAAATATTTTTAGTAGTTTTTTATATGAAAGAAAAAACTTAAGTATAAGCTATATCATTAAAAAGTTTGGTAGTAGAATTATCGATGTATTGATAACATTCCCACTATCTATCATTAAAGAAAATTTAATAAAAAAATTAGAATTAAAGTATATTGATAGCCTTGTTACCTTGGATATAAAAGTTGTTGATTATATAAAAAAATACAATAGGAGATCACCATTTATTGTTATTTGTGAGGATATGTATAAACAGAGAATTCATATTCTTTATTTTAATTTATATGAGAATCAAATAAAAAACTTTCTTAAAAAAGGTAATACTTATAGAGTTTCAGGAAAATTAGAGGTGTCTAAAAGTTCGTTCCAAATAATCCATCCATTAAACATCATAAGTAACGAAAGTATCAATAAGTATGAAAATATTTATCCCGAATATGATTTATCAAGAAAAAGAATTAATAAAAAAATCTTTAGAAATGTAATTAATAATAATATTAAATCATTCTCTAACAATAATTTTCCGCAAGAATGGATTCCAAGAAGAGTTATAGAAAAATATAATTGGTATTCATTTAGAGATTCATTATTAAATATTCATATGCCTAATAAGGTGTTTGATAAGAATGAATTGAATAGGTTTAGAACAAGAATAGCTTTTGATGAGTTGTTATCTAGTTATTTAACATTTTATGAGTTAAAAAAAAAATTTAATTTCTATAAAAATAACATATCAATTAAAGATTTTTATTGCTCAAGAGAAATTATGAAGAGACTACAATTTGCATTAACATCGGACCAAATCAAAGCTTTAAAAAAAGTTCAAAGTGATCTTAAGCAAAAATTTAGGATGTATAGACTTATTCAGGGTGATGTAGGGTCAGGAAAAACAATTATTGCATTATTAGCTAGTGTGGACGTAATTAAGAATGGTTTTCAAGTAGTATTGATGGCGCCAACAGAAATTTTAGCAAGACAACATTACGAATATTTTTGTGAGCATCTTCCTGAATTTTCAAACCAAATATGCTTACTTACTGGAAAAACAAAATCTAAAAAGAATATCTATGAATCAATTTTAAATGATAAAATTAAAATATTAATTGGAACACATTCAGTTTATAATGACGATGTAAAATTTAAAAACCTTGGTCTAATAATTATTGATGAACAACATAAATTTGGTGTAAAACAAAGAATAAAGCTTCTCGATAAATCAAGATTTTGCCACACTCTTATTATGTCAGCAACACCTATCCCTAGAAGTTTGTCTTTCGTAATCTATGGAGAAATTTCCATTTCAGATATTAAAACAAAGCCCAAAGGAAGGAAAAAAGTTATTACAACAATTATAAATATTGAAAAAATTGAAAGTTTAATCGAAGGTATTAAAAGAAAGATTCAATTGAATGAGCAAATTTTTTGGATTTTACCAACAATTAATAATGAAGAACTTAATTCTAAAGAAACAGTGACAACTAGATTCCAGTATCTTAATAAAGTTTTTAACAATAAAGTTTCAATGATTCACGGAAAGATGAAAAAAGAGGAATTAAATAAAACCATGAATGATTTTAAAAATAAAAAAATTTCGATTCTTGTATCTACAACATTAATTGAGGTTGGAGTTAATATACCATCAGCAACATTAATTGTAATCGAAAGAGCTGAAATGTTTGGTTTGGCCCAGTTACATCAGTTACGTGGCAGAATAGTTAGAGGTAATTTACAAGGAAATTGTGTGCTAATCTTCAGTGATAATTTATCCGAGGGAACTTTACAAAGATTATCAATACTAAAAAGTTCGGAAAATGGATTTAAAATAGCTGAAAAAGATCTTGAAATTAGAGGTGCTGGTGATTTTTTTGGAACTAATCAATCTGGAATTCCAGTTTGGAGGTTCTTCAATCCAAGTTTTGATAAAAAATTGATAATAGAATCAAAAGAAGTTTCTGAAGACTTAGTAAGAAATTATAATCAAAATAAAGAGAAAATTGATTTTTTAAGAGAAGTTTTTTATCGAAATGAAAACTTTATGAACTATTTTTCTGTTTAGTGTTTAGTTCTATAATACCTGCTGATACAATTGTTTTGATAGCTTCATCTACACTTACATCCAGATATTTAAGATCATTTTTTGGTATCATTAAAAGAAAGCCCGAGGTTGGATTAGGGGTTGTTGGAATAAAAACATTTACTAGATTATTTTTAAGTTTTTTTTTAACCTCTCCTTTAACTTCTCCAGTAGTAAAGCCTATAACCCATGCACCTTTTCTTGGGTACTCTACCAAAACCGCATCCCTAAATGCCTGTGAGTTAGTTTTTAGAATTGTTTCTAGAATCTGTTTTATAGTTTTATAAAAAGTTTTTATCAAAGGAATTTTTGATATAAATGTGTCTGTCTATATTAAAATCCATGAACCAAAAAAATGTGCAGTAATTGCTCCTACGAAAACTAAAAAAATTATTAAAACAATAAGTCCCAAACCTGGAATATCTCGTGGTAGATAAGTGTTGGGGTTTAAATAAATTGGGATCAGAGGTGTTACTAACTGATCAAAAAGTTTAACTAATGAAAATACAATCCAGAATGTAAGTACAACAGGCCCAGTTACGAGTATTCCGGTAAAAAGATAATTTTTTAATCTGGCAATCATTTTTTCAGTGGTACGCCCGATGAGGTTCGAACTCATGACAACTCCCTTAAAAGGGGAGTGCTCTACCAGCTGAGCTACGGGCGCACAATTGTTATATTATTTAGGATATAATAAAATTCAAAGGATTTAACAACAAAATAATTTTTATTTAACCCTGATGGTCAATATTTGAGTTGGGTTACTCAAAACTTGACCATTTTGCCCTCTTCCTTCAGGTATTCTGTCAATATAATTCATCCCACTAACAACTTTTCCCCATACTGTATATTTTCCATCTAAAAAAGGGAGTTCATCATAACAAATAAAAAATTGACTATCTGCGGAATCAGGGTCATTTGCTCTAGCCATTGAAACAATACCTCTTTCATGCTTAATATCATTAAATTCAGCCTTTAGATTTTTTCCACTTCCTCCTGTTCCATTTCCATCAGGATCACCTCCCTGCGCCATAAAACCAGAAATTACCCTATGAAAAGTAAGTCCGTCATAAAAGCCACTTTCTGCAAGTTCTACAATTCTTTGTACTGTTTTTGGTGCTTTGTCTGTAAAAGTTTCTATAACCACAACACCTTTATCTAAAACCATATGAAGTGTTGGTGATGAAGTTGCACTTAATTTTGTACAAAATAGAACAAAATAACAATACATAAATAACTTAAAAATCTTTTTCATGTTAACTCCTTTTTTTTTTAAACATCTTTAAAACATTTTTTGGAACAAAATTCTTTATTTCACCATTATGATACGCAACTTCCTTAACAAACCTAGCTGAAGTAAGTTGTAAACTCTCAGATGCCATTAAAAAAATTGTTTCAATATTGGGTTCAAGCTTAGCATTCATTCCTGCCATTTGAAATTCATACTCAAAATCTGCAACAGCTCTTAATCCTCTTATTATTACCTGAGCATCAAACTTCTTAGCATGTTCTACCAATAAATTATCAAAGCCAACAACTTTAATAGCACAATTTAACTTTTCTTTCTTAAGGCATTCGTCGATCATCTCTATTCTATCTTTTATACCAAAATGCGGTTTCTTATGTATATTTTCTGCTACACTTATAATTAATTTATTTACTATATGAGAGGCTCTAATAATAATATCAAGATGCCCAAAAGTTATTGGATCAAATGTTCCAGGATATATTCCTGTTATATATTTTTTATTCATTATCTTCTAGTTTAGCTACAGACACAACCCTCTCAGTCTCGGAAACATTAAATAGTGTTACACCTTGAGTTTGTCTTCCAGCTATTCTAACATCGTTAACCGGACACCTTATTAATTGCCCATTATTTGTTACTAACATTAATTGATCATTTTCTTTGATAGGGAATGAGGCTATAATTTCATTACCATTACGTTGACTTAGTTGCATATTCGCTATTCCAAGCCCTCCTCTATTACTTTTTCTATACTCATAAGCTGAACTTCTTTTACCAAAACCTTTATCAGTAACACTTAAAAGGAATTCTTCATTACTCTTAAACTCATTAATTTTATCTTTATCAATATTTATTTTTTCAATCTTTTCATTCTTTCTTAATAAAGAGGAAATCTTTAAATATTCATCTCGTTCATTAACATTAAAATTAATACCGTTTAATATTGCTAGCGAGATGACAGCATCTTTATCAGTTAACCTTATACCTCTTACACCGACAGAAGCTCTTCCAGAGAAAACTCTTAGATCCTTACACGAAAACCTGATACATTTTCCTAATCTTGTCGATAAGAAGATATCATCACTCTCCGAACATGTGACAACGTTCACAAGCATGTCGTCACTATTTAACTTCATTGCAATCTTTCCATTTACATTAATATTGTGAAAATCAGTTAATTTATTTCTTCTTATATTTCCCTTAGAAGTAGCAAAAATTATATTCTTTTGATTTATATCATAAGGCATTGTTGTTGTAATTTTTTCTCCCGATCTCAACGGTAACAAGTTGACTAAAGCTTTACCTTTTGAAGTTGGGCTACCAATGGGTATCTTGTATGTTTTAATTTTATAGACTAAACCTTGAGAAGAGAAAAACAAAAGAGGAGTTAGGGTATTAACAACAAAAACTTCATTAACAAAGTCTTCTTCTTTAGTGGTCATCCCAGATCTTCCTTTTCCACCTCTTTTTTGAGATCTATATGAATTTAAAGGTACTCTTTTTATATAACCAGTATTTGTAAGTGTAACGACTACCTCTTCTGATCTTATTAAAGATTCGTCATCAATAGTTTCTTCATTTTCGGATATTTCAGTTTTTCTCTCAGAATTTATTTTGGTTTTAATTTCAAGGAGCTCTTCCGACAAAACTTCGTTTAATTTTGATTTTGAAGATAAAATTGTTAAATATTCCTCTATTAATCTTACACACTCTTTTAAGTCATCAGTAAGTTTATTTCTTTCCAAACCTGTTAACTTACTAAGCCTAATCTCTAGAATTGACTTAGACTGTGCTTCGGAAAATTTAAAATATCCATTTTGTATTAATTTTTCATCCTCATCTTTAATGAAATCAACAATAAAAGAATCATCTGGGATTTTCCAATTTTCTGTCATTAGACTATTTTTAGCCTGGTTAGAATCTTTTGAATTTCTTATTATTGTAATTATTTTATCAATATTTTCTATAGCAACGGATAGACCGAGAAGCAGATGAGCCTTATCTCTAGTTTTATTAAGATGAAACTTAGTTCTTTTAAAGATTACATCTTTTCTAAATTTGGTAAATAGGTTTAAATATCTTCTTAAATTTAAAAGTTCAGGAATTCCATTATTTAGTGCAAGTAAATTAATTCCAAAACTAGTTTGAAGCGGTGTAAATTTAAATAATTGATTTAAAACTACATCAGCTTGTATATCTCTTTTAAGATCGATGACAACTCTTACCCCTTCTCTATTAGATTCATCTCTTAACTCTGAAATACCTTCAATAATCTTTTCCTTGGCAACTCTTGCAATATTTTCTATCAAATATGATTTTTTTACAGAATAAGGAACTTCACTTATTATTATAGATTCTTTGCCTTTTTTAGATGTTTCGATTGAGGTTTTAGCACGAATCATTATCGATCCTTTACCTTTAAGATATGCATCCCTGATACCTGACTTACCTATTATTATCCCACCAGTAGGAAAGTCTGGTCCCTTTACTATGTCTAAAAGTTCCTCTTCAGTGACATTAGGGTTATTTACTATTTTATAGCATGCATCAATGACTTCATTTGGACAGTGAGGTGGAATCTTTGTTGCCATCCCAACTGCAATACCCTCAGAACCATTTATAAATAAATTTGGAAATTCTGCTGGTAAAACTACTGGTTCAACTACCGTACCATCATAATTTTCTCTAAATGATACAGTTTCATTATCAATATCATTTACAAGAAAGTTTGATATAACTGAAAGTTTAGCCTCAGTATATCTCATAGCCGCAGCTGAATCACCATCCATTGAACCAAAATTTCCTTGTCCTTCAATTAAAGGTACACGCATACTAAAATACTGAGCCATTCTAACCATCGCATCATAAATCGCTGAATCCCCATGTGGGTGATATTTACCCATCACATCGCCAACAATTCTTGCAGATTTTCTGGACGGTTTGCCAGAAGTATATCCAGACTCATTCATAGCATATATAATTCTTCTATGAACTGGCTTAAGTCCATCACAAACATCTGGAAGAGCCCTGGAAACAATTACGCTCATAGCATAATCTAGGAAAGAATTTTCCATTTCTTTCTCTATAAAAATACTATCTTTTTCTTTAAAAATTTCTGGGTTTTCAGGGTTACTATCGTCAATCATAATAAATTTAATTAAAAGGGAACGTCGTCCTCGATATCAAAAGCTTCAGGCATTTTATCATTTGATTTGTTATTAGTTGAATTTTCAACATTTGGAGAATTAAGAGAAGGATTATCATTTGGAGTATTAAAAGATGGATTATCATTTTTTGTATCCAGCATTTTAAATTCAGAATTATAATTAGTAAGATGTACTTCTGTTGAAAACTTTTCTATTCCTGCTTGATCTGTATATTTATTTGTTCTTAGCTGACCCTCCAAATACACTTGAGATCCTTTTTTTACATAATTTTCTATAACTTGAGCAAGACCTTTTGAGAAAACAACAATTCTATGCCATTCAGTTTTTTCTTTTTTCTCATTAGTATTTTTATCATTCCAGGACTCACTTGTAGCGACGGAAAACCGAGCTATCTTATTTCCTTCCTGGGAAACTCTTATCTCTGGGTCAGAACCTAATCTGCCAACTAAAATAACTTTATTAACTGTACCTGTCATAAAAAATAAAAATTATCATATCATAATTAATTTAAATAAAATATAAATCTTAAAAAAAAAGTTAAGCTAATGAAAAGAAATAATTACATAAAAATTGTAGGTGCCCGACAACATAATCTTAAGAATATTAATCTTGAAATTCCAAAAAATAAATTTGTAATTATCAGTGGGTTATCAGGTTCAGGAAAGTCTTCACTAGCATTTGATACAATTTATGCAGAGGGACAAAGAAGATACGTTGAGAGCTTATCTTCCTACGCTCGACAATTTTTAAATATGATGGAGAAACCTGACGTTGATCATATTGAAGGTTTATCACCTTCAATATCTATAGATCAAAAAACTACATCAAAAAATCCACGGTCAACGGTAGGAACCGTTACTGAGATATACGACTATATGAGGGTTTTATTTGCTCGAATCGGAACACCTTATTCTCCAGAAACAGGTAAAGAAATAAAATCAATGAGTGTTCAAGAGATTGTGGATGAATTTCTCAAATTCGATGCAAAATCAAAGTTTCATCTTATTTCTCCAGTTGTAAATAATAGAAAAGGTGAATTTAAAAAAGAACTTAAGGACTTTATCAAAAAAGGATTTATAAGATTTATCATAGATGAAGAGTATTATGAATCTCATGATTTACCAGATTTAAACAAAAATAATAAACATAATATTAAAATTGTTGTAGATAGATTACAACCTAACCCAAATTATAAAAATAGAATAGCCGAGTCTATTGAGACAGCACTAGGTCTTTCAGACGGAGTAATTTACTTTCACGATGTAGAAAAAAAAAAGATTTTATTTTTTCAACAAAATTTTCTTGTCCGATCTCTGGTTTTACCATCGAGGAAATTGAACCCAGATTATTTTCTTTTAATAGTCCAAACGGTGCGTGTCCAAATTGTGATGGTTTAGGTTATTTAGAAAAGTTTGATCCAGCTTTAATTATTGGTAAATCAGAATTATCTATGTCGGAGGGCGTAATACTTCCATGGAATAAAAGTAATTCTTTTTACACTGAGTTAATAAACGAAGTTTGTGATACATACTCTATAAATCCTAATAAAAAATGGAAAGATTTAACTAAAGAACAACAAAATTTAGTTTTATATGGCGATGGTTCAGAAATTTTTGTTAATGGGGGATTTTCAGGATGGAGTTATAACAAGAGGTTTTTTGGGATAATTGGCTTTCTTGAAACAAAAATAAAAAAATTAGATGTATGGCAAAGAGATGAACTAAATAAATATCTTAGTAAATTTTCTTGTGAAGACTGTTTGGGCGCAAGGTTAAAAAAAGAAGCTTTAACAATTAAAATTAATAAAAAAAATATATCTGAAATTACAGAACTTTCTATAGCAAATGCACTCGAATGGTTTGAATGTTTAAAAGAAAACCTTACACAATATCAAATAGAAATTGCAGATAAAATTATCAAAGAGATAACTGATAGAATATCATTTTTAAATAATGTGGGATTAAATTATCTTCAATTATCAAGAAGCTCAACGACTTTATCAGGTGGAGAAAGTCAAAGGATAAGACTAGCATCACAGATTGGGTCAGGATTAACGGGTGTACTTTATGTCTTAGATGAACCATCAATTGGTTTACATCAAAGAGATAATAAAAAACTTATAAATACTTTAAAAAGACTCAGAGATCTCGGTAATTCTGTAATAGTAGTTGAGCATGATGAAGAAATGATGATGGAATCAGATTATATAATTGATATTGGGCTCGGCGCAGGAGTAAATGGAGGTTTTGTAGTAGCAAAAGGTCGACCAAAAGAAATTCAAAAAAATAAAAAAAGTCTAACAGGAAAATATCTTTCAAAACATTTAAAAATAAGTTTTCCATCTAAAGATATTTCCCAAAAGAAATATATTGAGATTTTAGGAGCAAAAGGAAATAACCTTAAAAACTTAAATGTAAAATTTCCACTTGAACATTTTATAACTGTCTCAGGTGTATCAGGTGGAGGGAAATCATCTCTTATAATTGAAACATTTTTTAAAGCCTTATCTAAAAAAGTAAATAACTCAAACCATCTACCGTTGGAATATAAAGAAATAAAAGGATATGAATACATTGATAAAATAATTGAAATTGACCAAAGTCCAATAGGGAGAACTCCAAGATCAAATCCTGCTACCTACACAGGTTGTTTTGGTTTTATAAGAGAGTGGTACGCTCAATTACCCGAATCAAAATCTAGAGGTTATAAACCCGGTCGATTTTCATTTAATGTTAAAGGGGGAAGGTGCGAAAACTGTCAAGGTGATGGTGTTAATAGAATTGAAATGCATTTTCTTGCTGATGTGTTTGTTAAATGTGATCTTTGCAAAGGTAAGAGATTTAATAGAGAAACATTAGAAATTAAATTTAAAAATATGAGTATCCATGATGTTTTGAATATGACTGTTGAAGAAGGACTAGATTTTTTCAAAGCAATACCCTCAATATCAAATAAATTAGAAACTCTTAAAAAAGTTGGATTAGAATATATCAAAATTGGTCAATCCGCTACTACATTGTCAGGTGGAGAAGCTCAAAGAATAAAGTTAGCTAAAGAACTTTCCAGGCGTTCAACTGGAAAAACCCTTTATATTTTAGATGAACCGACGACAGGACTTCATTCACATGATGTTAAAAAACTATTAGAGATCTTACATAAATTTGTTGAAAATAAAAATACTGTAATTGTGATTGAACATAATATGGATGTTATTAAGAATTCTGATTGGGTAATTGATCTTGGCCCAGAAGGAGGCGATAAAGGAGGAAATATCCTATTTGAGGGTACAGTTAACCAATTACTTAAAGAAAAAAATAATGAGACAGCCAAATGTATTAAAAAATAAGTTTATAGCTATAGTCCAAAAACCTTAGCCTTTTCGTAAAGTCTATCAGTTTCAGATATGTATATCCCTTTACTAATATAACCACCAACGTAAAGTTCTCTTATGGCCAACATTTCTTCTTCAATAGCTACTAAAACATCTACGAATTCATTATCATCATTAATCTTTATTTCTTTTCTATCAATTATTTCCTCTAAATTTGGTTTTAAGTTATTGCGCTTGGGAATCTCAGTTTTTTTTGTTTTAAAAAAAAATATAAAAAATAATAAAATACATAT
>ERZ802830.4166-NODE-4166-length-11760-cov-9.44323_pt1 | contig 11760 bp, 11 predicted proteins | sample MGYA00345654_ERZ802830 | MGnify/ENA primary metagenome ERZ802830 (study PRJEB30503, sample SAMEA104212375) | marine metagenome | biome: Westerlies Biome; feature: [SRF] surface water layer (ENVO:00010504) within the epipelagic zone...; material: water... | reverse complement strand
AGGAAAAGAGATGGCAAAAATAGGTGTTCCTACCCCACAAAAAACTGGACCGTTTATTGGTCCTGCAACTTTTATGAACATTCCTCATTCTATCGATTTTTCAAAAGCCAGAGCAGTTGTTCTGGGAGTTCCGTATGACGGTGGGCTTCATCCGACACGAATTGGATCTCGCACAGGACCGGCTGCTATCCGTGAACAATCTCAATTAGTCAGACCTTTTCAACCGCCTCACGCTAAGTTTAACCCATTAGAACTACTGAACGTGGTTGATTGTGGTGATGCCGATACGACACCAAGTATAATTGAAGACAGTTTTAAAGAGATAGAGGAAGCAGCTTATGAAATTTTTGCGGCTGAAGCTTCGCCTTTGGCGTTTGGGGGGGATGGTAATATTACCCTTCCATTACTTCGGGCGGCACATAAATTTTATCCAAATCTTGTAGTGCTTCACGTAGACGCTCACACTGATACGTATCGTGGTGACGGTAATCAGGATTATATGCGCTACAACGTTGCGACAACCTTCACCCGTGCAGCTGAAGAGGGCCTTATTGACACGACAGCATCTCTTCACATTGGTCCGCGTGGACCGACGATGGATAATAGCGTCTTCGAACACACTCGCGACGTAGGCTTTCAACTTATCGATGGCGAGGATCTTTTTGAAATCGGTCTATTAAAAACTGCTGATAATCTGGTAGAGCAACTAAAAGATCGAACTGTGTATTTATGCTTTGATATGGATTTCTTTGACCCCTCGTGCGCGCCGGGTGTTTGTACTCCCACATGGGGTGGCGCAACTGCACGCGAAGGTCTCGGATTTTTACGCAATTTAAAGGGATTAAACATAGTAGGCGCTGATATTAATACCGTATCACCTCCGCATGATGTTGGCGGAATGACGGCATTTTTAGCTAGTGCTGTTGCATTAGAAATTTTGACTTTATTTTGTCATGCGCAGAACTTGGTTCCCAAGTAGCTAACGCATATCCCCCCAGATTTTGCACATGTGCGTCCGTTGCGTCTCTACCTTTGGAGACTATAAACAATCCGGTAATGGTCGTGAAGGAGGTGAGATGGGTTTATACGATTATCTTGTGACAAAAACTTTGTATGGTTTAATAAGTGGATGATACGAATGAATTTATCATTAGAAACAAAAGCAAAATATGCCTGTCTGTATGCTGGAGCTGTTTGGGGGCTTTTTTGGATTCCTCTCCGAGAGCTTGAGGATGCTGGATTTCAGGGCTTATGGATCACTGTTGTTTACTTTCTTATTCCTGCTCTATGCCTTTTTCCTGTGACGATTTGGCGTTGGAAATACGTAAAAAGGGGTGGGTTTCAATTGCAACTTACTGCCATTATTTCAGGTGGTGCGTTATTGTTATATTCGACTTCAATCGTATACACAGACGTTGTTCGTGCCATATTGCTTTTCTATTTAACACCAGTTTGGGGGATAATATTAGGGCGCATCTTTTTAGGTGATAAAATTAGTACACCTCGGATTATAGCTATGATACTGGCGATAATTGGAATGTTAACCATTTTTGGATTAGGTGCCAAATTCCCTTTACCTCAAAATTTAGGTGATTGGCTTGGTTTATGCTCAGGCTTTATGTGGGCTATTGCTATGGTTCTTATTAATAAAAACAAAAATCACTCAACTATTGAATTAACTGTAGGTTTTTTTCAGTGGTCATTAATTCTTTCTTTATTTGCAGCAGTTCTGTTATCGCCTAACAATTTACCTAGTTTTGATAAAATAGTGCCAGTAATTCCACTAATGTTAACTTTTATGGTTCTTTTGATTTTACCGGGTACTTACGCATCACTATGGGGGCCAAAATACCTCAACCCAGGCGTTGTAGGTCTTTTATTTATGACAGAAATTGTTGTCGGGGCTATATCTGTTGCCATTTTAGCTGGTGAGCCTTTTGGTATTCGTGAGATAACAGGTGTACTCTTCATTGCTGGAGCAAGTATTCTAGAGCCTCTATCGCAACTACGAAATGTGAGTATTGATCACAGATGATGCTATTTCTAAATCTCCTCAGATCTAATACAGTTCACTTTATTAGGCGTAGAGAGAGGTCGCGCATATAGTGATAGGACGGTGGATAAAGTAAGTTTTGTCATGAAGGCGGGTTAGGGTTTGCTAGCTAGCATTACGGCGAGCGTCCGTGCACGATCTATATTCTTTAAGTCCCTTTTATGGAACTTAAGAGATTTTTGGGTTTAAGAGAACCCTTAAACGATCCCCAACGATATTAATCGAGGCTACTGTTGCAAGCAACATTATGCCAGGAAAGAAGGTAATCCAGTAAGCTCCCGATAAAATATAATCAAATCCATTTGAAATTAGTGAGCCAAGCGAAGGTTCAGTTATGGGTACGCCTACACCCAAGAAACTGAGTGTAGCTTCAATCGATATAGAATGAGCAGTTTGTAATGTGGCCAGCACTATAAGCGGAGAAATACTATTGGGCATTAAATGTCGCCAGATAATACGAAAGCTACTAAGTCCGAGACTAGTAGCGGCTTCTATATATTCTTTGCGACGTTCAACAATCGCGCTTGCACGTACAGTTCTGGCGTATATTGCCCATTGTACTATCGCCAATGCAATAATCACTTTATCAATGCCTTTACCTAATAAAGCTAAAAGAACAAGTGCTACAAGAATAGCAGGAAAAGACAGCTGAATATCAACAATTCGCATTAGAAACGCATCTATTTTTCCGCCAAAGTAAGCGGCTATTAGTCCTACCAAAAGCCCAATAATTAAAGCAATAAAAGCGCTGCAAACTGCTACGATAAGGCTTGTTCGTAAACCAAATAATATTGCGCTTAGGACATCACGACCTGCTCCGTCGGTACCAAGCCAAGCTACGGTGCCATCAAACATCTTCTCCCCAGGCGCCAGTCTGCCGTCCAAAATGCTGACTACAGAAAGGTCATAAGGATCTGTTGGGGCAATAAGTGGCGCGAAGGTTGCGCATAACACAACAAGTAAAAGCAAAACTCCAGAAATAAAAGTAGTGGGCTGTGAAAAGTTTCTAAGTAAATCTAGCCCACTACGTTCAGTCTCGCCCTCTGCTGTGAAAATATTTTGTATCTTTTTCATTCTCGACCCCCTTGCAGCCTTACACGGGGATCAAGCGCGGCATACAAAATATCTACGATGAGATTCAAAACTAAAAATAAAGTTACTACAAAAAGTAGATAGGCAACTACGATCGGGCGGTCGAGGTTTACGATAGCATCGATGACTAGCTTGCCAACACCAGGCCAGGCGAAGATAGATTCTGTTACCGTTGCAAAAGCGATGAGTGTCCCAAATTCAATTGCCAATACAGTGATAATTGGGATGAGAATGTTGGGTAGTAGATGAGAGCGAATTATACGTTGCGATGAGAGTCCTCGCGCTCGTGCAAACTTAATAAAATCAAGAGCCATCACTTCCTCCACTCCAGCGCGGGTTAAGCGAATAACCATAGAAATTTTAAATAGTGAAAGATTGATTGCAGGCATAATGATGTGACGCAAACCATCGACAGTAAATATGCTACTCTCTATACCAAGAAAAACGGCCGTATCACCGCGGCCAGCTACAGGTAGCCATCCCAGCAGGACTGAAAATACGATTATCATCATAAGACCTAGCCAGAAGGTTGGAATGGAAATACCGAGTACAGATCCTCCCATGATCATTCGTGCTCCCAATCCATTTGGATTTAATCCAGCGTAAATTCCTAAAGGAAGGCCTACAATTACAGCGATAAAGAGGGCGCAAGTCGCAAGTTCAATAGTTGCAGGAAAACGTTCAGCAATCAAAGAGAGTGCTGGCCGTCCGAAAATAAAAGAATTTCCTAAGTCTCCCGACAAAGCCCCTGTTAAAAATTTCCAATATTGAATGTGAACTGGTTGATCGAGACCAAAATCTCTACGAACACGTTCAATTTCATCGGGTAGGCTCTCAGGGTTAACCAACATATCAACCGGGTCACCTACCAAATTGATCATAGAGAATACGATCAATGACATTATAAAAAGGACTACGACACTTTGTAAAAGACGTCTGATAACAAAGCCTAACATCGACAAGCCCCTTTGTGGTTGGCCCGCTAAAGGTATCTAGCAGGCCAACACTATTTTATTTTTGTGCACGGATGTAGTGTAAAAATGTACTATCTAGCGCGCCATGCTCGTAAATTATCCCGTCACGAGCTGCCCATGTAGCAACTTCATGGTGAATAGGAAGTAAAGCATACTCCTTCATTGCAATATCCGTTGCTTTAATGAAGGCCGCCTCACCCATGGCGATATCCATGGAAGCACGCCCATCTTCGATCAGTTTATCGACTTCAGCGTTGCTATATCCGTTTCTATTACCTGGACCATAGCCCCGCTCTTTTTGCTTAGTATGAATAAATATACGGAGCGGATGCGAAGGCTCACCGGAGCCGTTTGCATAGCCTGACATTGCAGCTGTGAATTCTGGTTTTTTGTCTGGTCCACCACGTGCAAAACGTTTGAAAAAGACAGATGCAGGCATTGTCTCTACGCTAGTATCGATACCTAAACGTGATAACATTTGCGCGATAGCTTCAAGGATACGTGTATCGTTGGAGTACCGGCCAGCGGGACCATGCATGGTTAATTTAAACCCATCAGCGTAGCCTGCTTCTGCCATCAACTCTTTTGCACGATCCAAATCATATGAATCTGGCTTTAGATTATCGGAATACCCGATGTAGCCTTTTGGCGAAAACTGCCCTGCTGGTGCTGAAAGTCCATCCATTACACGATCAGCAATAGCCTGTCGGTTTATCGCTAAAGATACAGCTTTGCGCATACGTATATCCTTGAACGGTGAGGTGATTGGATTGTCATTACTATCAGTTACATAAGGTTTAATAGGATCGTCGGTCATGTGCAGGGTTAAATATAAAAGACGATTAGATACTGACTTGAATACTGTAATGCCTGATCGGCTTGCCAGGTTTGGGAGATCAGCAGGTGCTACTCGCTCAATAAAATCTACATCTCCTGCGATAAGTGCTGCTGTTCGAGTGGTCCCGTCGCTTATAGGGCGAATTATGATATTATCCCACTCTACTTTAGTACCCCAATAGCTATCATTGCGTTTAATCTCTAATAAGTCCCCTGGTAGCCATTTGGTTAAAGTGAATGGTCCTGTTCCAAAAGAAGCAACTCCAGTGTTGAAATCTTCAGTTGTTGCATCCACGAAAGCTGAATCGATGATAGAAATTCTTGACATATCGTTTGGTGTGAAAGGGTAGGGCTTCTCAGTAGAAACCTGTATGGTTAAGTCATCAATGACCTCAAAGGTTTTTCCTTTGATAAAGGTTCCAAAACTTGATGGGCTATTAGGCACATTTGCGGCTCGTTGCATTGTGGCTACCACATCCTCAGCGCTGAAAGCCGCACCATTATGGAACTTAACGCCTGAACGAAGTTTAAATTCCCAAGTATTATCGTCAACCGGTTTCCAGGATATCGCGAGACCAGGAATTAGGTTCTGGTTCACATCTTGCAAAACAAGGGCACTGTAAACTTGCGTAGCGAATGAATTGTTTATTGTAAGGTTCTGATAATGTGGATCCATAGATGTTGGTTCAGCAGCAAGTGCAACCGTCAGGTTATCTGCCGAAGCAGTACCTACCAAAAAACCAAGACTTGATGCCAAGGCTGTCACTAGGATAGCTGGCTTTAGTTTTGTTATTTTCATGATCTTCCTCCTTTTAAAGTTTGTGTATTTTAGTTTTATTTAAGAACGTTTAGGGCGAAGTCTTTAACCCGTTTATTAAAGAGATCTGGGAATTCTGCATAAGAGGCATGGCCAGCGTCGGGAAATGCGTATTGCTGGGCCTCAGGCAAGGCTTCAATTAAATCTGAATGCATGTTGCTAGGTATTACGGTGTCTTTTTCACCAGATAAGATTAATACTGGTACTTTAACATTTGCGCAGATTTCCATATTATTAGCTTCTTGGCTCATCCGGCCTCCGCTACGGATTCCTTCCGTACGAGAACCAGCAGCAATCTTCGCTAGAAAATCAATTACAGCTTCAGAAGTCTCCGGTGGTGTGCTTCCCTTTGCTCGTTCTCTCCCGTAAGTGATGTCAACGCCATTGGAAATCATACGCTCAATGCGATTAGCATAACGTGGCATAAGGGCTGCACCTTTTTGGCAACCGAAGCCAAGATGAGTCGAAGAAAGTATCAAACCTGAAACTGATGCTTCTTGGTCTGTTGCCAGCTGTAAGGCAACAACACCACCCATTGAGTGACCAATCAAAATAGTATTGGTTAGCTTTAATGATTTCATCAAAGCCACAGCAGCATCTTTAAAGTCTTCTACGCTATCACCGAAGACATCCGATTCACCAAAACCTGGAGCATCCCAAGCGACAACTCGGAAAGTAGGCGCTAAAGATTGAAATAAATGCGCCCAACTCTGGCTCCCGCCATTCATACCATGCAGCAAAAACAGTGTGGGTCCAACACCCGCTTCCCGGTATGCAAGTCGACCGTTCTTATATGAAAAATACTTTAGCTCTGGCAGACTTAACATTAGAACACGCTTCTCCCCAACGAGAATTTTGAGAGCGGAAAGAGTTTTTATCTACCCGTCTCAGCCCCGTTGCTTCAAAAGTACAGCATGAACTATAAGATCAAAAAAGGTTAAAAAATTTTACATAAATTCTATTCTGAGAATTTTTCTAGCCCGCGCATCATGATTAGTGTTTGAGCTAGTTGCATGGCATCTAAAAATTCAGGTTTGGCAAGCAGCGCATTACAATAGTTACGCCAAGCTTGATTAGTGTTTGAGCTAGTTGCATGGCATCTAAAAATTCGGGTTTGGCAAGCAGGGCATTACAATAGTTACGCCAAGCTTCCAACATCGGTTTAGTTGGCCGAAAGTCATTTCTGCGACCATCGGATGTACTTGATACCTTTTCGAGATAACCAAGATCTAAAGCTTCATATACCACTGATTTTACTGTTGGTCTGCTAAATTCAGAAACTTTGACCAGCTCTGATATGGTAAAACTACCTTTAGAAAAATAAAAATTCATAATATAACGACGAAGTTCAAATGCTGTAAAACTAGTATTAAAAAATCTTCGCACTTGGCCTGGCTCATGCTCGCGTCTGTAAATATGGCGTGAGCTTTCAAAAGAAGCCTGTGCAGAACAAAAACGATTAAATAGTTTCTCAAAGTCTGACATTTTCTGTCTCTCAAAATATAGAAAAAATTTTACATAATTTTATATTTGTAAAGTAAATTTATGCAAGGTTTAGTTGTCTACTAGATAAAGTTTTAAACTAGCAGAAGTCCAAATATTATTTTTGGGTGACCGGCATTTATTTTTGCGGTGGCATGAAAGTGATCAAAACCCCCAGCTTTTATTTTTTGTAAATTGCTAGTTTCAAAATTACTGAGAAACTCAAAATAAGCTGTTTCGCGGCCTATTCTGATTGACTTTTCCGCCATGCATTCAGTTCAGTTTCGTCCCAGAATCCCAGAAAGACACCGTCTTTTGCATCATCGTGACACCGGCTTGTTTCAATCTGCGCGTCCGATATGGCAACCCTGGTGTGTTGCTGCCGTGCCCAAGAAAACATCATCTCGCCCATTCGCTCAATCTGTGCTTGATGTTTTTTACTATCACCAAGGTCCACCACCTCTTTTGGATCGGTTTTTAAATCATAAAGCATCGGGCGGTGTCCTTCGACCCAGATTAATTTCCATCTTCCGTCAAAAACCATTGTTAGGCTGCAAGACTTCGCGTCTTTGGACAGTTGCCGCAAATGGGGGCGAGCAGAATAGTCGTATTCTGAGATTACAAAGTCTCTGGGCGTTTGCCCGGTATCGTATATTTCGGGTAACAGTGAATACCCTTCGAGAATATGATCAGGCACCTCACCACCTGCAAAGTCCAAGAAGGTTGGAACAAGGTCAATCGCCTCAGTTAGCGATTGGTTGATTGAACCGCGCGTTGCATCCGCTTTTTCTGACGGGTCGACAATAATCAACGGGATCCGAGCAGAAGCGTCGTGGAACAGTTCTTTTTCACCCATCCAATGATCGCCAAGGTAATCGCCGTGGTCAGAAGTGAACACAATCATCGTGTCGTCTAACTGGCCGCTTTCCTTAAGATAGGACATCAAACGTCCGATTTGATCGTCAATTTGGGTGATCAGCCCCATATAGGCGGGAATTACCGCCTCGCGTACATCATCTCGGCTGAACGCGCGGCCATAGCGATAATCGTAATAGGCGGCCATCAAAGGGTGCGGATCTTGGCGTTCTAGGTGTGAGCGGTTGACCGGAATGATGTGCTCAGGTCCGTACATATCGTGATAAGGCGCTGGTACGATATAAGGCCAATGAGGTTTAATATAAGACAGATGCAGGCACCAACTATCATCCTTTGCCTGTTCCATGAATTCAATCGCACGGGTGGTGGTATAGGGCGTTTCACTATCTTCATCCGCGACTGCCGCTGGTTCAGAGGCATGTTTCAACAGCCAACCCGAAAGGATTTCCCCATCTTCGCCGCGCCCGGAATTGGCCCAATGGTGCCAGGGATTTTCCCCGTCATAGCCTTGATCGGCCAAATGATGGTTATAGTGGCTGGGTTGCTTCTTGGCCCCGTCGGGTACCACCCCATCACAGCGATCCCAAACCTCAAACCCGCCTTCCACGATCAACGCGCCAACCGCTGTTGATGGGTCAATGCCTAGCCGTTTCATGCCTTCCCAGTCAGGCGTGGCGTGGGACTTCCCGCACAAAACGGTGCGCATTCCCAAAGGTCGCAGATGATCGCCCAATGTCATCTCGCCCACGCGCAAAGGATGTTCGTTCCATAAGGATCCGTGCGAGCGTGTATAGCGGCCTGTATAAAAGCTTGCCCGACTGGGGCCGCAAATCGGGGATTGTACATAGGTGCGATCAAACCGGACGCCTCGTGCTGCCAAAGCATCGATGTTCGGTGTGCGGATGTGGGGGTGCCCGGTACAACCAAGATAGTCGTAGCGCAGTTGATCACACATAATGAACAAAATCTTTTTGGGCATCAGGGGCTTACCTCATGAAATTGACCGACAAAGCGGGGTAACTTTCGCAGTCCCTGTGTTTCAGGATAACTAAGTTTATTAGAGTATACAAAACATCGTTTTTATATCAAAATAAAAAATCGTGAGTGACCCCGTTTGTTAAATCGTCTTTAAAACTTGAAGGATCAGTTGTGAACAACAAAGTGGTTGAGCAACTTAAGGAGATTTGTCGAGTTTACCAACATCTAAATCTTCAAACAGGGCATTCTTTTTTGTAGATATTGGATAAGGTATTGAGCTTATTCAAAGAAGGTCGCGTTGCGACCACCTACCACGATATCAAATCGGTACCCTTCATCGACGTCCACATCTAGTGTTTCATAGGGTTTCCCAATGTTGCTTTCAAAACATCTGATGTTTCATAGGGTTTCCCAATGTTGCTTTCACATCGATCTCCCATCAGAAGCGCCATCGGATCCGATGCATTATTGGGCTCGTTGGAAAAGTACATTTGTGTTATTAATCGAGCAGATCCACCGCTGACCGAGAGGTGAATATGCTTGGGTCGCCAGCGTCCAATGTCTGGCCTTGCCAGATAAGCGCCGGGGCTAATGGTCCAAAAGCGATAATTCCCGTTTTCATCAGTCACCACGCGACCCATGCCAAAGAAATTTTCATCTAGCGGCAGCCCAGAGGCGTCCTCAACATGGCGATACCGGCCATGGTGGTTAGCGTTCCATATCTCGATAAGCGCATCGCGGATCGGCGTTCCGTTTTCGTTGCGCAGGGTTCCTGTCACTTCGATGGGCGTTCCATCGCCACGGGGACGACCGGGAGCGATGCGGGTCATGTCCCACTCATGGGTTCGCGTGGCATAGCGGGCTGGGACAACAGGAACAAAGCTTTCTCGCGCTGCGTTTGGAATCAGGCGCAGAGGTTTGCGCGGGGTTCGCTGATCTGAGGTGTTGTCAGTTGGGCCAATGCCAAGTTGGCGTCCAAATTTGGTCATTTCTCTTGTCCTTTCAGCTCTCGAAATCATCAAAGAAGGGGGTCTCATTTGCCCCAGCCATAACGATATCTAATAGGTAAACTTCGGCCCCATCAACCGTCCGTCCTCCATGACGCGCAATCAGACGCGCCTGATCCTCACTGTCCAAAGGCTGCAGCAAAGGGTCAGTTTCGTTAGCTTTCTGACCCTCAAAGAAAACCTGCGTAACAATGCGGCTAATTCCGTCGGCAAACAGAGTAATAGTGATGTTTGGTGCGCGTTTGTCGGACGCTCCTGGCATGATGGTACGAAACTTATACTCTCCGCTGGCGCTGCGTAGCCGGCCGTAGCCGTTGAACCAAGGATCAAGGTCTGAATGTCCTGCATGAGTAGGGGAGTTGTAGATCCCCTTTGAATTCGCCTGCCAGAACTCCATTAGAACCCCATTGGCCAGATCGCCATGGCGGTCCAAAACGCGCCCGGACAAAATAATATGTTGACCCCTTGGACCTCCAACGATGCCTGGCCCCAAAACTGTGAGATCCTCAAGGCTTTCGTCTTGAAAATAGATTGGGAAGTACGGTCCGCTTGTATCTTCATTGGTCGCCTTCAGCAGGTTGGGCCTAATATCTTGCGTCATGCGTTTTCTCCGTTTCTTTTATTGAACGCCAGTTGTTTTGTATATAAAACATAAAAAATAGCTGAATTGAAAGGCTGAAGAAAATTATGACTGAATCTGCCAACCATGATGTCTACTTCGTCCCTGGGCTGAGTCGTGGTCTTCGCGTGCTTGAAATTCTCGGTAAGCCATGATGGCTGCTGCGTCCCTGGGGCGAGTCGTGGTCTGCGCGTGCTTGAAATTCTCGGTACGGCTGAGAACCCCATGTCTCTGAGCGAAATTGCCCGCGCTATGGATTTGAGCCGCTCTTCGGTCTTTCGTCTGGTTTATACGCTGAGGCACATGGAGTTTATTAAAGAGGGCGAGCAAAAAAATACCTACACCTTGGGTGCGCAGGTGCTTAACCTTGGCTTTGCCTATCTGAATAACCAGCCAATTACCACAATTGCCCGCCCTTTGCTGGCGCAGTTGCGGGACGTGACTGGTGTCAGCACGCATCTGAGCGTACTTGAGGGGCATTATGTGCTTTATCTTGGCAGCCATCAGGCCCGTTCGGGTTTCGTCTCGAACATGGTCACGGGTACGCGAGTTGAAGCCTATACAACCGCAATCGGATGGTGTCTTTTGTCGGGGAAAAGTGATGCTGAACTGGCTGCGTTCTGCAAAGGTCTTGATATGCCGCCGATCACCAAACACACGCCTACGAGCTTCCAGGCGCTTAAGGCCTGGGTCGATCAGATGCGGACAGATGGCTTCATCGTCTCTCGTGGATTCCGAGAGCCTGGTGGTTCCAGCATTGCGGTTCCAGTTTGGGATGAAGCGGGCAAGGTTGTGGCCTGTGTCAATCTCTCTGGCCCAGACAGTGGATTTGACTTTGACAGGGTCGAAGAGGTTTATGTGCCGGAAATCAAGGCGACTGCACTGCAGATTTCGCGCGAGCTGGGATATGCAGGCCCCGGGTGACATTCAGCACAGTCCAAGAATGCTTCGTGCCTCATCCGGCGAAGCAATCGTGCCACCAAGATTGTCGACTATAGACATCGCTTTTTCCACCAACTGGGCGT
>ERZ802830.4165-NODE-4165-length-11761-cov-10.5368_pt1 | contig 11761 bp, 9 predicted proteins | sample MGYA00345654_ERZ802830 | MGnify/ENA primary metagenome ERZ802830 (study PRJEB30503, sample SAMEA104212375) | marine metagenome | biome: Westerlies Biome; feature: [SRF] surface water layer (ENVO:00010504) within the epipelagic zone...; material: water... | reverse complement strand
GAACTGGAACATCAGCGACAGACATTAGTCGCTGACCCTGTAGGATATACACAAGAAACAAAACCACTTCATCGCATGCAAGGTTACAAGAGACACAACGAACCAGGCGGCATCTACATCATTGCCGCTCGTTGTGAGTACTTTGAGGCAGCAACCGACATGATCAAGATCAAGATCGGTCTGGCATACAAGGGTCAGCAAGGCACCATGGAACGCGCCCTTGAGCATAAGACATCTTGCCCCGACAACCTGGAGCTGATGAATGCGTTCGCTGTGGATGACATGACCAGCATCCCCATGCCAGAGGACACGATCGGTGGCGTTCATGAGATGGAGCGTTACCTGCATGCCCTCATGGTGGCATACGGTTGGGCACACATCGGGCAAGGCACCGAGTGGTTTGCTGTTCCCTCTGACATCCTGACCAATCCGGACAAGTGCCCTGAACTCATCAAGGTCATTGCCGAGGCACCTAGGTGGAATGAGGTGACCTGCTTCCAACGCTTGGGACAAAATACCAACACGACCAAGCGGTCAGCAAGAGAAAAGAAGATAGACAGGGCAGGCAGAGTCTGAGAGTATACCACAGAATGCCCCCGGTCAGAGCAGGGGGTTGGCGGTGACAGCAAAAACGCCTAAGTCCCTAACCTACAAAAGTATCCCAGCGACCGATAAATATATTTGAAAATGGTTTTTTTAAAACCTTAAAACCCAAAAAAATTTCCCAGCAAAAAAATGACCGAAAACCTCGTTATCACTGAAGAGACTGTTCTAGAGGATAGGAATAATCCATTGAAGAAGGACGCCCAGTTTCAATTAGCAGTACAACAGCAACAGATCAATAAGATGGCAGATGTAATCCAAGAGATTGCGGAGCGTCTTGTAGGATTGGAAGCGAAAGTAATTGAACTTGAAGGGTTAATGAGATTCCCTGATGGGGAGAATCCATTAGATAAGTACCCTGAAGTATCTGGGAGGTTGAACGTTGGAGAGTAATGTATATGAAGAGATTCTAAACAACTTTGACGCCTTCTGCGATCAATTTGAGGGAGCAGCAGCAAAAAGATTTTCAGGATTAGATAATGACTCAAGAGAACCAATCAACAACGCAGAAGTTCAACGATCAACTCCAAGAGCTGCACAAGAGGTTGACGATGGTGGAGCAGAGGGTATCCAACTTAGAGAACCCCCAATTAATGTACAAGCCACCGTCATCCCAGAGTTATCTGACTTTAGCGGAGACGTTGAATGACGTTTATAGGAAACTAGAAGAATGCCAAACCTCGCTGGACCAGAAACAGTAGATACTGTAAGTACAGATGGAAACTGTTTATACCCTGCAGCACCTCTAGGAGGGACTCCATACACCACAACAGTGTATTCCGATGGTATTCCTATAGACATCTACGATAACCTCTCTAAACCTGCTTCTGTGGTAGGGCAAAAGATAAATCCGTCACCTATACCTTGTCAACCAGGTGAGAGGATCATCAGACCAACTATTAATAGTACTGTCTTTTTCAACGGAAGGTTACCTGCAGTTACTGGGGACGAAGCACAGTTAGTTCTAGGAGGTACACCGAGGCCCTTGACAGGACCGTTCCAATACCCTAGAATAATCATAGGTTCAAATTTAGCAGATTAATTATGGCAAAAGCAAAATCAGGACTATCGGGTACTTTAGAGATTGAAGTAAAACCGAAGAAGAGTCGTCAAGGTATGGGAAAGCATACGAAGTATGCATCTACGAGTCGTAATGGCGCTAAGAAGCGTTATCGTGGTCAGGGTAAGTGAGTCTCAAAACGCCGAAGCGCCGAGACTTATTGTTTATTTCCCAAGATAAGGAGATGGCATTAATTCAGGAAATGATATATAAAGTGAAGATGTCCGATTGGGATATTCATCCTAGTAAGACATGTTTACTTTGTATATCTCCTGATTATTCTAGTATTGTAACCCAGCACCTTTGTCATGGATTATCCATGGACAATGAGTGTTTTCATATTGAATCAGTGAACGTTCCGTTTCCTGATGAGGGTGTAACTCCGTATAAGGACATCTTTATGGTGAATTATGCGGAATGGGTATTAGACTGGGATAACTTTATCCTATGTGAAGCAGGAGTTATCCGTGGGGGTAATTATACTTGGATTACAGAAGCGATGGAGAAGTTTTCAGACAAGAATTATCATACTCTTTCATTGTGTGAAAACATTCATAGTAAATTTAAAAGCGAATTAGTATCTGAATATTATGACGACAACACAGAAGACTTACACTTCTGGTGGGAACAACCAAACAAACACTGGAGCTACAATGGGTAATCATCATAAAGTTGATAAAGGTCAAAGTTTTATTGATGAAGGAATGACTCTCATCACTGAGACTGATAGTGACAAGTATCTTGACATGGCATCAAAACGAAATAGGAATAAGCGTAAGGAAGAGTTGTATCCAAACCCAGATAGTGAGATGGGTAAATTTGTAGAACGTTGGAGTCAATGAATTTTAAATCGCCTATATCAGTTAACACAGAAACATTTTTTCCATGTAATATTACTGCATTTCGTAATGATACCAACCCAGAGAAATTAAATCAAAGTATCATTGATTATGTTAATGAGGAATCTAAAAAGAATCCTGATAATAAAAAATTTTCTGTAGGTGGGAAAGGGTGGCACTCACCTCCTATTAATTTAACTGACCTAGAATATGACTGGTGTTTTGATTTAAAATCATTAATTCTTCATGCATCTCAAGCACATAAACAAGGTCCAATTGAAAAAGCATTTGTAGAATGTTGGGCAGTTAAGTTGGAGGAGGGTGGTTATTCAAATTACCATTCTCATGCAAACTTTAAATATAGTGGTGTTTATTATGTACAAACTCCAGGAGAGTGCTCTCAGACAAATGGAGCAATTTCTTTTCCGGATCCACGAGGATCTCATGGTACAATGAATGAAATGCCAACTATTGCTTTTGTAGCAAATGCTGGAGAAGGTTTGGTATTTGAGAGTTGGATGCCACATTATGTGACTCCTTATCATGGTGATGAGTCTAGAATTAGTATTTCTTGGAATATTGTTTTTCCTGACGACTAAATATTAAAGACTCCGTATACTCTTAATGGCAACTTCTAATCTCACGTTTAGAGATGTCAATATTACTTTCAAAAAACACCCTGTTACTGACGATGTAGTTGTCAGTAAAGATAATGCTGCAATTAAACAAGCAATTGTTAATTTAGTACTTACAAATAAGGGTGAGCGTTTATTTAATCCTGATTATGGTTCAGACATTAGATCATTTTTGTTTGAACCTTTGGACTATGCAGTTGCAGGTATTATTAAACGAAATATGCAATTGTCTCTAGCAAAATACGAACCTAGAATCGCCGTAACATCTATTAGTTGTATTCCCAACTTTGAAGATAATGGTTTAGATGTTGAAATGACGTATGAGATAAGAGGAACAGAAGTCCCACCTGTTCAAATAGAGTTCTTCCTGTCTAGGACGAGATAATGCCATATACTCAATTAAACAATCTAGATTTCACTGAAATCAAGAGTACTCTCAAAGATTACATGAGATCACAATCGGATTTTACCGATTATGATTTTGAATCATCTGCATTAAGTCAGTTGTTAGATGTATTGGCATACAATACGTACTACACGGCATTTAATGCCAATATGGTGGTCAATGAACTATTCCTAGATTCAGCAACGCTGAGAGACAACGTAGTATCGTTAGCGAAGCAATTAGGGTATACTCCCAAATCAATTACATCACCAAGTGCAGAACTTGGATTTTCTGTTACATTTCCAGTTTCAGGACCCGCTTCAATTAAATTGAAAGCAGGAACTGGATTTGTAACTAATTACGATAAAACTCTTTATCGTTATGTCACATTAAAAGATATTAAAGTTCCTGTTGTCAATAACGTTGCAACGTTCTCTGATGTCCTTTTAAATGAAGGATCATATGTATTGAGTACATTTACTTATGATGGATCATTAAAAGATCAAAAATTTAAAATTCAGAATTCAGCAGCAGATTTAAATACATTAATTGTTAGAGTGTATGAGTCTGCTGGTTCTAGTGTTTATGAAGAATATAAGAAGTCAGATAATATTCTTCAAGTAGGAAGTGAAGATAAAGTATATTTTATCAATGAAATTGATGATGAGCAATATGAGTTATTTTTTGGGGATGGTATTCTCGGCAAAAAATTAACTGATGGAAATGTAATTGAAATAAGTTATATCTTAACAAAAGGTTCACAATCTAATGGTGCAAAGTCATTTACATTTAGTGGTGTATTCTTAGACGAGAATGATGTTAAAGTATCATCACCATTTAGTGTTAGTAATATTGTAGCAACTTCTATTGCACAAGGTGGATCTGAAATTGAAAGTATTGAAAAGATTAAATTCAATGCACCAAAATTTTATGGTTCTCAGAATAGAGCAGTAACATCAAATGACTATTCTGCTATTGTAAGAAATTTATATCCTGCAGTAAGTGATATCATTGTATTTGGTGGTGAGGATCAAGTACCACCTGATTATGGTAAAGTATTCATTGCAGTAAAACCAACTCTAGCAAATTCTTTAACTTCAGTAACTAAGAAAGAACTATCAGATAAGTTAAGGAGTTATACAGTTGCTTCTGTAAAACCAGTGTTTTTAGACCCATCTATTCTTTTTATTGAAATTAATAGTAAGATTTACTTTGATGGTGCTAAGACTAATCTTCTTCCAGCTGAAGTTGCAGCAAAAGTTTCAACTGGAGTTAATGAGTACTTAAAAACATCAAGCACTGAAAAATTTAATGGTAAGTTTAGATATAGTAAATTCATAGGTGTAATTGATAGTTCTGATCGTTCAATCAATTCTAACATTACAGAAATTACGTTAAGAAAAGATTTTTATGCTCAAATCAATGCATCTTCTTTTTACGAAATTTGTTATCAAAATGAATTCTTAAAAGATTGTGATAATCCAGTTGTAACATCTACTGGTATGACTGTTTTTGAACATCCCAATTACACATCGTATTTGGAAGATAGAGATGGCAAAATCGTCCTATATAGACTAGATTCACTAACTGGAGATAAAATTCTCCTAAACGATTCTGTTGGTGATGTTGATTATGTCAAAGGTGAGATTAAATTGTATGACTTCACTATTCTGAAAGGAACATTCTCAGACAATCGTATTGAACTGAGAGTAAAACCATCCAGTAATGATGTTGAAGTTAAACGTGAAGTATATCTAGACGTAGATATCTCAAAGAGTACATTTGTAGCATACAAAGAGTAGTAGTAGATGGTCAAAACTGCTAATAAAATCTCATATCTAGTTGAGTCACAATTACCGGACTTTATTAATGAAGAGTATGAACTTTTTAGTAAGTTCATACAAAAATATTATGAGCAATTAGAATTACAAGGTCAACCGGTTGACATCATTGCGAATCTTCAATCGTATCGCGATATTGATTTTTACGAAACGAATATTCTTAAAGAGTCAACTACCATTGTTGGATCTTTAGGACAACTAAGTACAACAATTACTGTTGCTGATGCAACTTCGTTTCCTAAGTATGGTGGATACATCAAAATTGATGATGAGATTTGTTTTTATGCAGAAAGAACAGATACTCAATTTTTAGAAGTAAGTCGTGGTGTTAGTGGTAATACTACTATTGGTGATCTTTATAATGCTAGCACTTTTGTAACCACACAAGCAGATACTCATGTTAATGGGTCTACTGTACAAAATATTAGTAATCTATTTTTATATTCTTTAGTTAAAAGTTTTGAAGCACAATACCTTGCAGATTTTCCTGAAGCATATCTAAAGGAAGGAGTTGACAAGAGAACTTTACTAAAAAATATTACCGATTTTTATAGAGCAAAAGGAACTGATAGTTCTATTAAGTTTCTATTCAAATGTTTAATTCAGGATGATCCGAATCCTGATGTTGCATATCCAAGAGATTTTACGTTAAAGTCATCGGAATCTAATTGGATTCAATCATATGCATTAAGAGTAAAAATTCTTGCGGGTGATCCAAACGATTTAATTGGAAAGCAAATTACTCAAAATGTAGAAGGCAACTATGCATCTGCTATTGTAGATAATGTTAAGTATAGTGGTACTTTTGATAATGAAGAACTATACGATATTATTTTAAGCGAACCTAGTGTCAATGGTACTTTTACTTCATCTTTAAAAACTCAATTAACGAGTCCTATACCTGCATCAGCAACTGTTGGTGATAGGGTAAATGTTTTCTCTACAATGGGTTGGGAGACAAAGGGGTCTTTTGTAATAGGAGATGAAATTTTTACATTTGAAGAAAAGAATGTAAATCAATTTGTAATTAAAACTAGAAACGGTAATGGTTCCTATCAATCTGGGAGAACTGTTAGTTATAACCTAGAAGTATCTTCTGGTGACATTGAATTGCAAGTATTTGGTCTTTTATATGGACTAAACAATTCTATTGAATCACCATATTCAAATCCAGGAGAATCAGTAGAAATTTCCGAGTCTGGATTTTTAACTGACGATATTAGAATTAATGATACTCAAAATAACTTAAGATGGATTTTTAGTACAGGTTCTGCTGCGGTTGCAGGACTTAACTCAAATGTATCTGCTATCTTTGAAGATGGTAGTGGATATTATATTGCATCGTCAGGATTTCCTTCACATGTTATTCCAACTTTACCTTCCGATGCTCAGGATCAAAAATTACTAAAAATTATTAGAAAGCATCCAATACAAACTACAGAAATTTATAAAACACTATACAGAGATATTGGTATTGCAATTAATGGTATTCCCTTTCTGAGTTATAAAGACGAAGAAGTAGTCAATTCGGGTGCTATTCAATCTATTGCAGTTACATCACGAGGATCTGGATACGCTAAACCACCATTTGTGTTAATTAACGGGGTTTCTAACTTAGCAAGAACTAGATTAGCAGGTCAAGTAGTTGAGTCTGTTATTGTTGATACTCCTGGAGATTATAATTCAGTTCCTACTGTAGAAGTATTATCAGGTAGAAATGCTCAGGCAAGAGCAATTATCACTAATGGTGAAATTACTAGTATTGTAGTTGAAAATGCTGGTGAGTATTATTCTTCTGCACCAGAAGTAAGAATTACAGATTCTGCAGGTAGAGGAAGATTTGCAGTGTATCGTGCAGTTGTTACTACTGCAGGTGCTATTAATAGATTTGAAAAGATTAATGGTGGTAGTTTATATTCTCAAGAAAATGTACAAGTAGATATTATTGCTGTAGGATCTGGATCTGAAGCAACTGCATCTATTAGAAAGTGGAGAAAAGATAAGTATTACAAAAATAAATCATCACTAGATGCTGAGAACGGATATTTTTTCAATAATTCATTGTCATATCTTGGATCTGGATATGCTTATTATGCAGCTCCATCTACTATTAGATCTGGAGATACTGGAGTAAATCATTCACCCATTATTGGTTTTGCATATGATGGCAATCCAATTTATGGTCCATTTGGACATCAGAATCCTTTAGATTCTCAAAGTACGATTACTAGAATGACTAGTAGTTATACTAGAAATAATAGTAGATCTAATGGTCCATTAGTTAGTCAATATCCTATTGGAACATTCATTGATGATTTTACATATATTGCTGAGTATGGCAGTTTAGATCAAAATAATGGAAGATACTGTGTAACACCAGATTACCCAGAAGGAACTTATGCATATTTTATAACTCTTGATAGTCAAGATGATCCAGTATTTCCTTATATTTTAGGGGATAATTATTATTCATTACCAGTTGATTCAAATTATAATTCCGAACTATCCCAAGATAATATTCCTAAATTTGCTAAAAGACTTAGAACATCTAATATTACTAAAAATGGAGAATTTGCATTAGCAAAAATTACTGATGTAAAACGAGGTAGCATTAGTTCAGTTTCTATTTTAAATAGTACTAGTAATTTTTCCGTAGGATCTGAGTTAATTATTGATAATTCAGATACTGATGGATTTGGAGCAAGTGCGGAAGTTTCTTCTGTAAAAGGAAGATCTGTAGATAGCATTGAATCCCAAGATACTAAAGCATTATTTGTTGAATTAAAAACAACTGCGTACTTATTTGATGGGGACACCATCACTCAAAGTGTAACTGGAGCTACTGGTAAGATTATAGGAAATGTATTTTCAGGAACTAAATTTGCTCTACGTGATGTAAGTGGTACTTTTAATAGTACAGATGTATTATCATCTAATGTAAAGGTTATTAGTCTATTTTTAGATAAAAACTCTTCTTATACTAAAGGAGCTACATTAGAATTTACTGATGGTCTTAATGTTCCAGTAGCGACTGGAGAAGTTCTGGAGACTACCACAAAACAAAACATCGTAAAGATTAAAGTTCTTACTGGTTCTTTTGTCGTATCTGATACTTTATTTTTAAGAAGCTCAGATTTAATTAATACTACTGGTTCTAAAGTAATAACAATTAATTTACTGAGTGATGATTTAATTATCTTTAATTTAAAAGATAATGTAGCAATTTTAACCACATCAGACGAACATGGTATTGCTGAAGGTGATATCATTAATATTGACATCAATCCAGATGATGCATCAACTACAACAACATATTATCTAAGATCTAGAGTTTACCAAGAAGCAACGCTACAAACCCCTGGTATCACTAGGGTTTTAAATGACAATGGTATCGGAAAAGTTAGTATCTTAAATGGTGGAGAAGACTACACCACTAACACATATAATGACCTTGCATTAGTAGGGGGTAGTGGATCGGGAGCAAAAGCAAATATTGTTGTTTCTTCTACAGGTAGTGTAACATCTGTAACAATAACCGAAAAAGGTACTGGTTATGAACTGTTTGATGTTTTAACTGTTGGAGATACATCTCTTAGCAAAACAAATACTAATACTCCTGCTGTACAAATTAATATTGATCACATTGGTCTTTCTTTAACTGAAACAGTTGTAAATCTCAATAGTAATGTAGGAATTAATCCTGGCGATAGATTGAGCATCGGAAATGAAATTATTACAGTTCTATCGCGAGTAGTTAATTCAACAAAATCTATTAATGTCACTAGAGGAGCAACACCATTAAACCATTTTAATGGTGCTACAGTGTCAACTTATAATGCCGGATATGTTATTTCTCTTGGCACTACAGTTGGAGATGCTAGTATTTTTTCATATGATTCTACTACACAAAAAATTGTATTTGTATACAATTATGGACAAACAGTTAGTAGTATCAATCCAATTGATTTAAGCACTGTATTCTTTGATCAAGAACAAAGACTTGCTGGAATGACTTCTGTGCAAGATCCAATTCGTTGTTTTGAATTTTCTTTAGATAATAATTCATTTACGAGAAATCAATTAATTGACATTAAAGAAGATTATCGTTATATTTTTGATAGTTCTCACTCATCAATGAATGATGTTGAATTTGATATTTCACCTAGTAAAAATTTGAATCTAAAAACACTAGAGGCACTTAGAGGAAATAATGTCTTAGATGTTAAGTTTGGATTTGGTCCACGAATTGCTACAAACAATTATAGCACAAAATCAGAAGTTTCTTTCAAAACATATTTTTATTTTGATAAGTTAAATAATGTTCAATCTGAAGGATCATTTATTAAAGTAATTCCAGATCCACTGCAGGGCAGTAAGTCAGCATTATATATTACACCAACTAAAGTTGTTTACGATACAATTACACTTGCTACTAACGATGGAAGTGGATCAATTGAATATACCTCCAAGTCAAGATTTTCAGTAGGAAAAATTAATGCTATTGGAGTAATTAATATTGGTAATGATTATAAGAAGGTTCCTTCTGTTATGGGTATTATGCCCACAAATAAATCTACTGCAACAGCTATTGTAGAGAATGGCAAAATTGTTGGGGTATCAGTAAAGACTGGTGGAAGTGGATATGTCAATCCTATTGTTTTTGTTGAAGGAAATGCAAAATTAAAGGCAATTATAGACCAAGGTAGAATTACTGGTATTGAAGTTGTAAATTCTGGATTTGGATATACTACACCTCCTGTAGTTAAAATTGCTGAGTCTGATGTTGAATGTCTTATTAATAGTGATGATATTGGAGTTCCTAGAAATATTAATGTTATCAACGTAGGTGGATCTTTTCACGAAGATAACACGTTAAGATCAACATTTAGATCTAATTATATTTTATCTCTATCCAATTTTGATCCTGATTATTTTGCAATTGGAGAGACTATTGTTCAAGAAATTAATAATGTAGAGGTAGCAAGAGCAAGAATAAATTCATTTAGATCTGGTAGGTTAAGTGTTGATAGAGTATCTGGTGTTTTTAGAGAAAAGAAACTAATTAAAGGTCTCGCTAGAAACAAAAGCGCAACATTAGAAACTATTAGATATACTGAGTTTGCCCCTCAAATTAAAACTTATTATGATAACCAAGGATACTTTGAATCCGATTCTGGAAAAGTAAGTGATCAGAATCAACGAATTACAGATTCTTTTTATTATCAGGATTATTCATACTTAGTTAAATCAAAAACTTCTATTGATAGTTGGAGATCCTTAATTAAATCAACAACTCATCCTGCAGGATTTAAAGTTTTTGGTGAAGTATTGATTGAATCAGCATCAAATGCTTCAATGAGTGATGATAGTAAATTTATTGGTACGAGTATCGTACAAATTTGGAACCCTAATGTAAATAAAATTTCTGTTATTAGTACCAAAAAGAATATTACTCAAAGTATTGTTCTCATGGATTCTTTAAAAGTTGAAAAAGGAGTTGGTTCCGTTGCAACTGAATCTTTCAATACGTCAGAAATCATTTCTAACGAAGTTTACTTAACAGAATCTTTTGATGGCAATTTTGGCGATAAAGGAAATTTACAAGGAAAAACAATATTTAATATTGTTGACGTAAACGGCAATTCTATTAAACCATATAATGAGCAGGCATTGACTATTACCTTAGATGCTGTACTACAAGAACCTGGAATTTCGTATACAGTAAATGGAGATAAAATTACTTTTTCATCCCCTCCTCTCGGACCTACCAATAAAGATGGTCAGTCAGTTCCAGGAGTTCTCTTCTATGGAAGAAATTTCCAATTTAAATCTGATACATTAAATCAAAGATATCTTAAGAAGATTAAGAATATTTTCCAACGTAGTGGTACGTGGATAGATGCTGCAAATCAGATTAACCAAAATAGAAGATTTATTCAATCGGAAACTTTAGGTTATGTTAAGTCTAAGTATACGTCAATTCCTTGGACAAATTTAAGTGAAAAATGTTATCGCGATATTGGTCTTATATTAGACTCATTAGAACATGACTTGAGATTTGGTGGCAATCAAAAAACTTTGTTTGCTGTTGAAAAATATTTCAATGCTGGAGTACTTAATTATATTTCAGGAGAACTGGAAGCAACTATTGATGCATTTGAGTATGCAGTACGTCTAAGTAAATTGGCATCAAGAAATTGGGATTACTCAGATCGTCAAGTATCTTGGACAGTGGGAACTAATCAAGTTACAATAACTAATACTGATGATATTGCTATTGGTATGAAAGTTAGTTCCGGAAGATCATTCCCAGATGGAACTATTATTACAGACATTATTGATGGTAGAACCATACAAGTAAGTAATAATTCAGTTGCAGTAACACCAGATCCATCTGG
>ERZ802830.4162-NODE-4162-length-11769-cov-5.87084_pt1 | contig 11769 bp, 7 predicted proteins | sample MGYA00345654_ERZ802830 | MGnify/ENA primary metagenome ERZ802830 (study PRJEB30503, sample SAMEA104212375) | marine metagenome | biome: Westerlies Biome; feature: [SRF] surface water layer (ENVO:00010504) within the epipelagic zone...; material: water... | reverse complement strand
CTTTCATAGCCATGACTTACCTTATTTCACGGATCGCTTTTTATGAATGATTCACATGGAAGAAGGTAAAAAAATAAGATGGAGAGACGGTTTTAGGGCACTTTACAGTATTATAAAATACGGACTTCTTAAACAATAGCAGCGCTTCTAACAGCTTGGTCAATGGCTTTTTTTGCATCTAACTCTAAGGACTCAAAAGCACCTCCTATTATTTCTGTATTTGGATTAATTTCTTTGGTTTTTTCTAAAAGAGAGTTGTTACTTAGTTGACCAGCACATATGACAATATTTTCAACATCTAAAACTTTGACTTGGTTATTTTTTCTATAATGTAATCCCTTTTCATCTATGTGACTATATGAAACTCCATTAATCATTTTAACATCTTTATTTCTCAATGAAAATCTATGAATCCAGCCTGTTGTTTTACCTAGATTAGCACCAACCTTTCCACTTTTCCTTTGAAATAAAAATATTTGTCTTTTACTTTTAGAAATATTAGATTTAATTCCTTCAATTCCCCCTCTAGCAATGAAATTCATATCTACACCCCATTCTTCCATAAATAATTTTGTTTCCTTAGAAGTTAATTCTCCCTGATGAGATAAAAATTCTGCAACATCGAAACCTATTCCTCCAGCCCCGATTAATGCCACTGACTTACCAACTTTGACATTTCCTTTTAGAACATCTATATAGTTATAAACTTTGGAATGATTGATCCCTTCGATATTGGGTAATCTAGGAATAATTCCAGTAGCAATAACTACCTTATCATACTGAGAAGCCAAACTAGGATCAAAAACAGTATTCAGTTTAAGCTCTACTTTATACTTTTTAAGCATTTTATCAAAGTATCTCAATGTTTCATGAAATTCTTCTTTTCCTGGAATGATTTTAGCCATATTAAATTGTCCACCAATAGAACCAGACATTTCCATTAAGGTAACTTGATGACCTCTTTTTGCAGCTGTGGTTGAATAGGCCAATCCAGCAGGACCTGCTCCAACCACCAAAATTTTCTTTGTTTTCTTTATTTCATCTAAAATTATTTCTGTTTCATGACAAGCAACAGGGTTGACTAAACAACTAGCTACTTTTCCTTTAAATGCATGATCCAAACATGCCTGATTACAGGCTATGCAAGTATTTATTTCATCTGATTTATTCTCCATAGCCTTATTTACAAAGTCAGGATCAGCTAAAAATGGTCTGGCTAATGAAACCATGTCAGCATGGCCATTTGATAAAATATTCTCCGCTTTTTCAGGAGTGTTAATTCTATTGGTTGTTATTAAAGGGATTTTCACTTCACCCATCATCCTTTTAGTTACCCAACTAAACGCTCCTCTAGGAACCATAGTTGCTATTGTTGGAATTCTTGATTCATGCCAGCCTATCCCAGTATTTATAATCGTAACGCCAACATTTTCTAGATTTTTAGCAAGTTTCACTACCTCATCCCAAGAACTTCCTCCTTCAACTAAGTCTAACATTGATAGCCTAAAAATAATAATGAATTTGGAGCCCACTTCTTGTCTAATTCTCTTAACAATCTCTAATGGGAATTTCATTCTATTCTCATAACTTCCTCCCCAACTATCGGTTCTTCTATTGGTTCTTTTAACAATGAATTGATTAATTAAATAACCTTCAGATCCCATTATTTCAATACCATCATAGCCTGCATACTGAGCTAACTTTGTACATTTAACAAAATCGTTAATTGTTTTTTGGATTCCTTTTTCTGAAAGAGCCTTTGTTTTAAATTTGGATATGGGAGATTTAATATTACTAGCTGAAACATTAAAAGGATGATGGCCATATCTTCCAGCATGTAAAATTTGCATACATATTTTGGAATCATATTTATGTACAGCTCTAGTGATTAATTTATGCTTATTAGCTACTCTTTTACTTGATAATTTGCTTGAAAAAGGAGCAACCCATCCCTTGTAGTTTGGTGCTATTCCGCCAGTTACTATTAATCCAACACCTCCTTTTGCCCTTTCTTCATAATAAGCAGCCATTCTACGATATCCATTTTTAACTTCTTCAAGTCCAGTATGCATAGAACCCATTAAAACTCTATTCTTAAGAGTTGTAAATCCTAAATCAAGAGGTTTAAATAAATTAGGATATTTGTTGTTCATTATAATCTTGAAATTAATAATAAAGATAAATTTAATTTATCAAAAAGTACAATGTTAGGTGAAAAGATGATTTCTAATTACTTTTGAAAAATGAAAACTGTTGTTGTTGGTTTATCAGGTGGAGTTGACTCAAGTGTAGCTGCATATTTACTAAAAAAGGAGGGCTATAACGTAATCGGTTTATTTATGAGAAACTGGAATGACAAATCTGTGATAATTGATGACGAATGTCCTTGGATAGAAGACAGTAATGATGCTTTGCAAGTTTCTGAAATTTTAGATATCCCATTTCAAGTTATTGACTTTAGTAAGGAATACAAAGAAAAAATTGTAGACTACATGTTTTCAGAATATAAAAATGGTCGAACACCCAATCCAGATATATTATGTAATAGAGAAATTAAATTTGATTTATTTCTTAAAAAAGCTTTAGAACTGGGAGCTGATTTTGTTGCAACAGGACACTATTGTGTTAAAGAAGAAGTTATTATTAATGATAAGAAAATTCAAAGACTGCTCTCAGGAAATGACAAAACTAAGGACCAAAGCTATTTTTTGTGTCAAGTAAATCAATATCAACTTTCTAAAAGTTTATTTCCCCTAGGAAAATTAATGAAAAAAGATGTAAGAAAATTAGCAAACGAAATTGGATTAAATACTGCTAATAAAAAAGATTCACAAGGCTTATGTTTTATTGGAAAAGTTAAACTTCCAATATTTTTACAGCAATTTTTGAAACCAAAGACTGGAAATATAATTGAAATTAGTTCCAATCATGATATTTTTAATAAAAACGATGTCAGCTACCTACCAATGAATTATTCATATGAAATGGGAAAAAAAATTGGAAAACATAAAGGTGCTCATTATTTTACTATTGGCCAGAGAAAAGGTCTTAATGTAGGGGGAACTAAATATCCATTATTTGTTATTGGTACTGATGTTAAAGAAAATATCATATTTGTTGGACAGGGAGAGAATCATCCCGGATTGTTTAGAAATGGGTTATCAGTCTCCTACAAAAACATCCATTGGATAAGAGAAGATCTTAAAATAGAAGAAGGAAAATCATTTGAATTCGAAGCCAGAATTAGATACAGACAGCCACTAACAAAATGTACTTTAACTCTTATTAATGGAGTATTAAAAGTATTATTCAAAGAAATGCAAAGAGGAATTACTGCAGGACAATTTGTAAGTTGGTATAAAAATGATGAACTAATTGGCTCAGGAATAATAAATTAATTAACTTAGTGTTTAGATTACACTAATTAATTTGTTATGAGCTCTTTAAATCAAAATCAAAATATCGGAATCTCGGTGAGTATTTGTCTGTTTTGCTATACTGAAAATCAAAAAAAAGTACTTACAGTAATAAATAATGAAGAACCTTATAAGGGGGCTCTGATTCTTCCTAATAAAATATTAAATGCGAATGAATCTCTTGAAGATGTATGCTCTGAAATATTAAAATATAATATTGGAAATAGTAATATTTATGTAGAACAATTAAATGCATTTGGTAAATTATATAGACATCCTAATGGAAGAATAATCTGTATTTCATTTTATGGATTGATAAATCTTGAAAAAGATAAAGTCATTTTAAATGAAAAAAGCGGAGCATCATTTACAGGTTTAGATTCCAATATTGACTTGGCATTTGATCATAATGACATGATAAATATGGCTCTAAAAAGAATAAAAAGAAGAATGAAATATAGGCCACTTGGAAAAAATCTGCTTCCAGACCAATTTACTATGAATGAGCTAGAGGGATTATATGCTTCTTTTTTGTCCAAAAAATTTGATAAGAGAAATTTCAGAAGAAGAATTCTCGAAATGGATTTCCTAAGAGAAATAAAAAAAGTTCAAAGAAATACAAGGGGAAGAAAAGCAATACTCTATGAATTTGATCCCAAGAAATATAAAAATTATTCGAAAACAGGATTCTAAATTATTAGTATTCTGACAAGTTTTTACTGTTATATTATTCCTTTTTCCAATTCAAAATTAGTCCTCTTCCTGGTGTAAAAGGCACCTCTTTACTCTCTAAATATTTTTCTATTTCTTTTAAATAATCATCAAGTAACTGCATCTGTTCAATAACTTTTTCAAAATCCATAGATGCTGATTCGTAAAGCATCTTATTAGTACTAGATGGAGATGATCTACTTCTCCACATATTCCAAATGATAATACCAACTTTAGAAGCAATTGATTCTCTTTGCTCAATATCTCTTTTACTAAGTGATGGATCTCCAAATAGTTGAATATGAATATCATCTCTTTTAGCATTTAAATCTTCCAACCTTGTTAGGTAGTTTAAATCTAAATTTGGGTAGGATTTAAAAGAGGATTTAATAAAAGACAATCTCTTTTTATCTTCATCCAGAACTTCTGATGAAGCGTCAACTGCTTTTCTTAGTTTTTCAACTTTTAACTGGAAAGCTAGTAAGGCTTTTTTATCATCTGCAGGTGTTGATAGCTGATTTAACCATTCACATTCAAACATTGTTTTATCAACCATTAAGGTTGCTCGCCCATTTTCAATTTTGTGCATAGAAACAAAATATTTTCCAGGAAGAGCTAATGGTCCATTTTTTGCTTCGCCATATCTTCCAGGTGAGGAAGATTTTAATGAGATATTACTTTGTGGAGTTAGCCTAAAGTTCCAAACAATTGAATTAAAACCAACTTTTGCACTTTCAACAATTTTCCTAATTTCATTTCCACTTTCATCATAAATTGTGAAAATCAAATATGGTTTTTCTTCACGATCTTCGATTTTAAGTTGTTTAATTGATGGATAGACAACATCTTCATTTGATTTAATTTTTTTCTTTTCTAAGTCTTGCCTTAAGCTCTTTTTAGTTTTTAGAGTATCATTAAAAATATAATTAATTATCGTTCCCAAGGGAGGGTTTTTAGCATTAAAAAGTGATTCACCCTGAGAGCCTTTATTTCTTGTACCAAGAGGACGTGAATCTATATACATCAATGACTTTTTAATTGGAAAAATATGAGCTTTTGCTGTAATATTTTCTTCTAAATTTCTTAATGCAGAGTAGTCATCTAAGACATAAAAGCTTCTTCCAAAAGTAGCTACTATTAAATCATTTTCTCTTTTTTGAATTTCCAAATCTCTTACTGCAATAGTTGGTAGTCCATTTTTTAATTGTTTCCATTCTAATCCTCCATTATAAGTGAAATAAACGCCAAATTCTGTTCCTACAAACAGTAAGTTTTCATCTTTATGATCTTCTACAACATCATATACTGATCCTCTTTTAGGTAGGTTAGATACAATAGATTTCCATGTTTTACCTTTATCATTAGAAACCATTAAATATGGGTTAAAATCTCCTTTTTTATGGTTATTAAAAACAGCATAAACCCTATTAACATTATGCTGAGAAGCTACTAATGAATTAACATAAGTATGTTCTGGAATTCCTTTAAAATTTCCATATTCAGTCCACGATTCACCCTGATTTTCAGAAACTTGTATTAATCCGTCATCTGTTCCAACATACAAGAAATTCTCTTGTAATGGAGATTCGTCAAGAGCTACAATATTGCCATACATAGTGGTTGATTTATTTTTCATTACAGCATCTGAACTTTGAATTCTACCCATTACTTTAAGTTGATTCCTATCTATATTCCTAGATAAATCGGGACTAATACATTTCCACTCGTCTCCCCTATTATCACTTTTAAAAAGACGATTTGCAGCAAAATATAATCTTTTAGAATTATGTGGACTTATTATAAGTGGAGCATCCCAGTTCCATCTTAATGCACTCATCTTATCATCAGCCATAGGTTTAATTCCCACTTTTTCTCCAGAAAGACGATCATATCGAACTAACCATCCATATTGGGATTGAGCATAAATAATATTTGGATTTTCAGGGTCAACAGCACTTTCAAAACCATCTCCTCCATTTGTAATGTACCAGTCAGAGTTTAAAATTCCATGATTTGATATTGTTCTTGAAGGACCACCAATACTGTTATTATCTTGAGTTCCACCATAAATATTATAAAATGGATAATCATTATCTACTGCTACTTTATAAAATTGAGTAATGGGTAAATTTGGTTTATAATGCCAATTACTAGCATGATCCCATGTTTCATATACCCCGCCGTCACATCCAACTATCCAATGATCTGTATCATTAGGATCTATCCATATACAATGGTTATCTACATGTTTGCTCTTTTCACCTGTTTTAACAATAGTTTTACCACCATCTTCTGTATGATGCAACCAAGTATCCATAAAGAATACTTTATTATGATCTAATGGATCACAAAAAACTTCTTGATAATAATTTCCACTTGTTACATATTTGTTTACTTTCTCCCAGCTTTCTCCTTTGTTCTTAGAAAAATAAAGTCCTTGTTGATCGTTTTCAGCTTCAATTAAAGCATATAAATAATCTGTATTAGCAGGTGAAATATCCATTCCAATTCTCCCTTTTATAGCAGAAGGAAGTCCATTTTTTAATTCTTTCCAATTTTTACCAGCATCGGATGATTTATAAATTTTTGAGCCCTCACCACCTCCAACATAGGTAAAAACATGTCTTCTTCTTTGATGTGCAGTTGCATAGATGGTCTCAGGGCTATTAGGATCTATATGAACTTCATTTATTCCCGTATGTTTGTTTGTCTGTAATATCAGTTTCCATTCTTTCCCTCCATCTTCAGAAAAATACAGCCCTCTTTCACCTCCTTCTTTCCACAAAGGACCATAGGCTGCTACATAAATCTTATTAGAATTATTTGGATCAATTTCAATCATACCAATATGTTCAGAATTTTTTAAGCCCATATTTTTCCAAGTTTTTCCATCATCGAGACTTCTATAAACGCCATCACCATAAGCAACACTTCTCTGATTGTTATTCTCTCCAGTCCCCACCCATATGGTATGTTCATTATTTGGATCAATTTTTACACAGCCAATACTATATGATCCTTCATTGTCAAATATAGGTTCAAAAGTATTTCCACTATTTTGAGTCTTCCAAAGACCTCCAGAAGCTACAGCAACATAATAAATTTTAGAGTTATTTTTATTTACGTCAATATCAGCAATTCGACCTGCGGTTAGAGCAGGACCAACTGATCTAAATTTCAAACCTGCGAAATTGATTTTATCTAGGTCTGATTTTACTTCTTTACTTTTTTTATTTTGAGAAATTGAAAACTGCGAAATAGAAAGAGAAATTAATAGGATTAAGATTTTTTTCATATTTGATTTATTATAAATTCATGTCACTTTTATCATAAGGATAAGCATTTAAAGTAGCTATGCCAGTTGCAATGAGTTCTTTATTTTGGTTATAAATTTCCCCTTTTACTGTATACAATCTTTTTCCACTTTTTATCACCAAACCGTGACCAAGGAGAGTATCGTTTAAATAAACTGGTTTTAAATAATTAATTTTAAACTCAACAGTAGAAACTAATTTATCTTGATTCATAGATTGGCTCAGTGCTGCAGTTCCTACAACTTGATCAAATATAGCAGAAATAAACCCACCATGAGCTGACTTTACGGTAGCTAAATGTTGTTTTTTAACATTAACACTATATTTAACTTCTCCAGGATTCGCCTCAATTAATATTAAATCTAAAAATTTTCCAAACTGGTTGGTTTGATTGTATTTATTGAGAATATTATTTTTCATTTTTGTACAAAGTAATGAATATTTTAAATAGGTTCTTTGGGTGAAAATCATTTCATTATATTTGCCATCTGTAATTAACAGAGATGATAAAAATCACACTTCCAGATGGTACTTTTAAAGAAGTTAAAAAAGGAACTAATTCTTTAGATATTGCAAAATCTATAAGTGAAGGTCTGGCAAGAAAGGTCCTTGCTGCAGAAATTGATGGGGAAATATGGGATCTTACTAGATCTCTAGAAAAAGATACAACTTTAAAACTTCTAACTTTTAATGACGATGGGGGAAAGGCAACTATGTGGCATAGCAGTGCTCATATTATGGCAGAAGCTATTGAATTTTATTTTCCTGGGGTTAAATTAGCTATTGGACCTCCAATAGAAAATGGATTTTATTACGATATTGATTTTGGCAAATATGAGATTTCAGAAAAAGATTTAATTAAAATTGAAAAAAAAATCATTGAACTATCCAGAGAAAAAAATATTTTTATAAGAAAGGAAATCACTAAAAAAGAAGCCATTGATTTCTTTAAAGCTAAAAATGATCCATACAAATTGGAACTATTAAATGATCTTGAAGATGGAACAATAACATTCTATAAGCAAGGAAAATTTACAGATTTATGCAGAGGACCTCACCTCCCAAATACTGGATATATAAAAGCTGTGAAACTATTAAATATTGCTGGGGCATATTGGAGAGGAAACGAAAATAACAAGCAACTAACCAGGATATATGGCATTACATTTGAAAAACAAAAAGATTTAAACATCTACTTAGAAAAACTTGAAGAAGCTAAGAAAAGAGACCATAGAAAATTGGGAAAAGAGTTGGAATTATTTACTTTTTCTGAAAAAGTTGGACAAGGTTTACCATTATGGCTTCCAAAAGGAACTGAACTCAAAGAAAGATTAATATCATTTCTTAAAAAAGCTCAAACTTCTTCCGGTTATCTACCAGTTTCAACCCCTCACATTGGACATAAAGACTTATATGTATGTTCAGGTCACTATGAAAAATATGGGGAAGATTCTTTTCAATCAATTAAAACACCAAATGATGGAGAAGAATTTCTTTTAAAACCTATGAATTGTCCTCATCATTGTGAAATATATAATTCTTCTCCTAAATCATATAAAGACCTTCCACTTCGTTTAGCAGAATTTGGTACGGTATATAGATATGAGCAAAGTGGTGAATTACATGGACTGACAAGAGTAAGAGGATTTACTCAAGATGATGCACATATATTTTGTAGACCTGATCAACTAGAAGATGAATTCCAAAAAGTAATCGATTTAGTACTTTATGTTTTTGGCGCTTTGAAATTTGAAGAATTTGTAGCTCAAATATCTCTAAGAGATCCTGAAAATGAAAAAAAATATATTGGAAGTATCGAAAACTGGAATAAAGCAGAACAAGCAATTATTAGTGCTGTTAAGGACAAGGGATTAAAAACTGTTATAGAATATGGTGAAGCTGCATTTTATGGCCCTAAATTAGATTTCATGGTTAAAGATGCCTTGAATAGGTCTTGGCAATTAGGTACCATTCAAGTTGATTATAATCTTCCCGAGAGATTTAAACTAGAATATACTGGATCAGACAATCAAAAGCACAGACCTGTAATGATACATCGAGCACCTTTTGGATCATTAGAAAGATTTGTGGCTTTGTTAATTGAACATACTGGTGGAAAATTTCCATTATGGCTAAATCCTGAACAATTTATTATACTGCCTTTAAGTGAACAATACAATGAATATGCACAAGAAGTTTTAAAACTTCTAAAAAATTACGATATTCGCGGACTTGTTGACGAGCGTGCAGAAAAAATAGGCAGAAAAATAAGAGATGCTGAGCTGAAAAAAATACCATTTATGCTCATTGTGGGAGAGAAAGAGACAAAAGAAAAAATGCTTTCTGTAAGGCAGCAAGGTGAAGGAGACCTAGGTAAGTTTTCAGTTGAAGATTTTTCCAATCTCATTCATAGTAACATAAAAAAAGATTTTATAGATTATAATTATTAGACTAAAAGGAGGATTATCAGACCGAGAAGACCAAACAGAGGAAGAATCATCAAAGAAGATCCACACAGGATTAATGATAGAATTCGAGTTCCTGAAGTAAGAGTAGTAGGAGAAGGCATAGAGCAAGGTGTATTTTCTATCCAAAAAGCTATAAGTATGGCTGAAGAGTTGGATTTAGATTTGGTTGAAATTTCTCCAAATGCAAGACCTCCAGTTTGTAAAATAATTGATTACAAAAAGTTTTTATATGAACAAAAAAGAAAACAAAAAGAATTAAAATCAAAACAAGTAAAAGTAGTTTTAAAAGAGATAAGATTTGGTCCCAATACCGATGAGCATGATTTTCAATTTAAATTAAAACATGCTATTAAATTCCTAAGTGAAGGAGCAAAATTAAAAGCTTTTGTCTTTTTTAAGGGAAGATCAATTATTTATAAAGATAGAGGAGAAATATTACTATTGAAATTTGCACAAGAATTAGAAGAATACGGAGTTTTGGAAAAAATGCCCGACCTCCAAGGAAAAAAAATGATTATTATAATTAATCCAAAAAAGAAATAATACTCAATATTACAATTATGCCTAAGATGAAAACCAACTCCAGCGCCAAAAAAAGATTTAAATTCACCGGCAGCGGAAAAATTAAAAGAAAACATGCCTTTAAAAGTCATATTTTGACTAAGAAGTCAACTAAAAGAAAAAGAAATTTGACCAAAGCTACTTTGGTTAGTAAGTCAGATGTGAAAAATATTAAGTTGCAACTTTGCGCTTAATCAATTCACGGTTATTAAATGTTAAACCCAGCTTGTAGTCAAAATTAGAGAAGTTCGTAAAGACACTTCAAGCTAAAAATTTAAATTATGCCAAGATCAGTAAATAGTGTAGCCGCAAAAGCAAGAAGAAAAAAAGTATTAAAACTTGCAAAAGGTTACTTTGGAAGAAGAAAAAATGTTCATACTGTTGCAAAAAATGCTGTTGACAAAGGTCTTCAGTATGCTTACAGAGATAGAAGACAAAAGAAAAGAAATTTTAGGGCTTTATGGATTCAAAGAATTAACGCAGGTGCCAGACTTCATGGAATGAGTTATTCAGAATTTATGGGTAAAATAAATTCTAAAGGGATAGAACTAAATAGAAAAACCCTTGCAGATTTAGCAATGAATCATCCTGACGCATTCAAAGCAGTAGTTGAATCATTAAAATAGTTATGATTCAAACTTTTTTATGAGGGGCTTTTAGCCCCTTTTTTTTGTCTAAAATCCTTAGAAAATTTAATTGTTGAACGGCTGAAGAAATTGGTTCATAACCTGATTTAACAAGTAGACTATTAGTACAAATAATCAATTCTTTATTACTGTAGTGATTGTCCCTTGAAAAATGAATAAATTTTAGCATCCAAAATGCATCAAATTTTGTAAAAAATAATTTTAAGTAGTTCTCTTTCGATTGTGAATTATTTAAGAACATATCATGTAAAATATTCCAATCTTGAAATCTTATATATTCTTTAATTAATTTTGGAAAATCATTATAAATATATCTTTCTTTTAGAATATTGTCAACCCATTCTTTTAAAACCTCAAAAGATTTAAAATTATAAGTTAAAGTCAAATCCTTTTTGTTCTGAAAAGCTTCTAAAATTGCTCTTCCGGTTCCAAAAGGAACTCTGTTGGACACTCTTGGAGATGGCTTTACTGTAGTATTAATAATTTCACCAAATTTTTCACCCTTTATGAGTTTATTTATAAAATAGAAGTCTTCTCCTGCTTTTCTTCTGTTCATACCTCCTTGTCTTGCATAAGCTCTTGCTGTTAGAGCAAAAGCACTTCCTATTGTATGGAAAGCATACGGACCTCCCACATAAGATAAAGCATTTTT
>ERZ802830.4161-NODE-4161-length-11772-cov-15.9636_pt1 | contig 11772 bp, 9 predicted proteins | sample MGYA00345654_ERZ802830 | MGnify/ENA primary metagenome ERZ802830 (study PRJEB30503, sample SAMEA104212375) | marine metagenome | biome: Westerlies Biome; feature: [SRF] surface water layer (ENVO:00010504) within the epipelagic zone...; material: water... | reverse complement strand
TTGGATCAATCAAAATAACTTTATTATTTATAGACATCAAAATACTAGAATGACCCAACCATGCAAATTTAATATTATTATTACTTTTTACAAATTTTGCATTTAGTGAATATTTATCTTCTGGCAAAAGACTTTCTGGCTTTGTTACATTAGAGTTGAAGAAAAAATTATTAGATAGATTTTTCTTAGGATTTGACCAAAAACCACTTTTTTTTTGCATTTCTTTAAATGCCCTAGGGTTTTGATTCAAAAATTGATCTTCTGTCTTACTATAATTGGAAGATTCTTGCATTCGTAAATGATCATCTTTAGTTGGAATTGCTCCAAATTGATCGCAACCTGTTAAAAATAAAAGAGTAAGAATTACAAATAAAGAAAAATTAATATATATTGTTTTAATCATTTAAACTCCAATTTTATTATTTTTCATTGAGGTGCTGAACTCCATCCCATTTATTTGGATTCCAACCTTCTTTTAGAATTTTTGTACATCTTTCTATATAAAGAGATACTATTTGATCATTTGGATTAACTTTTGCAATTTTATTTAATAAGCTTAATGCTGTTTCAAATGACTGATCCTGATAAGCTAATATAGCTTTTTTGAAGTCATTTAATGTTTCTTTTTTTAGGGATTTAATAAGATCTATTTCTGCATCAAAAATTTCATATATTTTAATAGGTTTATTTTTTCCCTTTACAGTCACAATATCTATCAAACGACTATTAAAAAGGTTTTTATCCAAATTTTTAATAGTCTCTTCAGAAATAATAATATCTGTTTTATAGATTTTATTGATACTTTCCAGTCGAGAAGCAAGGTTTACAGAATCACTAATTACGGAACCTTCCATTCTATTTGTTTCTCCAAGTGTTCCTAACATCATTTGGCCTGTATTTATTCCAATGCCAATTTTAATTATATGCTGTCCATTAGCTTCTGCCTTTATATTATATTGATAAAGATACTTCTGCATTTTTATAGCAGCGTTAACAGCATCATTAGCTGAATTCTTAAACAATGCCATTATTCCATCACCCATAAATTTATCAATATATCCGTTATTATCTCGAATAATTGGACTCATTTCACTTAAATAATCATTTAAAAATTCGAAATTTTCTTTGGGTGTCATACTTTCAGATATAGATGTAAATGACCTAATATCAGAAAAAAGAATAGTCATTTTAACATTGACTTGATCTCCTAAGGAAACATCAACTATACTCTTTTTTCCAAGATTTTTGAGTAATTGTAATGGTACAAATCTTTGGTAGGCTTTAGTTAACTTTACTTGTTGTTGTAAAGCTAACAACTTAATGTCATTTAGTTGTTGAGCAACTGCAAAACCAAATGTAATAAACATACCAAGCAATAATACCCCAACAGCTGAATTAATTATTAACCATGTAATCCAAGAAAAATCATAAAATAAATATGTTATTCCTGAAATTGGAACAGACAAAAAGGGGAGGGCAAAAGATATACATAAATATTTAGCGTAGGAACTTCCTTTTCTCCAAAGCAGAAATGATACTATTGCAGAAGATAATAATAATAATAAAAAGGGTATAAATAAATATTTAACTTTTACTATACCTGGACCACTCATATCAGGTGGATACAAATTTAATTCTAGATATGAAATACTAGGCCAGGATAGAGATGAATATAAGTTTAAAGTTAACATAAAAATATAGAAAAAAATGGCTAATAGGAATACTTTATTTAAAAGAGGATAATTAATTTTTAAGTTAAGTGATTTTCTAAAAAATTGGAGCATCAATAAGAATAATAAAGATATAGAAGCTAAAGAAAATTCACTTGCATATAACCATTCTGGTACCCCTAATATTCTTCCAAGTATTAAATTAGTAATAGAAAGAAAGGAAATTTGGAATAAGCTTAGTGATAACCATAAATAATTACCTTTCGAAACTAAGAAAATAAACAGATAATAAATTGCAAAAGTAAATGCAATTGCAAAAGTGGCTATGTTTGAAGCAATCTTTACGAACTGATAAATTTGAATGTTTTCCCATGAACTAATAGTCATGCGATGCAAACTATCCCTACCCATATAACGATCAAAAGGTTTTTTTCTAAAAAAACTGTAAACCTCAGTGACTTGATTTGGTTTCATTAATAATTTATAACTAGCCCTTATTCTTCCATCATCAATCCAACTGTGATTTTTTTCACTCCAATAAGAGTATTCTTTAATTTTATTATTGTTTAAGGTAAAAACTTTTTTTTCGTTATTATAATTATATGATATTCCAATTGCACTGTTTCCTGTATAGTTGAGAACACTAAAACGAACCCAATAGCCATTTACAAATGCTTCATCACTATTTATTTTTTTTTGCCAATCTAATTGAGATAAAGTTTTAAAAGATGTGTTTTCATCAAAGCCTTCCACGAATTCAAGATATTTTGTGGGGATCGTCTCAAACGCATTTAACTTAAGTGTAAAGTGTTTATTATTCTGAATAGACGCTCCCCCAAAAACGTCTTGAAAAGCAAAGAATAAAAAAAAGCCTAATACTGGTATAATATAAATTTTAATTTTTCTTATCATCGAATTAGTCAGGTTAACAAGTAAACAAAAATAATTTAAACTTCAATTTTTGGCTTTATACTCAAATCAGAAATGCGCTGAAGAAGTATTCTGCGCCTTCTCAATTGGAGGTGCAAATTTTGTAAGATCAATTCCTTCAACGGCTGTCTTATATTCATCTATTGTTGGAGTTCTTCCCAATATTGCTGAGAGAACAACTACAGGAGTAGATGCAAGAAGTGATTCACCTTTTTTTTCAGATGAATCTTCTACTACTCTTCCTTGAAATAATCTTGTAGATGTTGCGAGTACCGTATCTCCCTTAGCAGCCTTTTCCTGATTACCCATACATAAATTACAGCCAGGTCTTTCAAGGTAAAGTATATTTTCATAGTCTAATCGTGCAGATTGTTTAGGACTATTGTCATCAAATTCAAAGCCTGAGTATTTTTGTAAAATACTCCAATCACCCTCTTGTTTAAGCTCATCAACTATATTATAAGTTGGCGCTGCAACGACTAAGGGTGCTTTAAAACTAACTTTTCCCGAAGTCTTTTCAAGATTGCGAAGCATTTGGGCAACAATTTTTACATCGCCCTTATGAACCATACAAGAACCCACAAAACCTAAATCCACTTTCTTTTCGGCATTATAGTAAGAAATTGGTCTAATAGTATCATGGGTGTATCTTTTTGACACATCTATATTATTCACATCAGGATCAGCAATCATTGGTTCATCTATTAAATCAAGATCAACCACTACTTCAGCAGAATATTTTGCGTTATTATCTGGGATTAATGCCGGCTTCTCTCCAGATTTAATTTCTGAAATTCTTTTTTCTGCAATTTGAATTAGCCTGTGAAGCATTTTATCATCATTTTCCATACCTTTATCAATCATTATTTGTATGCGGCTTTTCGCAATCTCCAATGATTTAATAAGAGTGTCATCTTCAGAAATACATATGGATGCTTTAGCTTTCATTTCCGCAGTCCAATCTGTGAAAGTAAACGCTTGGTCAGCAAGCAAAGTACCAAGGTGGACTTCAATAATTTTTCCTTGAAAGACATTATCTCCAAATTGCTTTAACATTTGGGCTTGAGTGGCGTGAACTACATCACGAAAATCCATATGACTACTCATCTTACCCTTAAAGGTAACCTTAACTGATTCAGGTATAGGCATTGTTGCTTCTCCAGTTGCTAACGCAAGTGCAACCGTTCCAGAATCTGCACCAAATGCAACTCCTTTAGACATTCTTGTATGAGAATCTCCACCAATTATAATAGACCAATCATCAACTGTAATATCATTTAAAACCTTATGAATTACATCTGTCATTGAATGATACGCTTCCTTTGGATCTCTGGCTGTTATTAAACCAAATTTATGCATAAACTTCATAAGTTTAGGAGTGTTTTCTTGTGCTTTAAAATCCCAAACGGAAGCAGTATGACATCCAGATTGATAAGCTCCATCAACTGTTGGAGAAATCACAGTTGCAGCCATTGCCTCTAGTTCTTGAGAAGTCATTAATCCTGTAGTGTCCTGAGATCCAACAATATTAACTTTCACTCTTACATCTGAACCTGAATGAAGAATAGATCCTTTCTTAACACCCAAGGCATTTGCATTAAATATTTTTTCAACTGCAGTAAGACCTTGACCCGGATGATAAACTTCTTTGGAAGGAGCATATGCCGATTTTAATTCAATATCTAATGTATCGCAGGCAAAACTCTGCAATTTTTTACCAAAAACAATGGCATAGGAGCCTCCTGCTTTCATAAATTCTACTTTTTGAGGATTAAAAGAAGATGACAAATCTACCATCTCCTCATCTCCTTGCTCATTAAATAACTTTTTTTCTTTGGTATTTATTTTAAAGACTGTGCCCGTTTCAACAGAGTACTTCTGTTCAAGCACAGGGTTATCATCATTATTAATAATTGGATTTCCATCTGAATCTAGTTTTTTAACCCAGTTTTTTAAGTCAATACCAATACCTCCAGTTACACCTACAGTTGTTAAGAAAATTGGTGAAACGCCGTTTGTTCCTGCAACAATCGGTGCATTATTAACAAAAGGCACATATGGACTTGCTTGCTTACCAGTTAGAAGAGCCACGTTGTTAACACCTGACATTCGTGAAGAACCTACTCCCATAGTACCCTTCTCAGCAATCAACATCACACGCTTATCTGGATTTTGTTTTTGAAGTTCTTTTATTTCAGCTTGTGCTTCTTCTGAAATCATACATTTACCATGAAGCTCCCGATCAGATCTAGAATGTGCTTGGTTTCCAGGAGATAATAAATCAGTAGATATATCACCTTCTGCGGCCACATAACTAATAACCTCTATTTCTTCATCTAAATCTGGAAGGTTAGTATAAAATTCTGCTTTTGCATAACTCTCAAGAATATCTTTTGCAATTGCATTCTCTTCATTATAGGCCTTTTTGAGCCGGTTTGTATCAGCTTCATATAAAAACACTTGAGTTTTCAGAACTTCGGCTGCGTTTTTTGCAATTGACAGATTAGAGCCAAGAGCTAAATCTAGCAGTACATCTACGGATGGACCACCATTCATATGAGATAACAATTCTAAAGCAAAAGAAGGAGTGATTTCATCAACAATTACTTCAGCAAGAATAATTTCTTTTAAAAATTTTGCCTTGACCTTAGCTGCACTTGTTGTTCCAGGTATTATATTGTATGTAAAAAAATTAATAGATTCGTCTCTGTATTGATTTTCTTTATCTAATATTTGCTTAATTAACTGTTCTACCATAGGACCATTATCAATTGGTTTTGGTTTGAGGTTTTGTTTTTTTCGGCTCTCAATTTCATCTAAATAAGCTGCATACAAATTCATAATCATACCCATATTTTTTGTAAAATTAGAGATCAACTCTAAATTTAGGATTAAAATTTTAAATAATAGCTAAGGTTACTCGATAAAAAAATAACAATAAGCTTTTATTATTTATAATCCGAAAACTATTAGTAAACAATGAAATTATTATCGTTATATCTGTGTTGTAAAGACAGTAAAGCCAATATAATCTTTTTTCGTAATACCTAATTGCTGCATTTAGATACTAAGGTTTTAACTAAAGTTAATTTTCTAGTTGATATATAACTAATTTATTTTTTGCTTTTAGGCCTAAATTCATTAATAAAATCCAACTCTTCAGGAGTAATATACATATCATGGTATTTAACTTTCAGACACCCTGTACATAATCCCAAAAAATCATTAGGTAGATATCTCTTAAGGGTTCTATCAAGAATTACAGCATGATATAATTGTTTCATCCCAGATACATTTATCTTACATTTTTGACATGTCCATTTTTTATAAGATTTTGCAGTCTCAAGTATCCTAGGAAAGTTCTTTGGCAGCGTCTTTAAAAAATCTGAAGAAATAAAATTGCTAACTAACTCTCTTTCTACTGAAAACATTTGTTTATGAAATTCTAATATATTAAATTGTTCTATAATTATTCTTTTTGACCAGTCTTCAGCCTTTTCAAAATTATTCCAATTAGTATTTTCAAGACACAAATGGCACGGAGAAAGTAGTTTATTTGTATCTTTTTTCTTGAGATCAGCCTTTTCAGAATCTGGTAGAATTAGAGTTGTATTAGATTCATTTTTTTCTAAATTTATTAATAAATCATTACATTCAGAAAAATGAAAAGTATTAATTTTATCTGCTTTTAAATTTTGGAAATAAATTGCTACAAAATTATTCTGATAAAAGCTTAAACCCGCTAAATAATCAATTTTTAAATTTTTTATTTTGCTTAAAGTACCATCAGAATTAAATTTACTTCTTGTTAATGCAATATCAGATCTATTGTTGTTAAAATGATATCTGAAATTTAATTCAGCACCAACCTGCTTAAGAGAAGCATTTAATTTACTAAAATTTGAATTAATTTTTACCATTATTTTTTAATTTACTTTTAATGAATTTTATTTTTTCTGTTTCATTCAGAACATATCTGAACTCCACTCTTCTTGATTTGACTGAATTTTCTGATCCATCAGAATTTTTTATTATTGATCTAGACGACAAACCTGATGCGCTTACTTTATCAAAAGCCCACTTAATCTCTTTTTTCGATAAATTAAATTTTGTAAGAGAATTTAAAGATTCGTTCAAAACAGAAATTGTTCTTTCCTGAGATAAAACCATATTTTTAATGTATGCTTTATCGTAAGTTGTATCTTTCCATTCGCTGGATGTATGTCCCTCTATTCTAATCTCAGAAATTAGTGTACCAAACTTTGACAAGACCTTTACATATCTTGGAAAAAAAGAGTTAATAATAAATTTAAATCTATCATTCAATTTAAAGTTGCTTTGAGAAAACATAACATCAGGCGCATTAAATCTAATCAAATTTTCATTAGGAATAATTTCAAGTTGCCATTCTTTTTTTTCTTCATTAGAAAATTCTTGTTCTAACTTTTCATCAATTTCATTTTCCTTACTATCAGTAAAAGTTAAATAATTTAAAACATAATCTTGTGATCCAACAACTTCAGGTGCCTTTTCTCTAATGAAACCTATTGAAATAAAAAGAAATATTATCATTAAACCAGCCATTAAATCTGAATTCGATAACCAGACTGAATTGTCAAGATCTCCTTTTTTTGATCCTAAAAACTTCATTTATTTATTTTGTTTTTGTTAGCTAGTTCAATTAAATTTCTTAAGTTTGTAACTAGTGGTTGATAGTCTTTAACTAATTGCTCTGATAAAGATCCTAAATGTGCTCCCATAACCTGAATAGCTTTTTCTAATTCATTACTCATTTCTTGATCAAGTTTTTGGAGCTTATTAGATACATCAGATATATCATTTGAAAGTGTGTCAGTAAGTTGTCTTAAACTTACTTGTAAAGTAGGTATAGCATTTTCAGCATCTTCTCTAAGTTTAGATAAAATATCTAAAGTTTCCTCAGTTTGTTTTCTTTCTTTATTAATTGTTTCAATAACTTCGCTAACTGGATTTAACATATTGGGTATTTCATTTAATCTATTATGAATTATCTCAACTGTTTTTTCATGTTGCTGAATTAATCCATTTGAAACATCAATTGCTTTTTTTGTTTTATCTAACTCTGTCAAATATGTTGACTGCCACTCCAAGAGACTCTCAAGTCCAGAATTGAACTTTTTAAAGTTCTCGCCAAATTGTTCTTCAATTTTTGTATTAAAATCCTTAATTACACTCTCAATTGCTTTAATCAACTGTTCAACAGTGCTCTCTCCTAAAGAGGAAGTGAACTCTGTCAATTTTATTTCCATATCACGAATTCCTTTTTCTATTTTTAAAAGGTTTTCATTTTGTATCTTAAATTGATTATAAAAGTCCTCTTCCGAAATAGTATCTTCATTTACTATTTCTGGTTGTGTAAAACTAATTAGCTTTACTATTGCACTACCAACCATACCAACAATACTAGTGGAGAAAGCTAATTTCAAACCATCTAGTAAAATAGGTAAACTTAAATCAATATTCCCAGGGTCAAATTCACCAAGTCCTTTAAATATCCCTAAAAATGTTCCTACTAGACCAAGAGCTGGCAGCAAAGATGGGATATATGAAGTAAAATTTAATATCTTCTTATTTTGAGTAATAAACGGCAGCCAAGCACCTAAGAAAGTAAGTAAATATAAAAAAATTAAATAAACACCAACAAATTTATCTTCTTCTCCTGAAGTAATTAATTGTCCCAGATAGTCTATATCTATCAATAAATTTCTAGTTTCGCTCCAAATTATAAATGGAAACAAAAAAATAAAAGGAATAACAATAAGTTTAATGATAATTTTTAGAAGTTTATCAAACATTTTTTGCCTATTTTTCTTCATATTTTATTTTATGTTACATTGATAATGAGTGCTTTGAAAGATTTTATATTCAAGATCGATTTGCAGGAATTAATGGATAAAAAATTGAACTTTTGTCTGGCCTTACCATTAACAAAGTGGGAGCTAAAATGAATTCAAGTACATTTTCATACAAAGTTTGGTAGGGATACCCGGAATCGAACCGGGAAGCCTTGCGGCACTGGTTTTTGAGACCAGCGTGTTTACCTATTTCACCATATCCCCAAAATTTTAAATTATAATTTTACTAATATCACCAATATATATATATCAATGTTAATAAATTGAAAGTTAATTATAAATGATATTTTAAGCAATTTTCTGTAAAAAAAAATGAAAAAAATAAGCCTAAAATTTTTTGAAGATAGAATCAAGTTTTGGACAGAACGAGCTAAAACCAGTGCTACAAAACCGTTGGCTGATAAAGTTCTAGGTTTTATATCAATGATTGAATCAATAGTTTTTCCTATACCTGTAGACCCCTTTTTAGCGGGGTTAACTTTAGCAGCGCCTCATAAAACACTCAGGTTTGCATTGATTTGTACAATTGGCTCAGTTTTAGGAGGTGTCATTGGTTGGTTACTGGGTTATTTGATAGGACCTTCAATTGAAACCTTAATTTTAAATATTCCTTGGTTTACTCAAGAAAAATTTGACGTTGTCAAAGAAGCATATAAAGAAAATGGTATCTTAATTATATTTATTGGAGCATTTACACCATTACCCTATAAAATCATAACATTAACCAGTGGAATGGCTGGAGTGAATTTGATTGCATTCATTTTGATCTCTGTACTTGGAAGAGGTGTTCGTTTTTTTATAGTTGCATATTTAATTAAATTTTTTGGTAACCCTGCCATAATACTTTTAAAAAACAATATGCTTCTTGCTTCAACTATTTTAGGAATAGCAATTATAATGATTTCATTTTATATTTTTTAAATGTTAAAAAATATTATTTTAAATTTGTCCCAACTAGATAATGAAAAAAAACTAGATATATTGCTAAAGCTCTCTTTTTTTGTTTCTTCTATCATGCTCATTTCTGCTTTTTATCTTGAGTACTTCCAAGGGGCATTACCTTGTGATTTATGTATTACTCAAAGATGGTTTCATGTATTAATTATAACCTATAGTCTAATTTTAATATTTATTTTAAAATCAACTTTAATATCCAAAAAATTAATTCTTTTGGGACTCTCAATTGTTTGGATTATGAGTTCAATCGCTGGCACTTACCATTTTGGCATTGAGATGAAATTTTGGAAAGGGCCTCAAGAGTGTTCTTCAAATATTGATTTTTCAAAAGATCTACTTACATATCTATTAAACAAATCTACTATAAAATGTGATGAAGTAATTTTCAGTGTTTTCGGATTATCACTTGCAGCTTGGAACGCAATTTTTTCATTTGGAATGTTTTTGTTTGTAAATATTATTTTAATTAAAAGAAAGCTTTAAAAGCATGAATAAAGACACAAATAAAAAAAAACTAGATTCAATTCTTAGGGTTGATCATGCCGGTGAAACCGCAGCTGCCAAGATATATGATGGCCAATTAGCAATACTTAAAGACACACCTGTTGGACCAACAATTCAACATATGAAGGACCAGGAAGAAGAACATTTAGATACATTTAATAGGCTTTTAGTAGAAAATGATACTCGACCAACTGCTTTACTTCCCTTGTGGAATGTTATGGGATACGGGCTTGGAGTTGCAAGTGCCTTAATGGGCGAAAAAGCTGCTATGGCATGCACTATAGCCGTTGAAGAAGTTATTGGAGAGCATTACGCTAAACAAGCCGAAACACTTGATAAGAACGATAATAAATTAAAGTCTACTTTAGAAAAGTTTAGAGATGATGAATTAGATCATCTAGAAACAGGCGTTCAACATGACGGAGAGAATGCTCCAGGTTACGAAATCATGAAAACTATTGTTCAATTTGGTTGCAGAACCGCAATAAAAATATCTGAGAAAATATAAATTTTTTGTTTATCTAAGAATTCTCTAATTCTGTGTCCCAATATAAAAAATCTCGCCACGATTCATGTAAATAATTTGGAGGAAAGTGCCTACCATTATTTTTCAAAAGATTTATATTAGGAGCATCTGGTTTGATTAAAGGAAACATGTTTATTTCTTTTGATTGCTTGTTTCCTTTCTTATAGTTACATGGCCTACAAGCCGCTACAACATTACTCCAATTAGTTTTTCCACCTAAAGATCTTGGAACAACATGATCAAAAGTCAGATCATGTGATTGTTTTGTTAAACCGCAATATTGACAGGAAAACCTATCTCTTAAAAAGACATTAAATCTGGTGAATACTGGAGATTTTTGGTTTTTAATATATTGTTTTAAAGAAATAACACTAGGAATTTTCATTGAAAAGCCTGGAGATCTAACCACCTCATCATATTCAGAAACAATATTCACTCTATCAAGAAACACAGCTTTTATAGTGTCTTGCCATGACCAAAGTGACAAAGGAAAATAGCTCAGAGGTTGATAGTCTGCATTTAAAACTAAAGTAGGTGAAAAAGAAGATGAAGTCATAAAGCCCTAATTTGAAAATCATTGATATTAATTAACCTTATCAATGTTAAATTATTATTAAATATAAAAAATATTTTTTAAACAAATATTAATTTAATTTTTTTAAGATCTCCATTCCAGCACTTATGCCTTCAGGATCGATGCCGTGTCCAAGATTAGGCCTGGATAGTGTTTGAACATTAAAGCCAATTTCATTTAAGAGATTTTTAGAGTTTTCAAGGGATTGGAATGGAACAACTTCATCTTGTTGACCATGTACTAATAACACAGGAGTATCTGCATATTTGTGCTTACCGTCTATAAATTGTGATTCGGCCGCCTTAACATTCTCATCTCTAAGAGCTCCTGAATATCCTATTATTGCTCCAAATTGATGCTCATTAATTAACAAACATTGCATACTCATCATTGCACCTTGTGAAAAACCTATCAAAATTACTTCCTTTGATGATAAATCAAGATTTTTTGTTTCTATTTTAAGTAAATTAAGTAAATTTTCAGAAGCATGAATTGCTCCATTAGGTATCTCTTCAATTGGAAACCATTGTCTTCCTGAAGGAGACATCGCACAGGGGTGTGGAGCATCTGGCGAAATAAAACTCGCATTAGGCATAGCCATCGAAAAAGGGTTCGCTAAATCAATTAGATCCTTTCCATCGGCTCCATAACCATGAAGAAATACCACTAAGTTACTCGCCTTACCACCGGCTGCTGGTGGGCGCCTGTATATATTAT
>ERZ802830.4156-NODE-4156-length-11776-cov-16.9066_pt1 | contig 11776 bp, 9 predicted proteins | sample MGYA00345654_ERZ802830 | MGnify/ENA primary metagenome ERZ802830 (study PRJEB30503, sample SAMEA104212375) | marine metagenome | biome: Westerlies Biome; feature: [SRF] surface water layer (ENVO:00010504) within the epipelagic zone...; material: water... | reverse complement strand
CCTTTTGAAGAAATTTACGATTTATTCGCCATAAGAATAATATTAGAAGAACCACATACAAAAGAAGATTGCTGGAGAGTATATTCCATAATAACAGATTCATATACTCCAATACCTGAACGATTTAGAGATTTTATTTCCGTACCAAAAGTAAATGGATATCAATCGCTTCATACCACAGTAATTACAAATAAAGGTATGAAAGTTGAGTTTCAGATTAGGACCAGAAAAATGGATGTAATAGCAGAGGAGGGTCTTGCTGCTCATTGGAAATATAAGGAAGGGGATCAGGATGGGTCAAAAACGTTGGACCGTTTAATTTCATGGGTCCGAGAGGCCTTGGATAATCCAAAACCAGATTCTACCAGCGATTTTGTAAAAGATTTTCAGCTTAATCTGTATCAAGAAGAAATATATGTATTTACCCCAAATGGGGAACTAAAAACATTACCTAGTAATGCTTCACCAATCGATTTTGCTTTTGAAATTCACTCTGAGATTGGTGAACGAGCGATGGCCGCAAAAGTAAATGGTAAAATGGTACCATTGAGGCATAAGTTAAAAAACGGAGATCAAGTAGAAATAATTACAGGATCTAAAATAAATTTAAATCCTGACTGGATAGAAGATGTAGTGACGCATAAAGCAAAATCTCGGATTCGTCAATTTATTAATCACAAGAAGCGATCAATAGCCGACGAGGGGCGTAAAATTTGGAATAAACGTGCCAGAAAAGAAAAACTTGAATTATCTGAACAAGAAATATCAAAGGTAGCCAGATTATTCAATTATGATTCTGTGCAAAGCCTTTTCTATAATTTATTTACGGGTTCTGTTGACATAAATAAAGTATATAAATATGCAAGAAATCTTAAGCTTACAGGTAAAGTAGAACTAGAGTCTTCTGCTAGCATTAGTAATGAGGTAGATACAAAAAGCATTCAAAAAAAATACCTTAAGGAATTAAGAACATCCTCAAAAAGTAATGCGATCATACTTGATGGGGGTATAAATCAGTTAAAATTTACATATGCAAATTGCTGTAATCCTATACCTGGTGATGAAGTATTGGGTTTTATTTCAAGAAATGGAGATGTCAAGATACATCGTGCGATGTGTAATAATGCCAAGCATTTATTAAAGAATGAAAACGATCGAATTGTAGATGTTCGTTGGGCAAAATCGGTTCAAACTAATTTTTTAGGTGCGATTAGGATAATTGGCGAAGATCGAGTGGGTATGATTAACGATATTACCGATGTCCTTTCTAAGTCATTGTCAACCAACATGAAGAGTATAAATGTTACTTCAGACGAAGGTATGTTTGAAGGCATAATTACCTTGGACGTAGATGGTATAGTCCATTTAGAAAAAATAATGAAACGACTGGTGAGATTACAAGGGGTAAAAAATGTACTTAGATATGAATAGTTGGTAGCTATTGAGTTATTAGTTCATTAATTTAAATACTGTATTTATATAAATAACAATTGTTAAGGCTTAAATAGAACAGTAGCCTAATATTTATATCAGGTAAAGAAATAACAAGATTGTCTAACATTAAGAAAAGTAAAGATTCGAGGACGAAATTATGATGACCTACACAAAACGTGATATAGTACGAAGAGTTGCAGAAGCTAACAATGATCCTATGATCAAAGTTGAGCCATGGGTAGATTCTGTAATCGTGGCACTAAGAGAAATTATGATGTCAGCCGATACCGAATGCCGTATCGAAATTAGAGATTTTGGTGTCTTCGAGGTAAAGGAAACCAAGGCCAAGCCAAAAGCTAGAAACCCTAAAACTAACGAAGTTATCTACGTGCCTGCCCATCGTAAAACTCATTTCAAGCCAAGTAAAATGCTAAAGCAATTTTTACGTGAGCCCTTGGAAGAAGAAGATACTAAGGGTTGAGCAGCGATTACTTTAGATATATAAGTGTGGATTTAGGTCAAAAACGAACAGGCCTAGCCCACACTGATTTATTAAGGACTATTGCTAGTCCTCTAGAAACGGTGTTAACAACGCAGTTAATACCTCGTTTACGTGAACTTATAGAGACAGGGCAATACAAGGGCTTGGTAGTGGGTTGGCCGCTTGAAACGAGTGGAAAAGAGGGTAAATCAGTGGAACGAGTTCGCTCGTTTATCAATCAAGTCGAAAGACAATTTCCTGGCTTAGAAATTCACAAAGTGGATGAGAGATATAGTTCTGAAGAAGCTAGCTCCATCATGGTTTTGTCCGGTCTGCCTAAAAAAAAACGACAAGAAAAGAAGAGGGTAGATCAAATAGCTGCAGCCATAATCTTACAACGCTTCTTGGATTTTAATAGTTATTGAATCTGTGAATATATGTCCATACTGCCTATAGTTACCTATAATGATCCCATTTTAAGGGAAAAAGCTAAAGAAGTGGAGAGTCGAACGGAGTTCATTGATCAGTTTGTAGTAGATCTGATCGAAACTATGTATCACTCTAATGGATTAGGTTTAGCCGCACCACAAGTAGGGGTATCTTACCGTATTTTTGTTTTTGATCCCGATCCAATGTTGGAGGAAGATGAAGAGAAAATGGGGCTCATCGTATGCATTAACCCAAAGGTTACAACTCAAAGTAGCCAGCAGATTAGTATGGATGAAGGCTGCCTTAGCATTCCAGATGTAAATGATATGGTCAAACGAGCGGAAGAGATTACACTTCATTATTATGACGAAAATTTCATACAACATACTCGCGATTTTAGTGGTTGGCCAGCTAGAATCATATTGCATGAGTATGATCATTTAGATGGGATACTTTTTATTGATCATCTCTCTTCATTTAGAAGGCGAATGCATAAATCCCAATTAAAAGCTATCGAAGCAGGCGAGGCGGAAGCGCCCTATCCCATCCGTCCAAAAAAGCATCGTTCATGAAGATTGTATTTATGGGCTCACCTGATTTTGCCCTACCTAGTTTGCAGCGTATTATAGATTCGCATCATGAGCTATTGGCCGTGGTAAGTGGTGAAGACAAGAGGCGGGGTAGGGCTAAGCCTCCCACACCTACACCGGTAAAAGCCTTAGCTCTTGAGCACGGTATTCCGGTGATTACAACCAAATCTACTCATAACTCTGATTTTATTGAATCCTTAACAAAGCTAAATGCAGATCTTTTTGTTGTTGTTGCTTTTAAAGTATTACCACCCTCAGTATTAGAGTTATCTAGGATTGGATCAATTAATGTGCATGCATCATTGTTACCCAAATATCGAGGTGCGGCTCCCATACACTGGGCCATCGCGGAAGGGGAAGAGGAAACAGGATGTACAATATTTTTCCTAGATACTAAAGTAGATACGGGTGCGATACTTTGTGCACATAAAACCCACATAAGACCCAATGAAACAACAGGCGATCTCTATCATCGCTTAAAACACGTTGGCGCTGATGCCCTTAGCGAAGCACTGGCGATAATAGAATCCGGTGAGTACCATCTAAAGCCTCAAGATGACCGCTTAGCCACTCCTGCTCCAAAAGTATTCAAACAAGACGGACAATTAGATTTCAACCAGCTTCTACGCACCTTATATAATCGATTTCGAGCCATGACTCCGGTCCCAGGAGCTTGGGCAAGCTTAGATGGAGTTGCCATTAAAATCCATTCGGTCTCCGTACCATCTGAAGAAATTAGCATAGAATTATTCCACAAATACCCAATTTCAAGTACTGAACCAGGGCAACTTATTACTGAGAATGGTCAGTTATACTGCGCTTGTTTAGACGGATTCATCCGGGTTGATTCCTTCCAATTCCCATCCAAAAATAAAGTCAGCACATCAGACTACCTTAGGAGTAATCGATTAGATGGAGTGTGGAACACCTAAATATCTTCGGAATTACCTATACCATTTTAGTTTAAATAGGATATATAACCCATAGTAGAGCTATTTTATTTGGTCAATAGAAAAAGCTAAAAACTTCGATTTTTTTTTGGCAAACTATTTGAGATTCTTGGATGGTTTAGTATCATTTCGCCATACATAATACACCGGTTTTAAAACTGAAATTCTCAATACTATGGAACTGTTACTAGCAGCCAAATCTGGGGATCTAACCCATGTTAAGGAACTCTTAGAAGAGGGAGTGGATATAAATGTTACTAATTCAAGCGGAGCTTCAGCTCTCATACTTGCCGCTGAAAAAAACGATACAGAAATGGTTCATGTATTGGTTAAGGCAGGAGCAGACCTTAGTTTACAAACTAAGTTAGGGGGTACTGCCTTAAATAGAGCAGCCGAGAATGGGAATACCGATTTACTAGAGTATTTACTCTCCAATGGAGCACCTTTAGGAGACCTAGCTTTGATACAAGCAGCTCGAAACGGTCATTTAGACGCTGTTAGATTATTAGTTGAGAAAGGGGCTGATGTAAACTACCAGCAACGTTGGGGGCACACTGCGCTTATGTTGGCTTCTAAAATGGGTTTCGAAGATATCGTTACTCATTTACTGTCCCAAGGTGCAAATGTATATCTTCGAGACAGAAATGGAGATACAGCACTAACCATAGCTAATGAAAATGAGCAAGTAGAAGTTGCACTACTTCTGCGTAGAGCCGGCGCAAAAAATGAGAATAAGGTTAAAAAACGGACAGTAAGTCCACCACCCATCGATGTCGATGATGATGATGTGGACGATTCTACCGATGTAGAAGATCTTATTTCAGATGATACTGCCCCTGACGAAGTAGATCTAGACTAGCGAATTACTGATTTATTCTTTAGTAAATTTAAAGTTACTGAGTGAAAACGAAACGTTTTCTTTAGGGCGAACGGTCATCGATTTTGGCTCTAAAAAGTACTTTAAATAATCTCGACCACCAGCTTTTGCATCGGTACCACTTAGATTAAACCCACCAAAGGGTTGGGCACCAACCAAAGCTCCCGTACATTTACGATTCACATACATATTTCCAACTCGGAAATGCCGTAATGCATAATCAATTTTTGCTGGGTCGTTAGAAAAATACGCACCTGTTAATCCGTACTGCGTGTTGTTTGCAATTCTAATGGCATCCTTTGTGTCTTTGGCCTTAATGAACGCGGTAACCGGGCCAAATATTTCCTCTTGTGCTATAACCGCATTTTCTGAAATATCGGCAAAAACCGTTGGTTCAATATAATGACCCTCATGCTCGGTTTCGGCTTTTTTACCACCACACATCAAACGACCTTCTTTCTTTCCAATTTCTATATAATGCAAAATTTTGTCTACTGCTTTTTGATTTACAACGGGACCCGCAGCAAAATTTTCTTTCGCATCGCCCACTTGAAGGGCCTTAGTTTTTGCTACCACCTTCTCTAGGAGTTCCTCATAAACAGATTCAACGGCAATTGTTCGTGAACCTGCAGAGCACTTTTGACCTTGAAAGCCAAATGCACCTTTAACTATCTCTTCTGCTGCTAGATCTACATCTGCATCGGCGTCAACGACCGTGGCATTTTTGCCGCCTAGTTCACAGACCATTCGTTTTAAGAAATGCTGGCCTTCTACAACCTGCGCTGCAATATTGGTCAGATGCAATCCGACTGCTTTAGATCCCGTGAATGAGATAAATCTTGTTTTTGGACTACGTGCCAAGGTTTCACCGACTTCTATGTTATCACCGGTCACAAAATTGAATACTCCAGCTGGTAATCCTGCCTCATCAACAATTTCAGCCATTAAATAACCCATTTTTGGGGTATCTGGGGCAGGCTTAGCGACAACTGTATTTCCAACGGCAATGGGTGCAATGGCCATTCCTACAAATATAGCGAAAGGAAAATTCCAGGGTGAAATACTTACTCCAGCGCCTATGGGCATATAGATAGTTTTGTTGTGATCGCCCCAGTTTTCACTTAGCACGGGCATGCCTTTATCCATTCGAAGGGCTTCGTACGCATAATACACAACAAAATCGATGGCTTCAGCGGTGTCTGCATCTGCTTCTACATAGTTTTTCCCTGCCTCACTTATCATCCAGGCATTAATTTCTAAGCGCCGACGCTTCATAATCTCAGCTATACTGAATAGATAATCCGCTCGCTTTTGGGCTGGCACAAATTGCCATGATTCAAAGGCTTTCCAAGCCGAATCTAGGGCTCCTAAGGCCTGTGTTGAACTGGCTAATTGAAAGGTGCCAATAGTTTCACTAAGATTTGAAGGATTCACACTGTCAAAAGATCCCGAATCTCCTTCTACCCAACGACCATCTACATAAAGCGAATGGGTTTGACCAAACTTACTTCGAACTTCTTCAATGGCTACCTGTTGTGCTTTTGCTACGGTAGGGTCTTGAAAATTTAAATATTCTTCGTTGCGATACTGTTCAATAGTTAAGTCGGACATAAAATCTGATATTTAGATGAATAATTTGGCTTGTAATATAGGCAGAAAAGCGCTCCCATTTCAAAAAGCCTTTTTAGCTTATTATTTTAGCGTAAAATGATTGAAAGAGTGCGGTTTTAATGGTAGTTTATGGTGATTTAATCATAGCTTAAGTCGATAATTTGTAGCGTTTAAAGCCAGCCAATTTGGTTGCATACTTGCTTGATATGAACTGAGTATCTATCTAGGCTTTCTGATTAAATCACGATAACTGATAGTAATATTCATTTAAAAAAGGAAATAATCATGTCAAAGATCAAAGTCGGGATAAACGGATTTGGCCGAATTGGCCGAATGGTAACCCGAGCGATTTTAGCTAAGTATGCTGATCAAATAGAAATTGTTGGTGTAAACGATTTAACAGACACAGCTACTCTTGCTCATTTATTTAAATATGATTCTTCACAAGGGACATTCAATGGACAAGTAAAAGCCGACGGAGATCAGTTACATATTGATGGGACAAGCTTCAAAGTCACCGCCGAAAGAGATCCAGCGAACTTGAATTGGGGAGATCTTGGTGCAGATGTTGTTGTTGAATCAACAGGTTTTTTTACAGACAAAGATTCAGCCGGAAAGCATTTACAAGCTGGTGCTAAAAAAGTAATCATTTCTGCACCTGCAAAGGGAGACATACAAACTATTGTGTTAGGTGTTAATGATGATAAAATTGACCCAAGTATTGAGATTTATTCTAATGCATCCTGTACTACCAACTGTTTAGCACCTATGGCTAAGGTGATTGATGACAATTTTGGACTTGTTAAGGGATTCATGACTACTATTCATGCCTATACTGGTGATCAGCGTATTTTAGATGCTCCTCATAAGGATATGAGAAGAGCTAGAGCAGCAGCCATTAACATAGTTCCAACCTCTACAGGTGCTGCTAAAGCTGTTGGTTTAGTTTTACCTCACTTAAATGGTAAATTAGATGGTGGTGCTGTTCGTGTTCCAACCCCAACGGGTTCATTAACTGATCTTGTTTGTGAAGTTAGTAAAGACACTACCGTTGAAGAGGTAAATGCTGCCTTTAAAGCAGCTTCAGAAAGTTCCTTAAATGGAATATTAGAATATTCTACTCAGCCACTGGTATCTACTGATATCGTAGGAAATCCGCATTCAAATATTTTTGATAGTGATCTTACTAAAGTGGATGGTAAATTAGTGAAAGTAATTGGTTGGTATGATAACGAAGCTGGGTATTCTATGAGAACAGCTGATTTGATTACTCGCATAATGTAGGTTGTTTATAAAATTCTACCTATTTATTCAAATAAGTAGGCAATTTTTAGCATTCGAAATAGGTCAGGCTTCATTTAGGATTCTGGCCTTTTTTATGCAGACCAAAAAAAGATTATGGTGAGGGAAGTGCAGCCATGGTGGCTTCTACGAAACTCGAGCTTCGTAGCTTAAGCGTCTATAATCTCTACGCTATAGCTGATTTCGGAAGCTTTTTCGAGGGCTTTGGAAACCGAGCAGTATTTTTCAACGGATAGTTTCAACGCTTTTTGGGCCTTAGCAAGATCAACAGATCCTTTAAGGGTATAGTGCATGTGAATCCGTTTATATTCTGAATACCCTATATCGTTTTTTGTTTTCTCTGGTTCAACTTGAACTTCCAGGGATTCAATTATTTGGCGTTGTTTCTTAAGAATCATTAGTACATCTACAGCGCTACACGCACCAACTCCTGCTAATAATAATTCAAAAGGGGCAATTCCTCCTTCAATACCCTGTAACACACCATCGCCATCCATTCTAATCTTACCACCAACGCTATTTTCGGCCTCAAATTGATAGCCTTGCTTTCGCCACTCGACTTTTATACTCACCTATTATTCCCCGATATGCTTGTGGTTGCCTTTTTCGTGTCGTTTACGAAGTGTTTTAACGACTTTATGTAGAGGGATTTCTTTTTTGGCAAGTAAAAGCATCAAGTGAAATAACAGATCTGAGGCTTCCTCGATAGTCTCCTTGTTGCCTTTATTTTTTGAAGCAATCACGGTCTCTACAGCCTCTTCGCCAACTTTTTGGGCGATTTTATCTAGCCCTTTATTGAACATGGTAGTGGTGTAGCTACCTTTGGGCATTTCATTTTTTCGTTCGTATATCAGGGCTTCTAGTTCTCTTAAAAAAACTAGGTCTCTATCGGTCAATTCTTTGGGTGGTGTCACGTTTATTATTCCGTTACTCGTTCAAAAGCATCTACTATTTTTACAATGTATCAGGTTGTCTGCACCAAAGGTAGGAATATTTTTTTATTTCTGAGCAAATGATTCTTCCCCTACAGTAATCATTGAAATTGGGATATACTTTTTGAATGAGTTGACGGTATTCTCCCAATCCTTAACTATGTAATTCGCTTTGGTTGACCCAGTTTCCTTAGCGTAATCTATCATTAATGCTTTAAGTTCTGAGAGTTCATGCGCAGTACAAGGAGCTTCAGCAATGTAATCATTATTAACACGGTTGCTTGGGTCTTCATACATAAACAATGTTCCCCCTGTCATACCTGCTCCAATATTATCTGATGTTTGACCTAAAATAACAACAGTGCCATTAGTCATGTATTCACAGGCATGCAATCCAGTTCCTTCAACTACCGCGATTGCACCTGAATTACGTACGGCAAATCGGTCTCCAGCTTGACCGTAAACATAAAGGCTTCCTCCGGTGGCACCATATAAAGCACAGTTGCCAATGATGGCATTTTCTTCTGCTTTATAATGGACTTCCGAGGGTGGGACAATTACCGTCTTACCACCGCTCATAGATTTGCAAACCGAATCATTGGCCTCACCTTCTAAACGGATGTCCACATCTGAGGTTTGAAAGACTCCAAAGCTCTGTCCAGCACTGCCTAAGAAGTTCAGTTTGATTTTTCCTTTGTATGCTTTATTTGTCTTTGCTCCCGATTTAAAGGTACTTAGCCGGTCGCTACTTACCCGTTCAGCTAAATGACCGAATAAGGTAGCCAAGGCAGAACGATCAGTATTGATGATAGAATACGATTTTTCGACTGATTCATTGGCTTCGATAGCCCCTTCAAGGTCGGCTAAGACACGAGCATTTAAGCTATTAATGGGTTCACCCATTCCTGCTAGTTGTTTAGTTTTGATATAAGCGGGTGCTTGTAAGAAAAACGATAAATCTAGATTAAGTGTGTTTATTCTATCTAAATGACTTCCATTGATGGTTAATAGGTCAGTATCTCCACAGACATCTTGAAGTTGCTCTTTACCCATTCCAGCTAACACTCTGCGCACATCTTCAGCCAAATAAGTTAGCATTTTAACGATGTGATCTTTATTACCCTGATATTTTGCTTTAAACTTCGGATCATGAGTTGCTATACCTCTAGGACAGGTATTTTTTTCACAAATTCGGGCCATTACACAACCCTCGGCAATAAGCAACAACTTACCAAAGTCGAATTCTTCTGCCCCTAAAATAGAAGCAAGCACAATATCTTTTCCGGACGATAAACCACCGTCTGTACGTAAAATTATTCGATCTCTTAGATTGTTTTCAACCAATGCCTGATGCACTTCCAGTAGTCCTATTTCCCAAGGGAGACCTGCATGTTTCATTGAGGATAGTGAAGCCGCCCCAGTTCCACCTTCTCCTCCTGATACTTGTATAGAGTCCGCACCCGCTTTGGCAACACCTACGGCAATAGTACCTATATTTACACCTGAAACTAATTTCACGCTCACCTTACCCTTTGGGTGTACCTGTTTCAGGTCGTTGATGAGTTGTTTTAAATCTTCTATGCTGTAAATATCGTGCAGTGGTGGGGGGGAAATTAAGTCAAATCCTGGATTAGCATATCTGGCTTTGGCAATGTCAGCGTCGACTTTAATACCCATCAACTGACCACCCTCACCAGGTTTTGCACCTTGACATACCTTAATCTGAATTTCCTCACCGGAAACAAGGTACTCTGCAGTTACTCCAAAACGCCCGGAGGCAATTTGTTTTATGGTTGCACCAATACCCTCTTCAAAGTAGTATGGATTTTCTCCACCTTCCCCACTATTACATCGCCCACCAATTTCCCTCATTGCGAGGAAAATATCCCGTTGTGATTCTGCACTAATTGCGCCAAATGACATGGCACCAGAGCCAAAAGTGGGAAGTATATGGTCAACCCCTTTGACGTTATCTAAGGGCAGTGGGGATTCGGATTTTTTTGGATTAAATAAGTGCCTTATAGCAACGGGTTCGTCCTCTAAGCCTAACTTTAGATACTCATCCCAAAGGGCCATATCGGTTAGATCTAAATCATGATTTTGAACCAATTCATGAATCATTTTTGACCGGGTATTGGTCATGGAATGTTTCTCACCCATAGAACCCCGAGCATGTTCTTTGTACTGGAAATTTTTGATAGGTTTGTAAGGTCCCTCTTCAGATTGAACAACTTCGGCTCTTTTCAGAGTTTGTTCTGCAATTTGTTCGATTTCCAATCCTCCAATAGGGCTTTGGATGCCTGGGAAATATTCTAGAATAATTTCTTTTCCTAATCCTAGTGCGGAATACAACTTAGCACTCTGATAAGAGCGAACAACAGAAATGCCTGATTTTGCCATTATTTTTAGTAGCCCACTATCCAGTGCCTTTAAATAATTGCGTTCCTTAGTATCCGCGTCCAAATTCTTCAAGCTGCGTTCTTCATCGTTTCGAACGGCATCTAATGCAACGTAGGGGCATACTGCTTGCGCACCAAAACCTATAAGACAAGAAGCATGGTGGGTGCTTTTTACTTCACCAGTATCCACAACTACAGCGGCATTGAGTTTTAATCCTTCGTCATTCAGAGCATTTACTACCCGACGAAGGGCAAGTAAACTAGGTAAAGGGGTTCTATCTATACTCGCTTTACGATCTGAAAGAATCAAAATAGCGTGCTTGTTAGACACCGCTTTAATAGCTTCTTCACCAATTTTGGTGAGTTTCGAGTTAAAGCCAACAGTCCCATGATTAATGTCAAATGTGGTATCAATTACGTAGGGAATAACGCGATCTAACTCAGTGGCTTTGTGGATACAACCGTACAGAAAATCCATCTGTGCTAGGCTTAAAAAAGGACTTTCAAGCTCGTATGCAGGGGCCGGTGGTATAAGTTCTTTTGGTTCAAAAATATTAGGTTTTTTCCCCAAATAGACTTTAAGATCGGTAACGATCTGTTCACGTATGTAATCAAGAGGTGGGTTGGTTACCTGTGAGAAGTGTTGATAGAAAAAATCGAAAAAAGACCTAGTTTCCGTTGACAAAACGGCTAATCTAGCAGTATCACCCATGGATCCAATCGGCTCTTTTCCTTTTTCAGCCATTGGATAAATTATTTTGCTTAGTTCAT
>ERZ802830.4154-NODE-4154-length-11777-cov-5.34875_pt1 | contig 11777 bp, 8 predicted proteins | sample MGYA00345654_ERZ802830 | MGnify/ENA primary metagenome ERZ802830 (study PRJEB30503, sample SAMEA104212375) | marine metagenome | biome: Westerlies Biome; feature: [SRF] surface water layer (ENVO:00010504) within the epipelagic zone...; material: water... | reverse complement strand
CGCAGCTAGCGAACGAAGCCCGGTCGTAGCCGGTCGCCGTCGCTAACTTGCGCCCGCGACACCCGGTATCAGCTGTTGTCAGGCTGATACCAAATGGCCGATGACCAGACGCGCTCTTGAATGGTTGCCGGCAAGTCATCTCTGGGCGTCACACCCGCTCTTAGAGCATCCCAAGTCGACCATCGGCAGGTGGGATTCTCCAGTGCACGTACGTAATAGAAGGCCCGATGCTCTGGATTGAAATCTGGGTCAACCCATCCGGCTCTTAGCTCTCCTGCACCGAGGTCAGAGCTGATTGCGCAGCTTCCCAGGTCGACGGTTGCACCGTTGTCGGGACAGCGATGAGTCTCAGGATCGACGCTGCCACCATCTGAACAGGCAACGTCATAGACCTTTTCGAAGCTCTCACCATTGACGCTCCAACCTTTGACAATTTGCAGCCTTTGCAGCGCTGCGGAGTCAGGATCGCGCGCCGCCCAAGCCAGCAACCGTGGGGTGGCGCCATCGCGTGCTTGAATTTCAGAACCCATGGCAACGCCATCGCTGTAGGCCTCCTGCAATTGTTCTGCACCATTTAAGTTGTTGTCATTCAGATCATAGCCAGCGAATAGGCGAACCTTCATGCGCGGCCCAGACGTGGCAAAAGTCTCTTTACGACGGAACGCGCCATAAATGGCTTCTCGCGTATTTTCTTCCGCCCAAACACCGGTCAGCCCGGACGCTCCCCATGTCTCATAAGCACCAGTCGCGTATTTTTTTCCGCCTATATCCTGTACTTCTACCCGTCCTGCAGCAGTGATAATTTCCGCGTCGCCAGAGGTCAGCGGCTCTGAACCGCGAAGGCCACCGTTACTGTCCAGCAAGCCAACCTTGGAAAAATAGTTTTTCTCATCAAGAGATGCCGCGCCAGTGTGAGTGTCGGAAGCGCCTACAAAGCCAAATTGGTAGGCGTTAGTAAGATTGTTGTCTTGCAGTGTTAGACCGCGGCGCAGCGCATCGCGGGCATAGGAACCCTTGGGTTCGCTGTAAAGAGTGGTGGCGACGCGAAACGGCATAATTTCAAAGTTTGCCCACTCATCCTCGGGTGAGAGGGTAGGGTGAGTCTCCGACGTACCCTTCACTTGGGTCAGCTCTACCAGGGGCTCGTTGCGTATCCGCTGTTTGGCGTAGGCTTCATCGATAGGCTGGCCGGCCCAGTCAACCATCATAAACATGGCGCCATTCGAACCATTCGAGTTGTGCGGTATGGCCAAGGCCTCAATGCCTTGCGCTCGAATTGCGTCCATCCAGTCCCAAAGACCTTCCGGATTCTGGCTGTGAAAGCGTGAGAACGGTACGACGGGCAGCTTATCGGTGTCGCGAAAGATAACGTTTCGGTGCAAATTACCGCGCTGGTCGGTCGATGAAGTGTACTCATAGGCAGCAAATGTCGTGAATTGTCCCGGCTGATAGTGAGCATTGGCGGCAGCTACCGAGTCTGCCCAAGCGTTTTTCGCAATGTCAGCCAACATTGCTTGGTCAGTCTCACCGCGACCAATCCGAGCCAAGGTTTCTGGAAGAAAGCGAGTGAAGGTTTGTACCCGCTGTTGCAGGCTGTTGATATTGCGATTCTCAGGTTCGTTGAGTCCATGCAAGTCCCGCACATGTGGTTCTTGAGAAAAACGTGTGGATGTATCTGCAGCAGCCTTTACTGCACCTAGGAACATGGCGTGGTCTGTGACGGCGTAAAAATCGAGTGGCTGGCTCAATTGCACCTCAAAGCCCGCAGGGTGCGCGATGGCTTCGCCCTTGGCATAGCGGTATGCGTCGTAGGGAGTGGCTACAGTACCGAATGCGTAGGCATCAAACGAGTAGTCTGTGTGTACATGCAAATCACCAAAGTAGGCGTTTCGCAGAGCATTGGCGTTTGCTGTGCCAGTAAAAGTCTCTGCTTGCATGTCTAGGGTTACGCCACTAAATCGCGGTGTTGTGTCGCTTGGGGCTGAGTTGCCCGAGTTATCGGCGCTGTCCGATGAATTACAGGCCGTGAGCATGGCACTGGTGGCCAAGATAACTAGTAGTTTTTCAAAGTTCATATGAAACCTCCCCGTTTCTCAATGAAGCCACCGCCGGTAAACAAGGTTCACGTGTTTGCCAGCGCTAACACCCAAGAGCATAGCTGAAAAGCTGCGTGAGATGGATGGTGCAATAGACGGTCGAGGATCATCCTGACTATTTCTATCACTTTTATTTGGCAAACTAAATCACTATGCTTCGCGCCCAATTCGCGAAAGGTTTCAGGACGCCAGCCGCGTCAAATAGCCAACAAATCAGTGTAACTGTTAGCCGCAGTCCCTTAGGCCTACCGCGCATCAACTTGCCCACCCGGACATGAGAGCTCGAATAGGGAGGCCCGATTAAAAAAGCCGGATTAAGGAAGCTTAGGTGAGAAGACGTAGGCTTTGCCAAAACGGCCTGAGAAGAGACGCCCAACGAGTCAGCAGCAAAAAAAGGAAGATTCTGGTCATGCACGAAAACTACAAAATCCTCTTAGACGAAAGCGAAATGCCCACCCAGTGGTATAACATCGTTGCCGACCTACCTGAAGCGCCGCCGCCAGCACTACATCCAGGCACTCATCAGCCTGCGACGGCCGAGGATTTTGCGCCATTATTCCCCAAAGCATTGATCGAACAGGAGATGTCAGCCGAGCGCTACATCGACATTCCTGGCGACGTGCTCGATGTTTACCGCCTTTGGCGTCCGAGTCCGATGTTTCGTGCGCGCCGTTTGGAAAAGTTCCTCGATACACCCGCGAAGATTTACTACAAATATGAAGGCGTCAGTCCGGCGGGTTCGCACAAGCCCAACACCGCAGTGCCTCAGGTTTGGTACAACGCCCAAGAGGGCGTCCGCAAACTCACGACAGAAACCGGAGCAGGTCAGTGGGGTAGTTCGTTAGCCTTTGCCTGTGCTCAGTTTGGGCTGGAATGTGAAGTATGGCAGGTGGCCGCGTCCTATTTAGCGAAGCCCTATCGTCGCACCATGATGGAAGTTTGGGGTGGCAAGGTCCATCCAAGTCCCTCCCAGGTGACGGAATTCGGTCGTAGTCTGTTGGCACAAGATCCCGATCATCCAGGTTCCTTGGGTATCGCGATTTCCGAAGCCGTGAGTCAGGCGGTGGAAGACCCGCAAGTGCGATATGCGCTTGGCAGCGTGCTGAATCATGTGCTGCTGCACCAGACGATTATCGGTGAAGAAGCCTTGCTGCAGCTGGCCAAGGTTGATGCTGTGCCTGATGTGCTGGTCGGCTGCACTGGCGGCGGCTCAAATTTTGGCGGGTTGGCGTTCCCGTTTCTTCGAGAGAAGCTCGCGGGCAAGATGAATCCCATTATTCGCTGCGTTGAACCGGCAGCATGCCCAACCTTAACCAAGGGCGAGTACCGATATGACTTCGGCGATACCGCCGGTATGACGCCGCTGATGAAAATGCACACGCTTGGTCACGGTTTTATTCCAGAACCCATCCATGCAGGTGGCCTGCGTTATCACGGCATGGCTCCGCTGGTTTCGCATATCTACGAGTTGGGGCTGGTAGAGGCTATTTCGATTCCGCAAAAAGAGTGTTTTTCAGGGGCGCTGGATTTTGCCCGAATGGAAGGCATCGTGCCTGCCCCGGAGCCTACCCACGCGATTGCCGCAGCAGTGCGTGAGGCCCTGGCCTGCAAGGAGTCTGGCGAAGAAAAAGTGATTTTGACGGCATTGTGTGGGCACGGTCATTTGGACTTAGCGTCCTACGATAAGTACTTGAATGGCGAGATGGTGGACGCCGATTTGTCAGACGAGGTGATTGCTAAGGCGATGGAAGCCGTGCCGGTAATCGCCTGATCGATTCGGGTGAACAACGAGATCAAAACCAACCCGGTATCGGGTGATATTACAAAAACAGCTTACTAACGAGGAGAGACGTTATGGTTAAGCGATGGTTCACCTTGGCATTTGCCACAGGTGCAATGAGTGTTGCTGCAGCGACTGCGGCGGCGGAAGAATCAGGTCGATCAAGCGGTGCTGACGCCGTGATTGAAGAGGTAGTTGTTACGGCCCGGCGGCGTGAAGAGGGTTTGCAAAGCGCGCCCATAGCGATTTCTGCTTACACCGGGGACTCTCTGGACTATCGCGGCGTGACGCGTTTGGATCAGATCGCCAAATTTGCACCGGGTTTGACCCTGGAGAACAACCCAAGTTTCGGCGGTGCCTCCAATTCGGCGGCAATTTATTTGCGTGGTATTGGTCAGAAAGAGTTCTTACCGACTACCGAACCCGGCGTGGGTCTTTATGTTGATGGGGTATATGTCGCCAGATCTGTTGGTGCGATTTTAGATATCGTCGATGTGGAGCGTGTGGAAGTTCTCCGGGGCCCCCAAGGCACGCTGTTTGGTCGCAACACTATTGGCGGGGCGATATCTGTGGTTACGCGCCAACCCCAAGTCGGTGGTGATATGCAGGGTCGTCTGAGTGCGAGCACGGGCACCGACGGCTTGTTGCATCTCAACGGCAGCGTTGAAGGCACTTTGAGTGACACCACTGCCGCCCGCTTCAGCATGGCATCCTTTACCCAAGATGGTTATGTGCAGCGCACTGACGGCATAGATCTGGGTGATGACGATACGCTGACCGCTCGCTTAGCCGTGAGCTGGCAGCCGACCCCGGCGCTGTCGGGTGAATTCAGTATTGATGCGACGCGGGATCGAGAGAACGGCCCCGCCATGCAGTTGCTGGGTATCGATTTTACAGATCTCAGCCAACTCCAGGGGGTTGTCCTCGCGCCACCCCCACCCATGGCATTTGTGCACAACGTGACGACTGCGGCCCTCGGTCCGGGACAACCTTGTGCTGCAACCAATGCCGCAGGGCAGGGGGTGACCTCTAATCCGGCGTCCGCAAATTGTTACGACAGTCGCTACATTGGTGCTGACGGCCAAAACGAGGGGACAGCCCCAGCGTTCTCTGAAACGGATCTGTTGGGATTGTCGGCGACTTTTACCTATGAGATTTCAGATACCTTGGAACTCAAGTCGATAACGGCCTCGCGCAGCCTCGAGTCTGAATTCGCTCGTGACGGCGATCATTCCCCTCATCGTATTTCGCAGTTTCACGATGATCTGGAGCAAGACCAGTTCTCCCAGGAACTTCAGCTGTTGGGCACGCGGGATAATCTAGAGTGGATTCTCGGCGCCTACTACTTCAACGAAGACGGCGTGAACGTCAACACCCTCGACTTCACCGTTTCGAACTTTCGATCCGGCGGATCCTTCGACAATGAGGCTTGGGCGATCTTTGCTCAGGGCACCTATGACTTAAGCGATGCGCTGCACCTGACCTTGGGTGGGCGATATACCGATGAGCAAAAGTCGTTCACGCCGGATCAAATTATCTACCAGAACTACTACGCCGGATTTAGCAGCTTAGTACCCGCCGACAACCCCCTGGCGGCACTTGATGCCCCTTTCCTACAGGCCGGGGGGCGTATCTTGCCCTTGCTTGAGAAAGACATCGACATCTCAGAATTTACGCCCATGGCGAATCTGTCTTACGACCTCAGTGACGACATCATGGTCTATCTCAGTTATTCCGAGGGTTTCAAATCTGGCGGCTTCACCCAGCGAGTATTTCCGCCAATTGTACCGCCGTTCACTGCGCCGTCTGGTACAGCAGATATTGATTTGATCCCGACCTATGATCCGGAATTTGTTGAGGTGCTAGAGCTCGGGTTTAAGGGGACATTTGCCGATGGGCGTATCCGCTTGAATGGCGCACTGTTCTCTACGGACTACGAAGACCTGCAGGTTCAGGTCTTCAACAGCGTAGCCCCAGTCACACAGAATATTGGTAAGGCGTCGATTGAGGGTATTGAGCTTGAGCTCCTAGCGTCCCCCGGTCGCGGTTGGTTGGTTGAGTCTAGCGTGGCGCTAATCGATGCGAGCTACGACGAAATTGACACCAGCAATACGCTCATTGGTCGGAACAACGACTTTGAGCGCGTGCCAGAAGTAACGGCGAGCTTGGGTCTGTCCCGAGAAATGTCACTCGGCGACAGCGGCACTTTGATCGTGAGGGGTGATTGGAGTTATCGATCAGAAACCTTCAACGATGCTTACAACACGCCCCTGTTAGAAACCGAATCGACAGATCTCTTAGACGCCAGCGCCCGCTGGTTAAGTGCCGACGAATCCTGGACGGTAACCCTGAGTGCCACCAACCTAACCGATGAAGAGTATTTGATCACCGGTGTCTACGGTACGGCCTTTCAATCCTTTGAAGGCTTGTTCGATCGCGGCCGACAGGTTCGATTCGAGGTGCGACGCGACTTTTAGTGACTAGCGGTCGCGAATGAGCCAAGTAGCCGACGCTAGGCAAGTCGGCTACGAAGGGTTGCTATAAACAGGAGGGAGCGGTGGCGAGAGTTAAGATTGCAAAGCCGGATTCGGTGGAAGACCCGGCCGTGGCGGGTATCTTCGAGTGGGTTACGCAAATGGAAGGCAGCGTGCCGAACCATTTTTATGTCGAGCTGAACTTCCCAGCCTTTTTTACCGCCAAGCTCGGCGCGACGAAGGTTCTGTGGGAAGAGGGCGAGCTTTCCATGGAAGAAATTCAGCAGATAGGCATATTGGTTTCACAGGCCAACGGCTGCCCCTACTGCACAGCGGCATTTTGTACCATTCTCAATCATGGTTTGAATCAGCCTGAAGAGGAAGTAGGCCACCTGCTTGAGTCCGGGGTTGGTGCGGTCGATGAGCCTCGCACAAAGTCGCTTCTCGAATATGCGCTCAAGGTGAACGCCGATGCGAAGTCTGTTAGCGACGCGGATGTGCAAGGGCTTCGTGATGCAGGATTAACAGATTTGGGGATTGTACAAATTACCCATATCGTCAGCGACTTTGCATCCTATAACCGACTAAATCTTGCGCTGGACACTGATTACGACTACCGCAGTTTCTGGCAGCAGCTAGCCTTTCCCAAGGCCTGAGGGTGAAGTGAGTCCCCTAGGACTCTGCGTGGACTCTTAACAGACCCTCTTGTGTGGTGGAGGCGACCAGCTCGCCTGCCTGATTATAGATTAGGCCCCGATTGAAGCCTCGCGCGCCGCTCGCGCTGGGGCTGTCTTGATCGTAAAGCAGCCATTCGTCCGCACGAAACGGGCGGTGAAACCACATGGCGTGATCAAGGCTCGCGACCTGTACGTTGTCCTGCATAAAGCTTACGGCATGAGGTCGGCTGGCTGTATCCAGCAGCGACCAGTCCGACAGATAGGCCAACACACACTGGTGAATTCGCGGGTCGTCCGGTAACGCCTCACCGCAGCGCATCCAGCACCGCTGCATTGCCTGTGCCGGTTCTGGGTTTAGCAGGTCGACAGGGTCGACGGGTTTAACCTGGATCGCTGAAGAACCAGAAAAACTCTCCTGAAACTCTTTCGGCCAAGATTTGGCCTGTTCTCGGCGAAGCTCATCTTCCGTTGGCAGCGAATCCGGCGCCGGCACCTTGGGCATATCGAATTGATGGCTGAGACCACCTTCATCAACCTGAAAGGAAATTGACATGGTGAAGATGGCTTGCCCGCGCTGCACTGCGACAACGCGTCGGGTGGTAAAACTTTTACCGTCTCGGATGCGATCTACCTTGTACAAAATGGGAATGGTGGTGTCGCCCGCGCGCAGAAAATAGCCGTGCAAACTATGAGCGCTTCTATTCGGCGACACGGTGCGTGACGCCGCCACCAATGCCTGACCGATGACCTGTCCGCCGTAGACGCGTTGCCAGCCCTCATTGGGGCTGGTCGCAAGATAGTGGTTCAGCTCTATCTCTTCGAGATCCAGGGTCTTGATGATTTGATTAAGCGGCTGCATTGGCGATCAAGGCCCGATAAGGCATTTAGTACTTGTAGGACTCCACTTTAAAGGGCCCCTGTTCCGCCACGCCGATGTAGTCGGCCTGAAATTTGGTCAGGCGCGTCATAGTGCCACCAAAACCCTCGACCATAAGCTCCGCCACTTCCTCGTCGAGTTTTTTCGGCAGAACTTCAACGCTGACGGGCTGGCGCTGATTTTCATCCTGATTCGCCCAGGCCTGTTCAAAGAGATACATCTGCGCAAGCACCTGATTTGCAAAAGAACCGTCCATGATCCGCGACGGATGGCCCATGGCGTTGCCAAGATTCACCAGCCTGCCTTCAGAGAGCAGAATCAGATAGTCGCCGGCCTCCTCTGAGCGATGCACCATATGCACTTGCTCTTTTACTTCGTCCCAGCGCCAGTGCTCGCGCATAAACGCCGTGTCTATCTCGTTGTCGAAGTGACCAATATTGCAGACCAAGGCACCCTTCTTTAGCGAGCTGAGGATGGCGGAATCGCAAACATTGGCATTGCCAGTGCAGGTCACGAGCAAGTCTGTGTCTTGCAACAAACGCATGTCGATGTCCTCGACTTTGCCTGTGTTGATACCGCCCTGATAGGCGGATACGACTTCGTAGCCGTCCATGCAGGCCTGCATGGCGCAGATCGGATCGACCTCTGTAACTCGCACGATCATGCCCTCTTGACGCAGGCTTTGCGCAGAACCCTTTCCCACATCACCGTAACCGATGACGAGTGCTCTTTTACCCGCCATCAACATATCCGTCGCCCGTTTTACCGCATCGTTTAGGCTGTGACGGCAGCCATACTTGTTATCGTTCTTGGACTTAGTGACGGAATCGTTGACGTTAACCGCCGGTACTTTGAGTTGACCGTCTCGCATCATCTCGTAGAGGCGATGTACACCAGTGGTCGTCTCTTCGCTGATGCCGTGAATGTTGTTCAGCATTTGCGGATATTTTTCGTGAATGATCAGTGTCAGGTCGCCGCCATCGTCTAGCAGCATGTTGGCATCCCAGGGTTCGCCGTTAGCCAGAATAGTCTGCTCGATACACCATTCGTACTCTTCCTCTGTCTCCCCTTTCCAGGCAAAAACAGGAACACCGTTAGCGGCCATGGCTGCAGCGGCATGGTCTTGGGTCGAAAAAATGTTGCAGGATGACCAACGCACCTCAGCGCCCAATTCAACCAGCGTCTCGATCAGTACAGCTGTTTGAATCGTCATGTGAATGCAGCCGATGATTTTCGCCCCTGCGAGGGGTTGCTCCTTGGCATAGCGCCGGCGCAGAGCCATCAGTGCGGGCATTTCTGCTTCGGCCAAGGTAATTTCCTTGCGGCCAAAGTCTGCGAGGGCGATGTCGGCTACTTTATAGTCATCCATTGAGGGCTCCTTTAAAACGGTAGTGCGAGTGCTCAGACTGAGCCTTGCTCGACGGGGTTTTGCTGCTGACGAAACGAGCGCGCATACTACCAGCGTGACGGCGTTGGAAGAAAGTTGTTCCGATTTCGTGTCACAGATGTCCGTGCATTTGCCTGATACAAGCCCGATGCGTAAGGTCGCGGCGTCGCTTCGATAAAGCCATTCTCGACTCGGAAACTCATGAATTCACTCGCCAAGCCTGTCAGCAAACTTCCCGATGTAGGCGTGACCATCTTTACCGTGATGAGCGCTCTGGCAAATGAGCAGGGTGCGCTAAATTTATCCCAGGGTTTTCCTGATTTTGACGGTCCTGAAGCCCTGCTGCAGGCTGTTAATTCGCATATGCGCAACGGGCAGAATCAGTATCCGCCCATGGCCGGGGTTGCAGCGCTGCGACAGGCCATCGCGGCGAAGGTACTGGACCTATACGGATTGGCCTGTGACTTCGACACTGAGGTGACCGTGACGGCTGGTGCAACCGAGGCGCTCTTTTGTGCCATTACTGCGGTCGTGCACGCCGGGGATGAAGTCATCGTGCTCGATCCCGCCTATGACAGCTATGACCCGGTGATTCGGCTCCAGGGTGGGGTGCCCATGCACATACCCTTGCAGGCACCGCAATACCGTATAGATTGGGATCGCATTGAAGCGGCAATCACCGCCAATACCCGACTGCTGATTTTGAACAGCCCTCACAATCCCACTGGCATGGTGATGGACGAGGACGACATCGCTGCCTTGTCGGCTCTGTGTGCTAAGAACGATATCTATCTGATTGGCGATGAAGTCTACGAACATATGGTCTTCGATCATGCTAAGCATCTGAGCCTGTGCGCATATGAGGACCTCTATGCCCGCAGCTTTGTTATATCGTCCTTTGGTAAGACTTATCATGTGACCGGTTGGAAGGTTGGTTACTGCATCGCACCGCCGGCCCTCACCACAGAATTTCGGCGCGTGCATCAGTACGTCACGTTTACCGTGAATACGCCGGTGCAGCTAGGGATCGCGGAATTTTTGCAGCATCACCCTGAACATCACCAGCGCCTCCCTGGCTTTTATCAGGCTAAGCGAGATCTGTTTTGCGAGCTGTTAAAGGGCTCGAGATTTACCGTCTCGCCCAGTCAAGGCACCTACTTTCAGCTACTCGGTTTTGCGGCAATCTCTGCTGAAAGCGATACAGCGCTCGCCCGTCGATGGACCTGTGAGCAGGGTATCGCTTCCATACCGATTAGTGTGTTTTATCAAAACCCCGACACTTGTCGTCATCGTGCACTGCGATTTTGTTTCGCAAAGGATGATGACACCCTAGCCAAGGCAGCAGATATCCTGTGTCGCCTTTAACCGTGGGGTTAGTGCAGTCGGCTACCCGCTGGCATGACCCGGCAGGCAATCGCGATGACTTTGCCGCCACGCTCGCAGACATGCGCCAGCCCTGTGATATCGCAGTATTACCGGAAATGTTCAGCACCGGTTTCACCATGGACTCAAAAAGGTTGGCGGAATCCATGGATGGCGACACGGTGCTGTGGATGAAAGCGCAATCTCGTGCGCTCGGCTGCGTAGTTTGCGGGAGCCTCATCATTGAAGACGGCGGCTATTTCAATCGCTTTATCTGGGCAACCCCTGACGGCGAAATACAGTATTACGACAAACGCCATCTATTTCGAATGGCGGACGAACATCAGTTTTACGATGCGGGCAGTGAAAGAGTCGTCGTCGCGCTCAATGGCTGGCGTATTCGGTTGAGCGTTTGTTACGACCTACGTTTTCCAGTGTGGCTGCGCAACCAAGGCGACTACGACTTACTGCTCTGTGTGGCTAACTGGCCTGGGGCCAGGGCTGTGGCTTGGCAGACGTTGCTGCGTGCCCGTGCCATAGAAAATCAAGCCTTTTGCATCGGCGTGAATATTGTTGGAACCGACGGTAGTGGCTTGTCCTACGCTGGCGATAGCGCGGTCTATGCCCCGGACGGGGAAATTTTGGCAGCGGCGGATCAAGCAGAGGGCGTGACCTTTGCGACTTTGGAGCCTTCGGTATTGACGGCAATGCGACAAGCCTTTCCAGTGGCCCTGGATGCCGATAGCTTTGATCTTAAGTGAATACACAAACTCAAACAGATGATTTAGAAACAGGAGCAACAGTGAAGCAGGTAATGAAAATGGGTAAGTACGCAGGATTGTTGGCGTTGGCGCTAAGTCTGGGTGCCTGTTCTGGTGAATCCGCTGAGATGGCAGCCAACGCGCATCCGGGCCAGTCGACTTACAACGAGGCCTGCATTTCTTGTCACAACCCTGGCATCAGTGGCGCGCCTAGGCTCGGTGATACCGATGCCTGGCAGGCGAGAGCTGCCAAGGGACGTCAGACCTTGGTGAACTCGACGATTAACGGTCTGAATTCTATGCCGGCGAAGGGTATGTGCTGGCAGTGCACGGGTGAGGATCTGGGTGACGCTGTGGATTACA
>ERZ802830.4153-NODE-4153-length-11780-cov-6.42141_pt1 | contig 11780 bp, 14 predicted proteins | sample MGYA00345654_ERZ802830 | MGnify/ENA primary metagenome ERZ802830 (study PRJEB30503, sample SAMEA104212375) | marine metagenome | biome: Westerlies Biome; feature: [SRF] surface water layer (ENVO:00010504) within the epipelagic zone...; material: water... | reverse complement strand
GAACTCGAATCTAAGCCTTGGCAAGGCCTCGTAATAGCCGTTATACTATGGTCGCTTATTTAGTTAAATAATTCCTTTTATCGAATTAATCTCGTATGTACTAAATGAGAAATATAACCAGACAATCATACTTCAATTTAGCAAGAGTATTCAAGTAGAGTTAATTTGTTTTATGTTAAATAATACTTACAATGGAAATATGTTAAAACATGCATTTTTACTATTATCTGCCTGTTTTCATCTTCATTCACAAGATTCATACAAGATAGCCTTAGGATCTTGCTTACATCAAGATCACCCTGTGCCAATCTGGAATGCTGTAAAAGAAAATAATATCAATTCTTTCTTTTTTCTAGGAGACAATATTTATGGTGATGTTCCATCTGGCTTACCCTGGAAACTAAAACCCTCATATGATAAACAGAAAAAAGTTTTACCAAGCTGGTTGATGTCAAAAGAAATTCATGTAATTTGGGATGATCATGATTATGGTAAAAACGATGGCGGTGGTTCTTATCGATTCAAAGAATATGCACAAAGTTTATACATAGATTTTTGGGGTATTAATAATAATGATCCCAGGGCAAATAGAGAAGGCATATACTATCAACGACTGCAAAATATAAATGGTTTAAAAGTGTTATTTATTGGTCTTGATACAAGATATTTTAGATCTAATTTAGTAAAGAAGGATGACGTGTATCTGCCTAATCTAGAACCAGATGCTACTTTTCTAGGAGATAAGCAATGGGAATGGCTTAAAGATACCCTTTCCCAAGAACATGACCTATTGATCTTGGCCTCATCCATACAAGTTTTAGCAACCGAACATAGGTTTGAAAAATGGAGCAATATTCCTAGTGAACGAAAGAAACTTCTTACACTACTTGAAAGCCTTGATTCAAGGGTGATAATTGTTAGTGGTGATAGACATAGAGCTGGTCTCTATCAATACAATGGCATAACTGAAATAACGGCGTCATCCTTAAATAGGCCAACATATTCCGAAGAAACTGATTCTTTGCTATTGGGTAAAACTTATACTGAAAATAATTTTGGTTTGATATCAATTAACAATAATAATGTCGAAATTAGTGTAATTAATGTTAACAATCAAACATTAGAATCAATAATCCTTGAAGTCTGATTAGTTATTTTAAGGATATCTCGTTATAATGGGCCAATTATGAGTAAACCAACAAGAGAAGAAGCACAAAAAGCTGTAAGAACACTTATAGAGTGGGCTGGTGACAACCCTGATAGAGAGGGGTTAGTTGAAACACCAAAAAGAGTAGTTAAGGCTTATGAAGAGTTTTTTGCTGGGTATGATGATGATCCAGAAGAAATCTTAAGAAAAACATTTGAAGAAGTTGAGGGCTATGATGAAATGGTTCTTGTTAAAAACATTAGGCTTGAATCTCATTGCGAACATCATATTGTCCCGATTCTAGGTAAAGCACATATTGCTTACATTCCACACAACCGAGTAGTTGGAATCAGCAAACTAGCAAGAATTGTAGACGCCTTTGGGAAAAGACTTCAAACACAAGAAACCATGACTGCTCAAATAGCAAATACCATTGAAAAGGTCCTTGAACCTAAGGGTGTTGCAGTTGTTGTTGATGCTGCTCATCAGTGCATGACTACAAGAGGTATACATAAACCTGAATCTTCTACAGTCACAAGCTGTATGAGAGGAATTTTTAAAGAAAATCCAAGAACTAGGAATGAATTCCTAACTTTCATTAAACTTCCATAAAAATAAGCATTGAGATCAAAAGGTTTTATACTTGCTTCTTCATCAGCAATAAGAATTTCAATCCTTGAGAAATACTCAATCCCTTTTAAACACATACCACCAGCATGTAATGAAGATAAACTTAAAAAAAACAATCCAAACCTATCACCATCAGATTTAAGTACTTTTTTAGCTAAAGAGAAGGCTTCAAGTATATCTAAGGATTACCCTGAATCCCTTGTTTTAGGATGCGATCAAATCTGTTTACTCAATAACAAAATATTTGAAAAACCTGGAACAAGAGAGAATGCAATAACTAACCTTAAAGAATTAAGTTCTAATGAGCATTTTTTAATTGGCTCATATGTGTTTGTTAAAAATGGTGAGGTAATTTCAACAAAAATTATGAAGACATCTATGATTATGAGGGATCTAACAGATCATGAAATACATGCTTATGTAGATAAAGATAGGCCTTTTAATTCATGCGGTTCATATATGTTTGAAAAGAATGGATATAAGCTATTTAAAGAAACAAATGGAAGCTTAGAAGCTATAAATGGATTACCATTTAATGAATTAAAGGATACGATAAATGAGCACTTATAGGGTAGAAAAGTATTTTGGTCATGATAGAGGTTATTCTTGTGCTTTTAGGCAATGGGGTGCCAAATCAGATTGTCGCTTACTGCATGGCTATAGTCTAAGTTTTACTATATGTTTAAGCTCTCCAAATCTAACAAAAGATAATTGGGTCTATGATTTTGGGAGTTTTGATTTTCTTAAGGATTTTTTAAAAGATAACTTTGATCACACTCTTTTAGTTGCTTCTGATGATCCTGAAAAGGATCAACTTCAACAGCTAGATGGTAATGTTGCTAAAGTAATTATTCTGCCCAAAATTAGTTGTGAAATGTTTGCTGAGATGACTTTTCAATTTATAAAAACTTATTTTTCAAACAACGATATTGATGTGCACATTGAATATGTTAAGGTGGCCGAGCACGAGGGTAACAGTGCCACATATTGTGATTAATAATGAAGATTTATAATAGCTTAACTAAGCAAAAAGAAGAGTTTGTCCCCATCGACAAAGAACATGTGCGCTTGTATTTTTGTGGACCAACTGTCTACAACCAACTGCACATTGGAAACTATAGAGCTGCACTAGTAGCTGATCTTCTTTCTAAGACAGTAAAGGGTATTTTTTCAAAAGTATCTTATGTTTCAAATATTACTGATATAGACGATAAAATAATTAAAGCAGCCACAGATCAGGGTTGTTCTATCACAGATATAACACAAAAGTATTATACAAAGTTTATGGAAGATGCTGCTCTTTTAGGGATTGCGAAACCAGATATACAACCCTTTGCTACTGATTATGTTGATGAAATGATTGATTATATTCTACAACTTATAACCAATGGCACTGCGTATGAAATCAATGGAAATGTCTTATTTGATGTAAGTAAATTTACCAATTATGGTTGCTTATCTGACAGATGCATTGAAGATCAAGATTCAGGTTCTCGTATAAAAGTAGAGGGATATAAAAATAATCCCAACGATTTCATTTTATGGAAACCTTCAAGTGATACTGAGCCAGGCTGGGACTCTCCTTGGGGCACTGGTAGGCCTGGATGGCACTTAGAATGCTCTGTTATGTCTGAATCTTCGTTAGGGGTGCCTTTTGATATTCATGGAGGTGGCAATGATCTTAAGTTTCCACATCATGATAATGAAATAGCTCAGACATGTGGCTTTCATAACAATTCAGACCCAACTTGTTTTGCAAAATATTGGGTACACAATGGGTTTTTAAATTTAGCTGATGAAAAGATGTCAAAATCATTGGGGAATGTTGTGTATATTGATGATTTAATCAAAGACTACAAAGGTAACGAAATAAGATTAGCACTGTTAAGTACCCATTATCGACAACCAATACCTTGGTCAACTAATGTTTTAAATCAAGCTGTATCGATTGTAAAAAAAATTAAAAGATTCACTTCATCATATCCAAATAAAAATAAATTCTTTGCAGATACTAAAATTGGCGAGGCGATACTTGATGATTTAAATACACCAAAGGCTCTTGCTACTATGCAAGAGATCATAAACACTCCTGAAAACTTTGAATTAGAAAAAGAAGTTAGTACTTATAAATACATATTCGAGGGTTCCTCACAAGATTTATCAATTTCAAAGGCAGATGAGGATAAAATAAATGATTTGATAGCTTTAAGACTAGAAGCAAAAAATACTGGGGATTATCAAACTGCTGATAACATCAGGGATGAATTGAGTAAAATGAATGTAAACATAAAGGATATTGGTGGAAAAACAGAATGGGAAATATTGTAGTTAATTTACCAGATGGTAGTAAAAAAGAATTAGCTGCAGGCGCAACAGGATTAGATCTTGCAGAGAGTATTGGTGCTGGATTAGCAAAGGCCGCTGTTGCTTATACATCTAATGGAATACAACGAGATTTGTCAGACCAGCTTGAAGATAGTTCTGATGTTTCAATAATTACCATCAAAAGTAAAGAAGGCCTAGAAATCATGAGGCACACATTAACTGCTCAAGTCTTAGCTCAAGCAGTAAAAAATATATACCCAAACGCTAAATTAGCAATTGGCCCAACAATTGATAATGGCTTTTATTATGATTTTTATTTTAGTAATTCATTTTCAATAGATGATTTAAAAGCAGTTGAAGATGAGATGAGAAAGATTATTAAATCGAAGTCTATTGTTGCTAAAACACTTCATTCAAAAGATGAAGCTATATCTCTATTTGATGATTTAGAAGAATCTTTTAAAGCAGAGATTATTGTTGATTCCGGACAAACTAATAATTTTCAGATTTACACTCAAGAAGAGACTGGGTTTATAGATTTATGTCGTGGCCCTCACCTGCCCTCGCTAGATTTTATTGGTGAGTTTAAATTAACTCATGTTTCTGGCGCATATTGGCGTGGAGACTCAACTAAACCAATGTTAACAAGAATATATGGGACAGCATGGAATACTAAACAGGAATTAAATGATTATTTAACAAAATTAGAGGAAGCAGAAAAAAGAGATCACCGAAAACTTGGTAAAGAAATGGATTTATTTCACTTTCAAGAAGAAGCACCTGGTATGGTGTTCTGGCATCCATCAGGCTGGACTATTTATAGTCAATTACAAACATACATTAGAAAAATGCAGATTAAGGCTAATTATCAAGAGATAAAAACACCACAAGTTGTTGATCGAAAATTATGGGAAAAGTCAGGACATTGGGATAAATATAGAGAAAATATGTTTATTACAGAAATTGATGAAGGCCACGCTAATGAAAAACGAACAAATGCACTTAAACCTATGAACTGTCCATGTCATGTTCAAGTTTACAACCAAGGTCTTAAATCATATAAAGATTTGCCCCTGAGATTTGCTGAATTTGGCTCATGTCATAGATATGAACCATCAGGAACAATGCATGGCTTAATGCGTGTTAGAGGATTTACTCAAGATGATGGTCATATATTTTGCACAGAAAAACAGATTGAGAATGAAACAAAATTATTCATAGAACTTTTATCAAATATTTATAAAGATCTTGGTTTTGATACATTTGAAATTAAATTATCAACCAGACCAGAAAATAGGGTCGGATCTGATGAAACATGGGACCATGCAGAAAAAGCTCTTGAAGATGCTATCAAAAAACTAGACTACGAATATCAGATTGATGAAGGAGATGGTGCATTTTACGGCCCAAAATTAGACTTTGTATTAACAGATGCAATTGGGCGAGATTGGCAATGCGGTACCTTGCAATTGGATTTTAATTTGCCAGAAAGATTAGAATCTACCTTCGTAAACGAAGATGGAAATAAAGCTACACCTGTATTGCTACATAGAGCAATTCTAGGTTCATTTGAAAGATTTATTGGAATCATGATTGAAAATTATGGCGGTAGTCTTCCCTTCTGGCTCGCTCCCAAACAAGTAACAATAGCAACAATAACTGATGCAGCAAATGCATATGCACAAGAGCTATATGAAAAACTAAAGAAAAATGGAATAAGAGTAAATCTCGATGTCCGGAATGAAAAAATTAGTTATAAAATTAGAGAACATAGTTTAGTTAAGACTCCTTATATTTTGGCTATTGGTGCTAAAGAAGTCGAGGATAAATCAGTCTCAGTCAGATTATTTGGTTCTGATAAAACAGAGGTTAAACCATTTGAGGAATTTCTTTCAGACTGTATTAAAGAATCTAAAGACCCATTTGTCGCCTAATGTTTAAATTTTTAAGCTTTTTGTTAGTTATTCCAATTAAACTCTATCAAATGCTCATTTCGCCAATTTTAGGTCCTAATTGTCGCTATCACCCAACATGTTCGCAATATTCAATAGAAGCAATAAATAAACATGGGCCTTTCAAAGGCACATGGCTAGCTATTAAGAGAATTTCGAGTTGTCACCCATGGGGTGGATCGGGTCATGACCCTGTGCCTTAGATATTAAACTCTATCTGGTTGTTAGAGCGGCCAGTAATTTCACCATCGCGCATAATTGTTTTGCCACCAATAATGGTCATTGTTGGAAACCCAACAACCTTTTTTCCATCATATGGTGTCCACCCAGATTTTGAGGCCTGTTCAGCATTAGAAATTATATGCTCGGCTTTCGGATCAACCACGGTAAAATCAGCATTAAAGCCCTTTCTTATTAAACATTTGTCTTTAATTTTATGTATTCGATATGGACCATAAGCCATAAGATCTACGAGCCTTTCATAGGATAATCTTCCCTCGTGAACATGGTTAAGCATGATTGGAATTAATGTTTGAACACCAGGTGTTCCACTTGGAGTATTAGGATATGTACCAGACTTCTCATCTAATGTGTGAGGCGCATGATCTGATGCAACGATATCAACTGTACCATCAGCAACCGCAGCCCAGAGAGCATCTTGATGATGTTTTTCACGGATCGGTGGGTTTTGTTGAGCTAGAGTACCAAACATGTCATAACAATCTGGCGCATGAAGCGTTAAATGGTTGGCAAGTACTTCTGCACTGGCAATATCTTTGTTAGTTTTTAAAAAAGACATTTCTTGTGCTGTGGTGATATGCAATATATGGACTTTCCGTGAATATTTTTTTGCAATTGACACTATGCGCTTGGTTGCATTTAAACAGCTTTCTTCGCTTCTCCATTTGTAATGCATAGCAACGTCATTACTATCCCCCAAAATAGTGATTTTATTTTCATTCATGATTGCTTCATCCTCGGCATGAACTGCTATAACTCTTTTTCCATTAGCTACAATGGCATCAATTTCTTCATCTGTTGCTGATAACAGATCTCCATTACTTGCACCCATAAAAATCTTAATGCCACAGACTCCATCTATGTTTTCCCATTCTGATAAATGTTCTGCATATTCAGCGGTTCCGCCAAAATAAAATGCAAAATCTACATAAGAGGTTTCATGTGCTTTCTTAAGCTTAAATTCCATGGCTTCAGGGGTAATTGTTAAGGGATTGGTATTAGGCATTTCAAATATACCTGTAACACCTCCAAGAGCTGCTGATAAAGTACCAGTTTGTAATGTTTCTTTATGTTCACCCCCTGGTTCTCTAAAGTGACATTGTGTGTCTATCAATCCAGGAAAAACATACAGGTTTGTACAATCAATAATCTCTGAGGCATTGTCAAATGAACCAAAATCAACGATTTTTCCATCTTTTACAGCAACATCAGTAACTTCAGTTGCTTCAGGTGTGAATACAGTTCCGTTTTTTAGAATTAGATCAAAAGATGACATAGAAGCAATTATAGCTGTTAATGTATCTATCTCTTAGCTTTAAAGAAAGATTTAAGCAGTTTAGTTGATTCTTCTTCAAATAAGCCAGAAATGATATTTGGTTTAAACATATTTTCACTGAGAGTAATTCTTGCCCCATTAATGACTCCACCACCTTTTACATCTTCAGCACCGAAATAAAGAGTATCTATGTTGCATTTTGATATGGCATAAGCGCACATTGGACATGGTTCTAGATTTGTAAACAGAACATAGTCATTGAGACGTTTTTTATTCAATAAACGCATTGCTTCTGATAATGCTATAAGTTCAGCATGTTCTAAAGGACCATCATTATTTACAGCCTCACAGATGACATCATTACCATTTTTTGACGCAACCAAAGCTGCAATGGGTATTTTGTTATTTGCAAGATTACCTTCAGCTAACTTTAGAACTTTAGTCATTAAAGCTTTTGATTTAACTGAAATCATTGTAAAAAAGGATTGGTTTTTCTTTCAGAGCCTACTGTTGTTGTTGGGCCATGGCCACTATGTATGACATAGTCATCTGGTAGGGACATTATATGTTTGTTAATTGAGCTAATAAGATCGTTATAGTTGCCTCTTGGTAAATCACTTCTTCCGACAGAATTTTTAAATATTACATCACCAGCAACCACAAATTTATGCTTGTGGTTTATTAAAATAATGTGGCCAGGAGTGTGGCCAGGGCAATGCTTAACCTCTATCTCTAAATTTCCAACATTTAATATTTCGCCATGATTTAACCACTTATGTGGGAGAAAACTCTGTGCTGGGATACCATACATCTGTCCTTGTAATTCAAGAGCATCCAATAGAAACTGGTCTTCAGAATGTGGCCCAATGATATCAAGGCTTAAATCCTCAGAAAGAGCTTTGGTGGCACCAGCATGATCAATGTGTCCGTGTGTAAGAACAATATATTGAGGCATAAGCATTAATTCATCTATAACAGATTTTAATTTATGAAGATCATCGCCTGGATCTACAAAAATTGCCTTTTTTGTATCCTTACAAAAAATGATTGGTGCATTTTGTAAAAATGGTGAAATAGGAGTATCAACTACCTGCATATTAATTTCTAAAAATTATTTTCTCATCATCAAACATTATATACGTCACGTATATAGCTATTGAGCAATAAAGAATATTAGAAATTAAAGTTGCTCCATATAGAAACCAATCTGTGTTACCAGCTATTAGAGCATTGGTGTGTAAAGCAAATGAGTAACAAGGAATAAGAGAGCCAACTAAATCTAGCTCAATTCCAGGATTAATTAAGGGCACATAAGCAGGAATAAAGAAAATAATCACTGCGTTACCAAGCAATAAAGAAGCTTCTTTCGGATTCTTAGAATAAATAGAAATTGCAAGCATAAATGCACCCATAAATATACTCAGCGGTATTAGCAGGCCAAACATAGCAACAATGGCTACAGGATTAACAATAGCTGAGATTATTTCAAATGCATTTTCTGGAATAGAGTCGCCATAAAATAAGAAAATGACTATGAGTGGTACTGCAAAACCCAGTAACGAGAATATTGCTGTAAGCACAGCAGAGGATGTTACAGAAAACATCTTTCCTATAATAATGTCCACTGATGAAATGTTGGTTGATATCAGTGTTTCCATGGTCCCTCTTTCTTTTTCTCCAGCACCTAAATCTATAGCTGGATACATTGAACCAGACATGATGTAAACGATAAATAAGAAGGCCAATATGCCACCGATAATACTGCCTGCAAACTCTTCATTAGATGTTAAATCTTCATCTAAAACAGTGATTGGATTTATAAAATTTTCATCAACATTTAAATTATTGAGACGTTCATTTCTAATCTGATCATCATACTCGTCAATAATATCACTTACTATGCCTTGTGCCTGAGAAAAGTTATCTAGGTTTTTTGAATAAATAGTTATTTCCCCAGAAAGATTGTTTTTTAATTGCGATGTGAAATCAGAACCTAATGAAATCCCAATTTCAGAATTATCGTTGGTTACATCATCAATTACTTGATCAATACTATCCATTAGTAAAACGTTCAACCTCTCTGATTCTTGCAGATTAATAGTAAGCTCTGTGTTGTTTTGGTCATAAACAGCTACGTCATAAGTCTTCTTGCCTTCATCAACGGCAATTGATGAGATGTACCATATAACTGCACCAATTAAGAGTGGTGTGATGAATGTTGGTACAACAACAGTCTGAACTATCGTTTTGGTATCCCTAAAAAGATGAACGATTTCTTTGACTAATAATGTTTGCCACTTACTCATTGACTAACTCCATAAATATTTCATTAAAGTTCTTATTTGAGTTTAAGGCTTGAAAATCTTGAGTTGTGCCATCAAAAACTTTTTTTCCAGACTTCATGCACACTATTTGATCAGCAATATCTCTAACTTCTCCAAGCTGGTGTGTAGAAAATATTAATGTTTTACCAGAATCTTTGATTGATTTTATTAAATCAATGATGACGCTTTGTCCTGTCACATCTACACCAGTAGTTGGTTCATCTAAAATCACGACTTCTGGATCATGAATCAAAGTTCTAACAATAGAAGTTTTCTGCTTCATACCAGTACTTAGATCAGCAATTCTTTTTAGCAAATAGTTTTTCATATCAAGCTGATCAAATAATTGCTCAGCTCGTGGTTTATAGATATCTTCTGGTATCTGGTTTAAATCAGCAAAAAACTTAATGGTTTCAATTACATTCAGTCTGTCATACAGGGATGTATTATTGGTCATATATCCTATTTTGGATTTCACATCATGTTTGCATTTCCTAACATCCAAGCCATCAACTATAGCAGTACCTTTGGATGGTTCCAGCATCCCAGCAATCATTCTTAACGTTGTCGTTTTGCCACAACCATTAGGGCCTAGAATACTTAAAACTTTACCTTTTTCTAAATTGAATTCTAAAGAATCAACAGCAAGAAAGTTTTTCTTTTTTGGACCAAAAATTCCTTTTCTTTCCGTAGGAACCTTAAATTGTTTAGATAAGTTTTTAACTTCTATCATTCTTAAAATTCTTAAATAATGGGTATAGCATGACTAGTAAAATTAGCATAATAGTTGCACCCACAATATCTCCAACCAAGAACCTAATGGAAATAAAAGCATCTGTTTGGTCATAAACCACAGCATACCATCCGCCATTGCCAAGGCCATTAAGCAAAGATACAAAGATAATGAACAACGATACATGCTTCCAATTTGTATTCGACAATACTTGAGAATACTGTAAATCAACTCCCAGATATCTAAATGTAATCCATCCAATAAATACAGCAGCAGAAGAAATAGAAGTTGCAACGGTTGTTCTGTAAAAGTCTGCCCCTGTCCATAAGTATTCCCATTCTAGAAATTCAGCCGCAAGAATAGCAGGTAGGGCTTGCCACCCAAAAAATATCACTGGCAATACTCTGCCAGCATGAGGTAAATAAGCTAAACTGCCCAGAGACTTAACATCTGTAGGCCCTTCAATCGGTACAACAAATAATACCCAAAGCACATAACACAGAATATGAAAAGTAAAAGTATAGGCACTTATTTCAATGAACTTATTCATTCCTACAGAATTAAATTAAGGGTTTAAGCAAAAATGATCTTTTGTCATCGCTTGAATTTTCAATTTCAAGAATCCCTTTGGAGACAAGTTTTCTAATAGTTTTATAGACTGTAGATCTTGATTTATCTGCAACTTCCACTGCTTTTAACATAGAACAAGCTTTCCTTTCTTCTATCTCATTAATAATTTTAAGAAAGATGTACTTCTCGGTTGGATTAAGATCAACTAAACCCAAATCACGATGCATATTTGAAAGCATTTCATGAATATTTGATAATTCCCTAGTTATCTTAGACATGTATAAATATTACCCCTTTTTAAAATTTAATCAAAATTAAACAAATATTGTAGTTTCATATAAATCTGTGACCCTTCTCTTTCCCAAGTGCCTTCAATATCTTTTTGATTTAAAGTTCCGCCAAAGTAAAAAATTGTTGCTGAATTAGGTTGCCATTGGAACAAAGCTTGAGTGTAAGAATCGTTGTTGAAGTCATTGTATTCGCGAACCAATCTAAAAAATGTATCCTTATTGTATTGATATGTGCCTTTAATAGAAGTTAGGTATCCAGAAAATATTTTTTCTCCAGTATCTTTGTAAGTAAG
>ERZ802830.4151-NODE-4151-length-11782-cov-8.6989_pt1 | contig 11782 bp, 11 predicted proteins | sample MGYA00345654_ERZ802830 | MGnify/ENA primary metagenome ERZ802830 (study PRJEB30503, sample SAMEA104212375) | marine metagenome | biome: Westerlies Biome; feature: [SRF] surface water layer (ENVO:00010504) within the epipelagic zone...; material: water... | reverse complement strand
TGACCGTAATTATTGTCATGAATATATATCAGCGGCCCGCGCTGACTTCTTTCGTTTGCTTCACTCCTCGTTTTTGCATTTAATGCTGTCTCCCAGAGAATAGGAGCACGAGTTTTGATTAGGCGGGCGATATGAAGCGTAGCCTCCACATCACCGAGCGCGTCATGGGCGTTATGTTGGTTAAACCCATTTGCAGGTGCAATATCTTCCAGTTTCTTGGAGCTTTTACCTTTCTGGTTTATGGGATAAATCAGCACACTCGGATAGAGAATCTCCGCTGCCTGTGCGAGTGGCAGGATGTCGATACGACTATTTCCACCAAGTTGAGTTAAATATGGAGGATAAAGATTCTGGTAAAAAAGACTTCGCAAACATTTTTCGTCAAAGCCAAAGCTATTATACCCGAAGGTTATAGCTGGGGACCACTCTAGAAATCGCTGGCGCACTTCGCCGGCGAACTCATAATTCGTGTACTGCGCCTGATCGAGTGAATTTGGGTTAAGGCCATTGACAAGAAGTGCTCCCGGACTTGGGAGGATATGTGGTAAGCGCTTTGACCTGATATCAAAACTGTCAATCGGGTTTAAATTTGAGTCGGTGAGCACTGCCGCCAGCTGAAATATTTGACAGAAGAAAGGATTGCGATCTGACGTTTCTGTATCGTATACGACAAAATTTTTGTTCATGATCGCACCATAAAGCCATGGCCTAAATTAATACTAGTAGAATTGTATGCAGAATTTGAGAGCAACTGCTTCAAGATATTCGGTGTGCCGGGAGCAAGGGTCCGCGAGGTAGCAGAGATAATCATCGCGCATCAAACGGGGTCTATCGTGGAGCGCAGCTACAACCGAACAGATATGATCGATCAGCGAAGGGAGATAATGAAGCAATGGGCACGGTATCTAAATCATTAAGTGTAGCTTTGATCTGTCGGTTTTATGCCTGACAATATTTAAACGGGCGCGTATTGATTTGGAAACGCTTCAAGTTTTCGGCAGAATCATCACTGAATATGATGTAAATATATGTTGTAATATTGAGACAACTCTTTGCGGGGTGTCATAAATCCATATTGACCTGAAAAGAAGCCGTCCACAATATCTATTAGTAATTTGGTAATCTATTGCCAATTGATGGAGCTAATTTGATAGATCTATTTTGTGTTTTTGGCAAATCCAGAGACACCCATTTTGTAGGTCACAGCGCCTTTTCCGCTTTTAAAAAATCCTTTGAGTTACAATTTGAATTGCTAAACGGCGCTGATTTCAAATACCCCGTCCTCTTGATTCTCAAGCTGAAGTTGCAAATGCTATTTGCAGAAAAAACTGCTTTTTATCAAAGATGATGTTTTGGATGTTAAGAAGAGTGTACGATCTTGTTAGGAATTTGTTGCGTTTTTCAAGCGGATGTCGGTTTTGGATAGCTTAGAAAATACGAGGAGCCAACCAGCAGTGGTCAGCTTGGTTGATCAACTCGTGATCCTCATACGAGATTCTATCATCACAGGAGAATTAGCCCCTGCTGAGCGGATCATAATAAAAAAAATTGCAAAAAAATATAATGTGAGCGTAATACCTGTTAGAGAGGCACTGGCTAGGTTGCTTCCCTCCCACCTTGTTGAGGTAAAAGCAAACCACGGGTATTGCGTTGCGAGGCCACCAACAAAGGACGAATTCACCAAATTTGTAGAGGCGCGCAGCCTTTTTGAAACTTCTGTCGTCGAATTAGGTTTTTCCAACGCCAAAAAAAAGGACATTGAAAAGCTGTTCAAATCCAATGAAAAAATGAAACGCGTAATAAGTAAAGGAGGTCCAAAAAAAATAGTGAAATGGCAACGACTAAATCATGAATTTCACCGAACACTCATTGGGTTGGCAAGGAATGATTTTTTGTTAAACGTTTATGATGATTTATCTTTTGGAAATTTGCAATTTCAACTTCTGAGAAGTAGTTCGATACAGAACATAAAACTAGAACAATTGATTGCAGAACATGAGTCTATGATTGAAGCTTTAAAGTCCAAACAACTTGTTCCGTTACTAAACAAGCTTGAGAGCCACATTAAGGGCCTCAAAATATGAAATAACAGAGAATATCAAGAAAATCTGGAACCTTCATGCATAAGACCTCATCATGGCGCGTCAGCGCACGAGGCAACCTTTAAATGACATATGATTAGTCAAAGTTGAAGGCTGCTTTTGTGAAATCTAGCACATAATCATTTAGGTGATCACACGCGCTCGCAGCTGCAGAGGAGTCACCCTGCGCAATGTGTTTTGCCAAATCAACATGCAAACCAGAAATAACACTTAAATCAGCTGCCTTTTGATAGTGGACATACCAAAACCGACGAGACAGCCCATTCCATATCCTGCTTGCCCTGCTCGCGTATTCGTTGTGGCTGGCGCCCGCGATCAATTCATTCAAAGCTCTGTCATATCGCATAAACGCTATGCCATCGTTATGATGGACTGAAAGGTTCATCTTCTCACCAATCGCCAAAAACGCCTCTCTTTCGGATTGGGTGGCCCTTATGCTGGCTTTTTGGGCCATTAACCTCTCTAGTTCGCGACGAACCTCCAAAGCAAGCATCTGGCGGCCATAATCAATCTCTGACACCAGTATTCCACGGCGTGGCATAATCAAAACCAAACCTTCCCAGTCTAAGCGCTGAAGAGCCTCTCGCACTGGGGTTCTCCCAAGGCCGAGTTTTGAGGAGAGTTCGTTTTCGGAAATTAATTCACCAGGTGGAAGTTCTAAGGTTACTATTAGCTCCTCGAGTTGTTGGTAGGCATCCGAAGAGAGCGTTTTTGGGAGGCTGTTCATTTCACTGATGTATTTATGTTGGCAATCAATTTAAATTTGTCTCCTTTTCTCAACCAGGCTCTGGAATTTCTCAAGCTCTGCCTCCTCAATTGAATAGCTATGGTCTTCATCTGGAAACTGACCAGTTTTAACGTCTTTGACATAAGCTGCAATACCATCAACCGCCACCTCAGTGAGCTTAGCATAACGCTTTGTAAACTTAGGCTTGAAATCTGTAAATACCCCAAGCAGATCATGGCATAACAGTATCTGACCATCTGTATTAACTCCAGCACCAATACCAATAGTTGGTATTTCGAGTTCTTTAGTAATAACCTTTGCAACGCCATCTGGCACCGCTTCAAATTCTAGCATGAAGCAGCCAGCATCTTGTATTGCTAGGGCGTCCTCAAGAATTCTCATAGCTGAATCTGCGGTACGCCCCTGAATCTTAAAACCACCAAACATCGCGACAGTATGCGGAGTTAGGCCAATGTGAGAAGCAGTCGGGATCCCGGCGTCTACAAGACTACGCAATATATTGGCTTGGCTTTTACCACCTTGCGGTTTTACCGCATCGACCCCCGCCTCTTGCATGAAGCGGGTAGCATTTAATAGCGCGCGGTCAACCGTGTTATAACTTTGATAAGGCATACAACCCAAAACAAAAGTATTTGGAGCTCCCCGGCGAATTGCAGAGGAATGCATTACCATCATATCCATTGTTGCGGGTATAGTATTTGAAAATCCGTGAGCAATCATGGCTAAGCTATCACCAGCCACGGCCACATCGACGCCGCCCAATTCTGCCCATTTGGCCGACGTATAATCGGGTACAGACATGTAGACCATTTTTTCCCCGGAGTGCTTTGAATCTCTTATCTCAGAGATCGTGCGTTTGTTTTTTACAACATCCATAATAATGGCTCCCCATAAAAAAAACTGTTATTTATAAAAGGATCTTTTTGAAAAAGAATCTCAGAAGTGAAAAATACATCCATGAAATGAAAAATACACACATTCCCCATAGCAACTCCGCATAATAATGAAGCACTAAACTGCGAGGTGATACCTTGGATTTTATTTTACCGTTACCGTCTCTCCAAACATTTATCCTATTTTTTTTGAGCACAATGTCTGCAATTTTGACGCCAGTTTTTGCAGCTAATTTGCTCCAGACTAGTACTGAGGAGAATCTGGGTAAAAACGTTTCCCAAAGATTAAGATTTTATGGACTAGCTTGTTTGGTAACCACACTCACACTTGTAGGGGTCAACCTGATTTTCTACTGGCAAGAGATGCCTTGGTATGCGGCCATTATTTTGGTGGGTTTGGCCGGATTGTATATCCCACCCCTTGAACCTTTGTTTTGCCGCCAATTTAACACTATGGGTGCAAGGACCACTTTCCTACTAGTCATAAACATTTTGTTGATTGTGATAATCGTAAGCTAGAAAACCAATCAATATACCCTACAAAAGAGAGGTGCTTCTTATCTTTTCCGCTTTACCTTACCTGTTTCTGGGAATATCCAAATTGAAATGATCATTAAAGTGGCAAGGATAATCGTAGCAAAACCGGTCTTACTATTTACCTCACTAAACGCTAACCATCCATAGCCACCGATGATTATAGCGACTAAGGATGATAGCACAATTTTTATTTTAACTGGCATTGCGTTAGCGATTTTTCATCCGCTGTGTTTCACTCTGCCGCAAGCGGTTGAGACGCTGCTTGGTCTGGCCTCTGTGGAACCGCCCGGAGATCCTTCTTAAGATGTTTGGTACCGTAACCATTGAACAGATGCCCAAGCAACCCCCTCTTGAGATCTGATGTTCCAAATAACCAATCGGAAATTGGGAAAGTAAGGTTCATATTAACGTTCATCATGATCTTATCGTTGTGATGTGCAGTGTGGTGTCTCCGAAGCGTGTTTACAAATGGACACCAACGAACGAACCAGTTCTCCTCTACGTGACAACAAAAATGCATAAATTCATATATCAAGTACATGGAAGTGGTCGTGGTGATAAATAACCAGGCGACGTTAGCTGATACAATAAAATTCAGAGCGAACACGCCAAAAGCTGACATTAATATAAAAACCACTAGCGCATATGGTGGAAAGAACGTTACTCTCCAATCGTTTGAATCTTTAAACCGCATTTCTTCATCGGTGAAGAACTGATGGTGATTCAACGTGTGACGTTCATAAACTGCACGAAGCGCTTTATTTGTGTGTGGTCTGTGCATCACATATTTGTGTAAAAACCACTCAAAAACGTTACACATTAAGAATGTCGCTGGAACTATCGCGTATTCCCACGCTTTAACCCCACTTAAGTGCTGGCTGAATATCCAAAGGGCAGTGAAACCGATCACATAAATTACAAAAACGTGTAACGGACCATTGTACCACCCCACGATCTTGTCTCTGTAAGCTTTTCTGAACTGAATTTGGCGATCTTTCATTTTTGCCTCTCCTTGAATTACTATTCTTACATTGATATATCAGTTGCACATCAGAGTTTCAATAGCAAAATTTTTCCCAAAACTATATCGTCATCCAACACTGCAAAAAGCTATTTGAACCCCAGCATTTGATCTGGCAACCAAAGAACTGTCTCAGGGAATAGAATTACAATAATAAGGGTGACAACCTGAAGCCCAATAAATGGCAAGACCCCCAAAAACATCTCATTCAATTTGATTTCTGGCGGCGATATTCCTCTAAGATAGAAAATTGCTGGGGCCATTGGTGGAGTTAAATAACTAGTCTGAATTACTATCAAAAACAAAATGCAAAACCAAACTGGGTCGAATCCCATTGCGTTTACAATCGGGATAAATACTGGGATAAAAATCAAAAGTATCGAAATCCACTCCAAAATAAACCCCGCCAAAAAACTAATTCCAAGGAAAAGCGCCAATGTTCCCCATGCTCCTAAATTAGATGCCTCAATTAAGTCAGACGTTAGCGATACACCCCCAGAGGCAATGAACACCCCAGAGAAAATACTACCGGCTAAGAGAATGAGCATAATCATGCAGGTAACTTTGAGAGTTTTTTCTAAGGCTTCAAGTAAAATAGGCCAGCTAAAAGTGCGGTAAAAAATAGTTAATAAAAGTGATCCAAAAGCACCCATGCCCGCTGCTTCAGTAGGTGCAGCCCACCCAAACATAATCGACCCCAGAACTGCAAAAATTAGAGCAACAGGGGGAACCAAGGCCATTATGGTGATCCGCAATTTTGAAATAAGCGGTAGGTCAACGTCATCTTCAGCGACCAGTGAACCATCTTGAGGACGGATAATGCATCTGACCAAGATATATAGCATGTAGCAACCGGCCATGATTAGGCCCGGAAACACCATGCCTAAAAACAAATCCCCAACAGAAACATCGGCGACGGGTCCAAGAACGACGACCACAACCGACGGGGGGATAATGGTACCCAGAGATCCTCCTGCGCAGATTGTGCCTGATATTAGCCCCTTGTTGTATTGATGCTTCATCATAACTGGAATGGCTAGCAAACCTACCACAGTCTCTGTTGCTCCAATCACACCGGTAGAGGCAGCAAAAATGACACACATGATGATGGTGCCAATTGCCAGTCCACCGGGCAGTTTTTTTGTCCATATATGGACTGCCTCAAATAGCCTTTCCGCAATACCTGACCTCTCGAGCATTGAACCCATAAAGACAAATAAAGGCACTGCCGCAAGAATGTAATTTCCACCGATATCACCAACTTTTTCAACGAATTGAAAAATTACGGGTGGGCCAAAATTGTAGATGCCGAAATATAGCGCCACTCCCATCAAGCAAAGAGCAACGGGAAACCCCAAGAAGAGGGCGCCTAAGACGGCAGGAAACATCAAAAGTGCAGTGAATTCCCCCATGTCAGTCAACAACTCCATCTTCTTCGGTGTCAAATGAAATGCCCAACAGTGTCGCTAGCGCACGCATCCATTCAGCGAAGGCTTGGAGAGTCAGCAAAACAAATCCAGCGAAGAAAACGGTCCGATATGGCCATATCACAGGATTCCACGCACTTTCCCCTGAGCGTTCACCCCATACGAATGCATCCCAAGCATAAAGTCCCAATCGCCAGGTAAGCCAACAGGCCGCTGGCAACATAAGAAAAGAATAACCAAAAAAATCAATTAGGTTTCTGTTTTTTATAGAGAGGCTGCTAAAGAATAAATCTATGCGGATGTGCGCTCGTTCTTTTAGTGCGTAAGCCATGCCCAGGAAAAAATAAGTGCCGGTGGCCATATAGCCAATTTCGTAAGCCCAAATTGTTGGCGCATTGAAAAGATACCGGGAGAACACTTCATAGACGCTGGCAAAAATCAAAGGTACGATCAACAAACTGGCAATCCAACCGCTCATAAGCGATAGGCGGTCAATAAAAGCCAAAAATCTGCCCATATCATTTTGCCCCAAAAATACAGAAAAGCCGGCAACAAAACAATTATGTTACCGGCTTCCAAATTTAATTTGCTGTAGCTACATTCCTGTAACGGCTGGCGTCTTTCCACAAAGTTTCATAGGCCAATTGACTTTCGTAGGCCTTTTTAAACCAATCATTTGTTTCACCCTGTGTTTTTCCCCATTTGACAGCTTCATTCTTTACGCTGACTTGAACGTCTTCTGCCAGTTCAATTATTTCATTACCCTCTGATTTATAAAACTCGAGAGCTTTAGCGTCTTCATGACCAACCTTCGTCCAACTATCAAATGTAGCAAGACGAGCGGCATGCTCCATTAGTTTTTGGTCATCGGCAGATAGCGAGTCCCAGGCTTTTTTGTTGAACATTAGTTCCATTGGAGCAACGGGTTGATGCACACCTGGAATCACAACGTATTTAGCAATTTTATGGAATCCGGCTGACTTATTTTCGTACAGAGTGCCCCACTCCGTTGCATCAATCGTACCCCTGTCGAGCGACGTGTAGACTTCTGAGCCAGGCATCGTCACGGGGGCCGCACCCATGTCCTTGGAAATTTCGAGCCAAGCTCCAGCTGTTCTAACTTTCAGCCCCTGCAGATCATCCATGGACTCAACTTTTTTGCGTGAGTGCAAGAAAGCCTCAGCGGTGCGGATAAAACAAGGCATGGAAATGATGCCAAACTTCTCCAACCGGAATTCTTTTTGCATCTCAGCACCGCCAGCCTCATAAAGCCAATGGAGCATTCTTTCCGAATCCATTGACCCAGCAAAACCTCCGAAGACGACTGTTGTTTTGTCTTTACCCCAATCATACCCCATCCAAGTGTGACCTACCTGAGCAATTCCGTTGCGGACGGTCTCAGAGACTTTCAGGGCACTTCCAAGGGTCCCTCCAGTAAATACTTCTATTTCTATTCGTCCACCACTAAGGAACTTTACATTTTCGGCGAATTGTTTTGCTCCCAACTCCATTATTGGGCCACCACCCCAACTGGTAGCCATTTTCCATTTAATTTCGGCGGCTGTTGCCTGTCCAAATGCAAATAAACTCACAACCATGAAGGCTGATACAGCTACAATCTTGTTCAAACACTTTTTTAGCATTTTTTCCTCCCATGAATTTTCCTCCTGACTGATTTACTTAACTGATGACCACCAGGAGTGTTTAGTCATCCCGTATTTTCTTGGATAAACTTGTCTATAGAAGCGTCATCTAGGACCCAGTCATTATCCAAAATTGCCACTACGTCACTGGTGAATTTCTCAGTTAAATTTAGAGCTAGGCTCTGGTCATTCGTCCTATGCATCAGTACCGCAAATGCGAGCTGGCGAGGCGCATCACCGTCGTAACCCCACTCGAAACCCGCAGCGCAAAAACAATGCACCTCTATGAGCTTCGGTACTTGCATCCCTGCATGAGTAACTTTCAGACCATCAATTGATCTGGTCCCGATGTAACAATTATCCTCAGTCAAGCAATTTATCTCGTGCACGGGGACTATGATCTCAAGTTGTGACTTTTGAATTGACAGCCATCTAAAATGATTTTTTCAGCAGTTGCCCATTCTTTCGTTTGTATAAAAAGATTAATCGTATATCATATATTATTCTCGCGGAATTAAAACTTATATGATATTTTGTTAATATACTAGTAATATCCTAAACATATTTTTGTTTTGCAAGTCCAGAGTCTAACGAAAATATTTTATGCAAATTTGTTCAGATAGTGGAATGGGACGATCAGTTATTTGCACGAAAATAGTGTAACCCAAGGTAAAGGAGTGAAAAATGACACCAGATAAAATTTTGGAAGGTCTCCCTAAAATACTCACAAAGGATCAAAGAGAGCATTATTTCGAGCACGGGTTTTTATGTGTTGAGGACGCTATTTCCGACAAAGAACTAGAAGCACTCCGAAATGTCACACGCCAATTTGTAGAGAAAAGTAAATCGGTTAGTAGAAGTGATGATCGGTATGACATTGGTGAAGACCATTGTGCAGATAATCCAGTTTTGAGACGTTTAAAAAGTCCTGACACAGCAAGTGAAATTTTTTGGCAATTTTCAAATGGTGTTGTCGCGGATATTGCATCTGACCTGCTGGGCCCAAACGTCACATTTCATCACTCAAAGTTAAATTTCAAATGGTTCGACAAGAGCGATAAAGTAAAATGGCATCAAGACATTCAGTTTTTTCCACACACCAATTATAACGTAATAACAATAGGGTGTTACCTTGAGGACACTACAATGGAAAACGGACCACTAGGTGTTGTCACAGGTTCACATAAAGAGGATTTATTTGATCAATATGACTCTGAGGGCAATTGGACCGGGATGCTGTCTGATGAAGACGCTGCCAAAGTTGACTTGCAACGCGTTGAGTATATTACAGGTAAAGCAGGCACGCTTACCATCCACAACGCGCGCACTCTGCACTATTCTCCATCTTCAAAATCAGTAACGCCGAGACCTCTTCTGCTTAATTGCTACTCGTCATCAGACGCAAAACCATACACAGCTCATCCAATGCCGACAGTGAACACATACAAAGTTGTTAGGGGCGAACCAGTAAAGTGGGCGCACCATGATCCGCGGCCCTGTCAAATTCCGCCAGACTGGTCAGGTGGTTATACATCAATTTACGCAGCCCAAGCTGGAGAAGATAAAGCAACGGTATCAAGCACGTAAAAAAATGATGGAAAGTTAAGCTAGCAATGCAAAACGTTCTAACGTTTAGAGGCAGCGCTCTATTCAACATCTGAAAATTGTAACGTAGTGATAAAATGAATACCACAGTCACAGATCAGGCATTGCAAGGTTTAGCTGGGCTGTTGAACCGACCTGAATCTATATCAACGAATGACCGAGATTTGACAGAACACGCGTTCGATTGGTGGCCTGTGGCGTCAGCTTTAAAAAAGCAGGGCAAGGCCATTTTCAAACCCGAAGTGATTGTCTACCCAAACAATCAAGCGGAGGTGTCCAAGATACTAAAGTGGGCCAATGAAAAACTTATTCCCGTTACTCCTTGGGGCGCTGGCTCATCCGTTGTGGGGGGCCCGTTAGCAACTGCCGGTGGTATTTTAATGGATGTTAGTTCAATGCGATCCATTGTTGCGATTGATGAGAAATCGCTGCATGTAAAAGTCGAGGCTGGTATCATTGGGGGCGATTTAGAAGATTATCTCAACAATAAGGGCTACACCTTAAATCACTCTCCGCAATCACTTCACAGATCATCTGTTGGTGGTTGGGTTGCGACGCGTGCAAGCGGTCAGTTTTCCTCTAAACACGGCAACATTGAAGACCTCTGTGTTGGCCTGAGAGCAACTTTGCCCGATGGTACTGAGATTATTCTTGATAGTGCGCCTCGCATGGCGGTAGGGCCTGACCTAAAAAATATCATCATAGGGTCAGAGGGAAGTCTTGGAGTCATAACTGAAGTAACAATGCGCATTTTCCCAGTAGCTGAAAAAAGGCTATTCGAAACATTCATATTTCCTCATTTGAATTCAGGAATTCTGGCTCTTAAAGCCATCATGGGTAATGGTTTGCGGCCTTTTTTGCTTAGATTATATGACGTGTCAGAGGCCAGACACGCTATGAAGGATAGCAGCTTTAGCCATCCTGTTCTTTTTATTGGCACTGAGGGACTGAAAATAATGGCTGACGCAGAGCTAAAAGCTTGTGCAGACATAATTGCCAATTTTGGAGGTGAGTCAATTGGCTCCTCGGGAGCGGCCGCGTGGATGGAAAGACGTTTCGATTTTTCAACCATCGAAAAAGTTCTGGCAAAGCCCGGCGGTTTAGCAGAAACGATCGAAGTTTCAAATACTTGGCGAGATATTAGCAAAACATATGAAGCTCTAAAAGCGGCATTATCTCCCTATGTGGACGAAGTTCTATGTCATTTTTCTCATGCTTACTCCGATGGTGTGTCCCTTTACGTCATATTAATTGGTGATGAGCAATCTGCCGCCAAGGTGGAGCGTCAATTGAAAAATATTTGGGAGATTGCTAATCGAACCGCTCTCGATACCGGAGCCACATTGTCCCACCATCACGGTATTGGGTTAGCTCGGAGCAAATTTTTTAGAGAAGCATTAGGCGACGGATGGCAACTTTTTTCACAAATGAAAAAGGCCATAGATCCAAATTGCATAATGAACCCTGGAAAGCTTGGATTCTGATTTTTAAAACTCTTTTCAACTAAAAGCAGTGCGATCAAATTATTAAAATTATTTAACGGAATAACATTCTATCACTATCGTCTCTAAAAAGGTTGAGGCAATGCAAAATGAAGCTATTGATCATTGCAGATGACATAACAGGGTTGAATTCGGTTGGAGCAGAGTTTGCACGATTTGGTCTAAAAGTTAAAAATATAATCGACATCAATTATTTAATCTCATTCATCGAGGCTGAGGATAGTTTTATTCTTGGGTTCGATACAAACAGCAGAGATTTGAACCCAATCGAGGCCGCTAACAAAGTCTCTGAAGTCATGAATGC
>ERZ802830.4150-NODE-4150-length-11782-cov-9.15443_pt1 | contig 11782 bp, 7 predicted proteins | sample MGYA00345654_ERZ802830 | MGnify/ENA primary metagenome ERZ802830 (study PRJEB30503, sample SAMEA104212375) | marine metagenome | biome: Westerlies Biome; feature: [SRF] surface water layer (ENVO:00010504) within the epipelagic zone...; material: water... | reverse complement strand
CTACAGCAATCAGGAAGTAGACTGCCGCTAGAGTAATCAAAGCAACACGGCGGAAGTTTTCTAATTCCGAGTGGGGAACAAAGTTATTGTCTAAAGAATTCATCACAATGTCTTCATGTCTCGAGAGGTCAAGGTCTATAAAAGACAAACATTTCTTAAAGCTTAAATTAAATTACCTAGCGCAGCGCTCGTACCGCTTCAAGAAGTTGCCTCGAGGCGTAGCCATCAGTCGGCAAGTTCTGTCTCTCTTGATACGCTCGTATTGCTGATCTAGTTTGTCGACCAACTCTGCCGTCTGGCGTGCCGGAGCTGAAACCAAGACTATTAAGTAATTCCTGTAATTCACGCACTTCGGCGACACTTATCGCTTGTTCATCATCTCGCATACGCTGAAATGGCTCAGCCCCATTATAACGATCAGCGAGATGACCCACGGTCAAAGCATAAAAAGTCGATGGATTGTAGATCATTGTTGTTCGAAAATTATTGTAAACAAGAAAAGCCGGCCCAGTCGCGCCAGCTGGCAGAACAACGGAAGCATTCATATTGGCTAACGGAATTGAATTACCATTCACTTGCAGTACACCTAGCTCCCGCCAATCCTCTAAAGGCTTTCTCACACGAGTCCCAGAGAGGGCAAAATCGAAGTTGGAGGGTAACATAACCTCTCTTCCCCAACGCTCATCGCCGCGCCAGCCAGACTGGGCCAGGAAATTCGCAGCAGAATGGAAGATATCCGGCAAGCTATTCCAAATATCAACCCTCCCATCATTATCCCCATCTACCCCATAACGCGAAAATATATTTGGCATAAATTGAAGCTGCCCCATCGCGCCAGCCCAAGAACCACTCATATCCTCCGGGGCGATATGCCCTGCATCTAGAATTTGCAGGGCGATTATTAACTGATCTCGAAAGAACTCCGCGCGCCTTGGATCATACGCGAGAGTAGCTAAGGCCTGCAAAACTGAAAACCCGCCCGTATTTCGACCATAATTGCTTTCCACAGCCCAAAACGCGATTAAATAGTGGGGCTGTACTCCATATATTTGCCGGACCTCCGCTAAGAGATCTTTGTGCTCTTGCATTAAACTTATTCCCCGACTAATTTGATTCGGAGTTACTCTAAGAGACACGTAACGGGAAAAGGTCTGTACAAATTCTGGTTGACTATTATCCAATTCGAGCACGCGATCCAGTGGCGCCTCTAACTGATCTAGCACAGCAAGTGTTGACGGACTTAGGCCAAGCAAAACCGCCTCATCGCGAAGTTCTTGAAGCCAATTAGCGAAGGATTGGTCTTGCGAATAGGTTGATTGAGTGGCGAAACACCATATGCAGAGAAACGGGAAAATTCGACGTAATAACATGCAGCTATGATAATCTATATCGAAAAAAATGAAAAATGATGAACTTCCAGCTAGTGTATTTGAGGCGAAGTTTGCAATAAATTGTGGTAATTTACCCGCTAGTTGTTACGCTAACCTATACTGACTTCACAAAAGTCCAAAATGCTGCTTAAAAAATGCGATACGCGAAGGTGATTCTCATGAAAAATATGAAACTTACTCTTATCTCCTTGATTTGCGCTCTAGCTGCTTCGGCGCAAGCTCAAGACACCGGAGTTATAGGTCCCAGTCCATACGACTTTACGACTGAAACATGGATGAAACCCTTTGCACAAGACGGCTTCACCTGGGGTGGAAACTCCTCAGTTTTTGTGGAATCAACGGACCGCATCTTTTTTTTACAGAGAGGCGAAACTGAATTACCTGATCCCCTCCCGCCCGAATATACCACCTTTGCAGGGTCGTTAGGGTGGAACGTTTTACGAGGACGGGGTAGAGTCTGGCGCAACTGTATCTATATAGTTGACCGTAATGGAAACGTCCAAGAAGTTTGGGATCAATGGGATAACTTGTTTATGGGTACAGATGGTCCTGGGCCGCATCGACTTACGCAAAGTCCATATGACCCCGAGAAACGAGTGTGGGTGATAGACGAGACGGGACATATTATCTACGTCTTTTCAAACGATGGCGAAAGACTCCTAATGACACTTGGCGAGAAGAACGTACCTGGAAATGACGAAACTCATTATCACATGCCGCAAGACTTGGCATTTCTGCCCGATGGTAAATTTCTGGTGGCAGACGGCCTGGGCAATAATCGACGGATAGTCGTTCGCAATGCGAATGGATCTTACCACTCGGAGTTCGGCGAACCAGGAGAAGAGCCGCATCAGTTCACCTCTATACATAGTTTGGCAATGGGTCCTGATGAACATCTGTATGCGTTAGATCGCGACGCCAGAAATGTTAAAATTTTCCAACAAACAGCGAGACGAGATTCAGAAGAGTATCCAAAATATGAGTATGTCACCACTTGGGAAGATCTGGGTTTGCCTCTCGATATATGGGTAGGCAATGACAGCGCTTGGGTTACGGATTTAAATCCGCCAAAGATTGTACAATTCAATCTTGATGGTTCTAGAGAATACACTTGGCCCCTACCTACAGAAGGGCCGGATTTCTGGATAGAAATGCATTCATTGGGAGTCGATGGCGATGGAAATCTTTATGGAACAGACAACCAAGCTGGACGGCCACAAAAATTGGTACCTAGATCTGATTCAGATCCAGACCATATTGTACAAAGACAATTTATCCCTCAGTAGGGCAGCGCGTATACGCAAAAAAAATTAATCAAGGGCATACACGACCAACGCAGGCCCACTACGCTGAACGTCGATCAAAGGGCTTTGATCACCGAGAAATTCGTTCACATAGGACATCAGGGAAGTGGCGTGATAAACGCTGGGTTGCCCGATGACGATAGCAATGTATTGCTTGCCATCGACCCCATAACTAATCGGGAAAGAGGCCGGAATATCAGCGAGATCATCCTCCCAGAGCACACTCCCGTTGACCTCATCAAGCGCTACAAATCGATTATCCAATGTGCCAAAAAACAGCAGCCCACCAGCTGTTGACAAGGCCGCTGAAACAGGCGGCACCACCTCTCTAAAATCCCACAGCATTTCGCCGGTCTCTATATTAATCGCCTGAACACGCCCAAACTTTCCGTCACTATCGGCGCTTGGTTGAGCCTTAATCGCGACCCCTGTAGATAACAAAGTCCGTGTATTGCTCGTAGGCCCAAACATCATGCAGACCTCAGATAGCGGCAAGTACAGCGTTTTACTATTGGGGTTGATTGAGGCTGAAGGCCAATTTCGCCCTGCATTAGCCATTGGGCAGAGCAGGTTTGCATCCTCAGCATTCGGTATCGCTCTGGGGTTGATTGATTTATCCCCAGTTTTGGGATCGACAGCGGTAACTATATTCTGAAAACCCACATCAAACGAGTTCAGATACTCACCCGTTGCCGCATCAAGAACATCATAAAGGGCCATTTTACCTGCAGTCAAAACTACCTTCCGTAACGTACCGTTAACCTCTAACTCAATTAGTTGTCTCTCAAAAACCCAATCGAGATCCCACTGATCGTTAGGCATGTGCTGAAAGAACCAGGCTAGTTCACCAGTTTTAGGACGCAAGGCGATAGTCGCATTAGTATATAACGCTTCGTTACTAACCCCTTCCATATTCAAAGAATGGAGTAGCGGAGCAGTATCATAGGTTGGAGCCGTGCCGTAATAAGCCAAATCGAGCTCCGCGTCATAACTAGCGGGCACCCAAACTGAGCCCCCACTTCGATCCTTTAGAGCCAAATTATTCCAGGTATTTCCTCCGGGTTCATCCGGTCGAGCAATACTGTGAAAACGCCAAACCTCCTCTCCTGATTCAAGATCGAGACCAACGATGAAGCCACCCTCTGGAATCATAGTGGCGGTGACGCCCTGCAAGACCATTCCGTTTGCCACCAAAGGGGCACCGCGAAGCGAATATGGCAGCCTTAACGGTTGCTCATGCTCCGGCGTCTCAATCTCGTGTGTCCAAATAACCTTACCTGTGCTTGCTTCCAGCGCGACCAACTGCATATTCTGAGTCGGGACGATGACTTTATTCCCGTGCAATGCCAGACCAATTTTAGGACCTATAAACCCAGTTGGTCGATGCTCGTATTTCCATAGTTGCTTACCACTAATAGCATCAAGAGCAAGAACAGTATCTTGAGTACTCGCCAAAAACATCACACCATCATGTACTAGCGGGGTCGCCATATTCGGCCCCTCAAGCAGAGGTATTGTCCAAGCTTCTTTTAGATCCTTAATATTATTTTTATTGACCTGGTCGAGAGGACTGTAACCTTGCGCATCATAGGTCCTCCTCCAAATTAACCAGTCTTCATCAACAGGGTCGACAAGTTCTGCAGCTGTAACCGCATCAAACTGTACAACAGAACTTCTATCCTGAGCTAAGGCTTGATGAACAACAATACTTAAAAAGCAGTAAATAAAGACGCTTGTCGTTATGCGATAACAAGACACGATTTGAACCCCCTTCAATAATCTACAAAATTCTTTCGTCTAATCTGGCAAGCGGTATGCAACAAGAGCTCCAGGATAATCCGTCCGAGAGCTACCAATCTGGACCACGATATATTGTTTACCCCTGTGCATATAAGTCATCATACCGTATTGCCCAGGCGCGGGCAGAGGTACCGAGCCCACAATCTCACCACTCATCTTGTTACGCGCATTCAACGTAAGTGGGCCATCCGGCTCTATTTGAGCCATACCCTCACTCAAAGCTCTCGTTTGCACCAACAAATCTCCAGCTACCATCTGAATAGACCAACCGGTGCCGCCTGTGTTAGGAACATCAACACCTTCAAGTAAAGGATGATTTTCATATTCATCCGGGCTTTCCCCAACAGGCAACGACCAACTCTTATTCCCAGAATTCATTTGATAAGCCGTAAGTTGATTATTCATCCGCTTGTAAATGGGCAAACCATCAAGGGTCGGAAGACCTCCACCTCCGCCAGGTAACCAGGCAACGACGGTCTTTCCTGTTGTCGGCGTACTATTAGGAGTGGCGCCGCCTTCTCCCGGCTCGGGATAATTAGGGTTATCGCGGTCAACCCCGTTAGTAGGTCGCATAAACCCTGGCGCAAAACAATTACGCCGGTGAGAATTGAACATCATGCCAGTGAATGGATCCGCCGCCGGTGGATGGTTTATGATGTTCCCCCCCGCGAGGCAACCCACATTATTAATGTACTCGCCCTCATAGGTATTTGGTAGGGATGGAACATACAAGCCGCCAACCCGATACCCGTTAAGAATCGTCAACGCCTGCTCTTTTAATTCCGGTGTAAAATCGATCACAAACTCCTCAGTAATCCCGTCATGCGCTATCAAATCGACAGGCTCTGGCCAGGTCGGAAAAGGCTGTGTCGCAGCTGTATAATTTCCTGGCACCTCCGTCTGAATAACGGGTCTGTCTTCAATCGGCCAAATCGGCTCACCTGTTTCCCGATTAAAGGCGAACACCAATCCTTGCTTTGTATTCTGGATCGCTGCCGGAATCTGCTGTCCATCGACTGTAAGATCCATGAGAAGTGGTGGTGTTGGTAAATCATAGTTCCACTGATCGCTGCGATGGATCTGAAAATGCCAACGTCGCTCACCAGTTTGAACATCAATCGCCAACAAACTTCCTCCAAACAAATTATCCCCGGGACGATGTCCCGCGTAGGCTTGGACGGTCGATGCATTGGTCACCAAATACACCAAACCCAATTCTGGATCCGCAGAGGCTGGTGCCCAGGTCGACATATCTCCGGAGAACTGCCAAGCATCGTTATGCCAGGTCTCATGACCCACTTCACCAGGCCTCGGAATCACATGGAACTTCCAGAGATTCTCCCCAGTAGCCATATCGAACCCCATAATATCCCCAGGGACGTTCTCTATACGGGTTTGACCGTAACTAGGTTGATGTCCAACTAATGCAACCAACACCCCATTAACTATGATTGGAGGAGCTGAAGCGGTTACCATTCCTAACTCACGAGGGATACCATAATCAGGATCATATTCACCGCCGGCAACCAAATAGTCTTGCCAAGGCCCCCAATCTTCAACCAGGTATGGAATAAGATCGATGACACCTGTCTCTGGAAACCCACCGACTGGGAAAGCGCCACCCCAATTCTCAAGAGGCCGCCCCGTCTTAGCATCCAGTGCCCATAAAAAGAATCCAGGTGTCGTAATATAAATTACTCCTCGCCCATCAATCTCTCCGTAAGTAACCCCCTTACCATAAGCCTGTCGGGGGGAGCGTTGATGGCGAATCGTTTCAGGTTCCCTAAAGGTCCACAAGGTTTCACCTGTCGCAGGATCCATGGCTATCACTTGGCGCCTTGGTGTAGCAACCGTATACAGAATACCGTCTACGTAGATCGGCGTTGAACGGGAGAAATAATCAACATTGGGGCCATAATTATCAGTCCGCCATATCCAAGCTTGTTCCAAATCATTGAAGTTAGTGGCGTTAATTTGATTGAGCGGAGAGTACCTAGTGTGACCAATCGTGCCACCTATGTAGCGCCACTCACCGTTCTCCGTTCCAAGAGTGACTTGTGCGAACAACCACGCCGGCCACAAGGAAATTATAGAGCTAAGTAAAACTAATACGATCTTGACGTTGAATTTCATCGGTGCATCCTCTCAACAGGGCTCCCTTAATTTTCTGAAACCCCTTTTATTGCCAGTCACTGGCTGGTTCATCTGGGTCTGATTTCAGAAAACGAATCAGGTCTGTGTGAAATTGATCTGGAATTTCAATCTGAGGCGCGTGTCCTATGCCAGGGTATAACAGTAATGAGGAATTCTGTAACTGGTTGGCCACATTTTCAGCTAAAGGCGGAAAATCCGGGACCAGCCCATCTTCTTCTCCCCCAATGACCAAGGCCTTAGTAGAGATATGCTGCCAGTCATAGACCACCGGGTCGTTATATAGCATGCCTCCTTGAAGACGCCTCACCATAGTCAATCGGGGCCACTCACTGCTCAATGTTTGCCCATACTGCCTTCTAACAAACTCCAAATGAGCCGGTGGCCATGCCTCTGGAAAATAGCGGCGATGCCCAGACAATATTCCCCGATAAGTGGCTGGCACCAACTCAGCTCCGTAGGGGTCACTCCAAGGCCTACTTTGTCGCTGGTCGGTTAATCCAATCTGATTAACCATCGCTACATGGGTCGTCACGTCTGGGTAGAGCATCGCAAATCTGCTAACTACCATCCCACCCATTGAGTGGCCCACTATAGCCACCTCGTCAATATCCAGTTCGTCCAGCAAAGCTTTCATATTTGAAGCGACAAAATTAAAGTTATAGGGAATTACGGGCTTTGAAGACTTTCCATAACCAATCCTATCTACAGCCAATACTCGAAAACCTTCGGCAGCTAGAGCCTTCAGAGTTGGCGTGTAGGCTTCAGAGTAGAAATTCATGCCATGCTGCCAAAATATCGTTTGCCCGTTAGATCTGCCTGTAGGCTCAATATCCATATAAGCCATATTCATATCCTGTTCGAAACGCCGTAACTTCAGAAATTGCACCGGATACGGGTAATCAATCTCTTCGAAATTAGCTGATACGGGACCCCAATCAGCAGGTGCCTCCGCTGGGGGTTCTGCCGGCCACCTATCTGCTGCCGCTGCAGAAAAAGCGATAATTAATGACCCGAGCACTAAGACTGAACACTTTATGATAAAATTCATTGAAGCTATATCCCTGTTTTTAATAATATTTTTAAAATTTAATGACTAATCTACTAGGAAGTGTATTACATTATGGAATGAGAAAAAAATAAATGTAAATCCGGTGAATAGAACTTAGCTTTTCTTGCTAGAATAAGGACGAAATTAAAAGAGTTCGATCATGAATAACTTAATTCAACAGGTAACACTCAATGCACAAATTAATCAAAATACTTAGCGCTGCCTTGATCGCAGTATTTGTGTCACAGGTCTCGGCACAAACCAGCAGTAATTATGAAGTCCCGCGGACCATCGATGGGCACCCTGACTTGCAAGGTGTTTGGGAAAACAACACTCTCACCCCCGTAGAGAGGCCTGATGTCTTCGGTGACAAAGAATTCCTTACTGACGACGACGTTGAATTCTTAACTTCCAGGCTCGGTCAAATTGAGTCCGCTGGCGATGACGCATTGTTTGGAGAGGGTGTTCTTCAAGCAATTTTCGCTGGAGAAATTACTTCTTATGACCCTACCACTGGAAACTACGATTCTCAATGGATGGCGCCGCGAACGATTCATAGAAGAACCTCTCAAATTACGGATCCGCCGACCGGTAAGTTCCCACCGCGAACAGAAGCGTCTATAGCCGCCTCTAGAGACTTAGCTGAACATCGCCGAATGCATCCAGCAGATACTTGGGAAGACCGACCTTTGGGTGAACGTTGCCTTTCTTTCGGAGCGCCGAGGCTGGGATCTGGGTACAATAGTTATTGGCAAATTGTTCAGTCCGCAGAAACTGTCGCTATAATCCAAGAGATGGCTCACGACGTTCGAATAGTGCCAATTGTGCCCAAGCCTCATTTGGATGAGAGCGTAAAACTTTGGCATGGCGATTCGCGAGGATGGTGGGAGGGAGATACATTAGTAGTTGAAACCACTAACTATTCCGAAGCTAGCAGCACCAGCCCTCGCACGGTGGATAAAGTTAACATCGAAAGACTGACTCGCATTAGCGAAACGGCCTTGCAATATCAATTCACCTCAACTGACCCGGGCAACTATACAGCATCTTACACTCGAGAGATTATTTTTGACGGGACTCCAGATAAAATTTACGAATATGCATGCCATGAAGGCAACTATGGCATGACAAATATTTTGTCGGGGCACCGCACGGAGGAAAGATTAGCTTCTGAAAACGGGTCTAATCGCTAAACCTTTTACCCAGAAATAAAAGGGCCGCTAAAATGGCCCTTTTATTATTCCAGAAAATCGTTTCTGAGTTAAAGCCTGTCAACGCAAACGATCCGCTATTCCCTCAAGAGTTTCTGCTAATAAAAGATACCTGTCTCTTGTTTTTCCAGACCGAGAGTTTCCTTGATCTTGCATCAATCCTGAAAGCTCCTCCAAATCGTCCGTAAGCTCTTCCTCTGAACTAGAGTTATTTGAAAGCTCGTTTTCAGCCCGATTTAATGCGCTACTTAACAACTGCAGCTGTTCTGCAGCAATCGCGTCGCTGCGCTCCAACTGATCCATGTAAGCTCGTGCGACCACAGGCACTGTTGGCCAATTCACCCGTTCTTGAGTTTGAGCATTTACCGTTACATTCGCATCCAACAAAGATGCGGCGGCTATTTCACTCTCTGTTAGATAGTCACTTGGTTCCAGTGCGAAGACGTCTAAACCACGAGCAATTTCAGTCGCATAGATATAACCACCGTACCAGTAAGTTGACCAGTAACCGGCCGTTATCAACTCTTCCTCATCCAAAGGACCACGATCAAAATATGCGATCTCAACTGGATTCGAAGAATCAGTGAAATCGACTATAGACAGTCCCCCCTGATACCAAGCTTGTGCAAAAATATCTCGCCCGGGAACTGGAATTAACGATCCATTATGAGCTACACAATTTTCTGTATCTGTTTGTGGTGCAGACATTTTGTAATGAGATCTGAACACTAATTTACTATCAACAATGTCATAGAACGCATCAGCGCCCCAGGTTAAAGGATCTGAGGCTCTGCAACGAGGTCTCCCACCCCCGCCCCATTCATCAGTGAAGATAACTTTGGTTCCCTCATTATTGAAGGTCGCTGAATGCCAATACGCAAACCCGGGATCGACAACCTGATCCACACGGCTAGGGTTTGAAGGGTCGGAAATATCCAGCAGAATTCCGTTACCTGAACAAGCTCCCGCCGCGAGGCCTATATCAGGGAAAGTAGTTATATCATGGCACTGATTGGTCTCTCTCGTACTTTGGGTATCTGGGCCATGATCCCCACCCTCCCATAATCCGGCGAGTATGCCACTCTCCGGATCTGAAAAAACAAACGGGCGGTTAACTATCCTAGAATCTTCAGGACTTTCCATTGGAATTTCAATTACTTCGATGCGGAACAATGCAGACTCTGGATTTTCAAATGGTGAATCGTCAGAGCAGCCAGCCAACTCCTCGTCATCACGGACTCGAGAAGTCCCTGAAACGTAGACATAAGCATTATTATTTGCGTCTGGAGGCCCCACAACGGTGTGAGTGTGCGACCCTCTGCACGTCTGAACGGCGCCTACCTGCACTGGCATACTGAAGTCGCTGACGTCAAAAATGCGGATACCCTGAATCCTATCACCACTGACTGGTTCCGGCACGCCACTCAGTCCGCAATCAAGTCTGCCTCTCGTTTCCTGGACAGACATAATCAACAAATTTCCGACCAACGATACATCACCTTGGCCTCCCGGGCACACTACCGAACTTAGCAGCAAGGGAGCCTGTGGGTCCTTAATGTCATAAGTATTGAATCCGTGATAATTTCCGGCTATCAGAAAGTTTCCACTGAAGAGAAGATCAGTATTCGAAAATCTCAATAACGAAGGCCTCGGGTCTGCGTTTTCGTCTTCCTCTTCTTCCTCCGCGGGAGTTTCAGCAAGATTGCTGGCGGTCTCCTCATTCGCCACCACTTCCTCTCCGGACTCTGAAGCTTCAGCCTCGCTCTGCGGCTCAAGAGTCTCCTCAGTTTCGGGGCGGTTGGGCAACCCGGATGGGTTTTCAGGATCGAAAAAGCCGGCTGGTTTAGGAAGAGAGACGATCAACTGTACATTCAAGGAAGCCTCTCCAGCATCACGAAACCCTGGGGTCAAATTAACGCGAGGATCCGGTGAAAAACCTGCTAGCATTGCATCCATTCGATCTATCTCAGCGCCTTGGTCGGAAGTTACATCAGAAGTAAATGCGTACAACACAGGGTCTTGCGCTGCGCCCTGTTGATCCAGCAAATTATCGACCATCTCCAAGGCACCCTCATGATGCTCAATCATTAAGCCCAAGAATAGTCGGTCAAATTCATCGCCTTCGGATTCCACTAATTCCGCAATTTGGTCTGCAGAAAGCATTCCGAGCATCAATTGAAAACCATCACCATGATGTGCATCTGCCGAAGGCGCCTCCAGCCCACGATCAGAAAGCCAATCTTGCATCATAGATATTTCATCTTCTTGAGAAAGTGAAATTCGCTGACCAAGAAGCCTCATCGGTTCTCGATTTGTTCGCGAATCCACTAGCGCTGACATTTCCATTGCCTGCGCATGATGCGAAATCATTCCTTGCAGAAACATAACATCTCCGGCGGAATATCTTATACCAGCCAAATCAGAAGCTTCCTCTGCTGAAATAATTCGACCGGGCTGTCCCGGGAGACCCGGTTGGATAATAGGCGCCTGACCGTTTAACTGAAGACTAAAACAAGAAAGCAATAGCGCCAGATAGAGATGAAACGAGTGTTTAGAATAGTTCATGAGCATATAATTCCCAAAATAATGGTTTACTTAAATTCACGGAGCAGTCATAGACCAAACCCTGTAAATATCTCATAAATAAATTATTAGATGAATGATTATTACAGATTTTTTCTGTTTCAGGGGGAAATAAAGATTCGAAAATGCATTCAATGAGTTCCCAAACTTTTCTAAACGTTAAACGAGAAAAGTTGAGCTTGAACCTGTTTCAGAACTGAATAAGAAATAAAATGGGTTAATCGATGCGCCTAAAGTTTTAGGTTATTGAACTTCCACTGTTACTTCAGAATATTTCATATACGTCGAATC
>ERZ802830.4149-NODE-4149-length-11782-cov-24.2907_pt1 | contig 11782 bp, 11 predicted proteins | sample MGYA00345654_ERZ802830 | MGnify/ENA primary metagenome ERZ802830 (study PRJEB30503, sample SAMEA104212375) | marine metagenome | biome: Westerlies Biome; feature: [SRF] surface water layer (ENVO:00010504) within the epipelagic zone...; material: water... | reverse complement strand
CAGCCGTTTGGCTTCAGCTTCAGCAAGCCATTCGAAAAAATGTTTCTTCAATTGCGGAAGGTCGTCATTGGCTAATGTCATAACAAGCACCGAGCGTTTGGGTGAGTTTCTAAACTGCCCCTATGTCAGACAGCAAGCTAGCCCAATCGGCGCAACGTGTCGTGAGTTTTTTGCCACTGCAAAACGCGTTTGTGGATTACTTCTCTACTCACCCAACAGTCGTTAGACCGCGGTAGGCAAAGGAGTAGATCATCTGAGATGGGGATAGATGATAGCTACGGGTAGACTTGCCAACCCGATTTAAGCCTTGCTATTGCTGAAGTCAAAGAGAACGAATCTATTTGTACCCCCAGATATACCCCCACATATCTAGGGAAGATCATTTCCACACGCCCATAATCGCCGATTACTGCTTTTTCCCTAAAGCTCTATCAGTGGCCTTGTTTCATTACCCGTAGCCTGTTGGAAGGGCGTCTCCAACCACTAAAGCTTGTCGTGTTTAAACAAACTGAAAATGTCTGTTGGCCAAGTAAGAAGCACCCTCCTTGGCTGCGCCAGTTGTGAACATACAGTCGATGCAAGTGGAGAAGTCGCTGCTCCGGGCAAGAAAGTAAGATCGAGGCGGGATTTGCGAACGCCCGCCTCTCTTCCTGCTAAACATTGATGTGCGCTATGGTCTAGGTGTGCGACCTGCTTATGAATGCAATTGGGAGAGATGGCATGGATATCGGCGTTTGCGTTGCTTCACGAGTGAAGGACATTGACTACGTGGTACATGCCGAGCGACTTGGATTCAGCCACGCTTGGATGGCCGACTCACAAATGCTCTGGTCGGACGTCTTCGCGAGTCTCGCACTAGCGGCTGACCGCACGGACACCATCAATGTAGGCACTGGCGTCGCTGTCTCAGGCACTCGCCCAGCGGCCGTCAACGCTGCAGGCATCGCCACGATCAATGCACTTGCCCCGGGGCGAACGTTTTTTGGTGTGGGCTCAGGCAACACGGCCAGACGCATTATGGGAATGCCTCCACAAAAAATTGCCGAATTCGACGCCTACCTAAAAACATTGGTCCCGCTGCTCCGCGGTGAAGAGGCGTGGCTAAAACACGGGGAAAGCAACATACCCATCAAGCACATCATGCCCGACGATGGATTCGTCAATTTCAAAGATCCTATCTCTCTTTTCGTCTCGGGCTTTGGCCCGAAATCTCTCGCTCTTGCTGGGATCTATGGTGACGGAGCGGTGCTCGGGGTTTCAACTCAACATGCCGTAAGACAGTCGTTAAGTGCAGTGCACGAGGCAGCGCGTTCTTCGGGTCGTGCCGAAACGCCACAAGATTGTGATGGCGGCTTTTACAACACGGCGTTGACCTGCATAAGCGTACTAGACCCTAAAGAGCCTGTGGACTCAGCTCGTGTGAAGAGTGAATGTGGGGCGATGGCCATGGCCAGTGTGCACTACGCCTTTGATCAATTCCGGAACTTTGGCCACCAGCCGCCGAACTGGCTGGCCGAAATTTGGGACGACTACTGCGCCTTGCTCAGTCGCGAACCAGCGGAGCGAATCCACCAGCGAATTCACGCCGGTCACAATTGCTGGGTCTTGCCGGAAGAAGAACGATTCCTAACACCGAAGGTGCTACAAGCTTCCAATATGATTGGTACGCAACAACAACTCCTCGAAAGACTGCATGAGTTAGCAGCGGCTGGCTTAAGTCAGGTAATGGTTTTACCGAACTTCGAAACTCGAAACCAAGTACTTGAACGTATCAGCAAGGACATCATTCCTCACGTGCGTGATTCTTAGCTTATGCGACATGCTTATTTATGTTCATTGTTACACGCCCGCAACTTCCATCATCGACATATAGGCGCGCGCATATAACGCCGACATCAGGAGGGATTTCAGATTGCGGGAAACGGCACCATGTCGGCGACATCTATAAGCTCCAATTCCAACCCCACGCGATAAAAACTCGACACCGAATAATCATCCAAATTGGCGCTGGTATGCGCGACGGTGACCGTCCCGCAAATTTGCTTGCATCCTATCTTGGTGACTTCTTGCAGCAACGCAAAGTCACGGAAGTAATCTCGCAATACCTTCTTGCCTTCTTTACGGCGTCTGGTGTTTTTTCTGCGCAAGTGTGCATCGACACGATCGGTGATCTGAGTCAGTGCTCCAGGCCGCTCAACCTGCAACCGGTGGGTCAAGGCCGAATACGGGAGTTCGCAGATCACTTTGTAGCGATCCGCGTTGGGCGCGTGGTAGTCGGCGATACTTGGATCGAGAAAAATCAGCACCCGCTGGACGGCGAGCCTATCCGCTAGAAGCCTTGTTATTGCGGATACTCCCTTTTCTTCGAAGGGGTCTCCTTGGGTCACAAGCAGTAGCGGTTTCTTGGGTGGGTCGATAGCCCACCGAGTATTGAGTTGCTCAAGAATTACCTCAGTAACCCACGACGGGTCCCTACTGTCATATCCACCCATGCCTTCGATCACCAACGGATGATGACCACGCATTGTTCGAATACCCATTGGTTCTTCATCCATGCAGGGATTTTGCCCTTGTTTGCGTTTAAAAGCGCTGTGGGTGTGCGTTTAATCAGACGGCAGATAAACGAAGCTGTGATGTTCTCAGAGATTCGGCCTGCCGAGGTAATGCGGCAAGCTGCCAATGACCCTTTCAAACCCCAAAACCATGAAAACTAAAAAACTGGCGCGAGAAACAGGCTAACAAACGCTACGACCAAAGTGAGATCAAGCGGGTAATGGAGGAAGCGAGGGAGGCGGCGATTCTGATTTGATACGCTAGTCGATGCGAAAATAGATCGTCATCCGAAAAGAAAAAGAAAAGGAGATCGCGTGTGGAAAGTTTCGAAGGAAAAATAGCGGTAGTTACCGGTGGCGGCACCGGCATGGGGCGCGAACTGGTTTGCCAACTAATTTCTGAGGGTGCTCACGTTGCAACTTGCGATGTGATTGAAGAAAACCTGTTGGAAACTAAGGAGCTTGCTGAAAAAAAAGGCACTGGTCGTCTTACAACGCACTTGTGCGACGTCTCAGATGAGAATCAGCAAATCAGGTTTCGAGCGGAGGTTGCGGCACAACATGAAACTGACCATATAGATTTGCTGTTTAACAACGCAGGTATAGGCGCAGGTGGAAGCATAGTTGCCGAGGACCGGACCGAGTGGGAAAGAACGTTCAACGTTTGTTGGTATGGCGTTTACTATGGCTGTACGACGTTTCTCCCCATGCTCCAAGCAAGCACGGAATCTCGGATTATAAACACAAGTTCAGTGAACGGGTTCTGGGCCTTTATAGGTCCGCACATGCCGCACGCGGCATACTGCGCGGCAAAATTTGCTGTCAAAGGGTTTACTGAGGCATTGATAACAGACCTTCGTATAAACGCTCCAAACGTTTCGTGTTCCGTGGTTATGCCCGGTCATATTGGCACCCCTATCGTAGAAAATTCGCGCAAGCTGGTGCGCGAGAAGAATGCAGAAGATCCGACTGATACGGAGGTCCAACTTGCACGAGAGCTCTATCTGAGGAGGGGGCTACCGTTAGATAACGTACCGGATGAGCACATCAGACAGATGATGCAACAGGAATCAGATGATTTTCGGGATAAAGCGCTTACAAGTGCTGAGGATGCTGCCTACATTATTTTAAAGGGAGTGAAGGAAAAACGTTGGAGAATTCTGGTTGGCGAAGATGCCGAATTCTTGGATCAGTCGGTAAGAGCGGACCCAGAGTCAGCCTATGAACTCGAATTCTACGAGCGTGTAGCTAATCGAGAGGTGGCTCTGAATTTTGGCGATGGAAATTGAGATGGTTAGTCACAACCCAAGGGGCTCAAATTTCTGGGGTGAATCTAGGACAGACAAGACAACTGTCTAACTAAATCTTGTCCGCTCGCCGCTCGCCGCAAATGACACCCAGAAAAGGGTTTAAGGGTTTGCGGGTCTAGCGCACATACTGACGTGGGCTTTCCAACCTTTTCAGGGTCCCATTCGGTCTCTTTAACGCAAAAACGGCGAAAACTGAAAAACTGAGCTGGCCATAGTCATGTTCTAAAAACTCTTACTACATACCTTTGGTTGCCACGACGCTCCAATCATGCTGTTTAACGAGGCTATTTGATCTTTTTGCGTTCCGATTTGCTCGGACAAAAATCCGGTAGCGCTCAATATCTGCGATACGAGTTTTTTACCTAGTTTAACTGGCTTCACGTATCTTTCCTTTAAGGCTGCGACTACGCAGAGCCTCAACGAAGAAAAATACAGCTACTGAGGAAAAGACAAATGAAAAGAATCGGAATGTTGCTATTGACGCTAATGGCGCTGCCATCGGCGGCGTTTGGAGCAGGTTTGGAAATAAACGAAGAAACCTTGTTTGAAGCAAAGTTCAACATTGACTCAATGCATACGAAAGACGGTCAGACCTACGAACTATCTGCTTCTGGTGATGCAGGCCCATACGGCAGGGTTTACCTATCTTATGTGATGACGAACCTTCAATCTGTTGACGGCCATGGTGAGTTCACTGGCTATGCTTGGACGCAGTCAGGTGAAGACATTTTCACCGCAACCCTGCAGGGAATTTCCAAGAAAGAAGGCGCGTTATATAAGATGTATACCCTCGACTTGGTGAATAATGGCGTAATGAACTTCGCTATTGGAACGGTCGATATGGTAGCTGGCACCATGACATTCGAAGTTGGCGAAATCGACTAAGTGGCAGGACGCGCAAGGGGCTTCGGCCCCTTTTTTGTGCCTGAAACAATGCAGATTGATTGGGCAGCGCCGTCGAGTTTTACAGTTGCCATAATAAGCTACTTGGGCGGCAAGCGATCTTCTCTTGGCCCATCCTGCAACAGCACCCCCCTTATCGACGTATAGACACGCGTGCGTCTAATGCCGATAACAGTAGAGGTGTTGCAGATATCGTTTTAGGCCTAGATTGACTGAAAAATATCCGCTGTGGTGCTTGGATATTTGCTCTACGAAAGTCGATAAATCCTGTCGGCGGTCGCGTAAAACATCGCATGCTGCTCTGCATCGGAATAACTTACTGCGATTTTCTTCATCGCGTTCCAATAAACATTGTAGGAGAGCGAAAGCTTATCCACCGGGAAGTTGCTCTCGAACATACAACGCTCCGGGCCGAAGGCGTCGATTGTCCGTAAGTAATAATCACGATGCGCAGCGGCGACCACATCCGATGAAGGAGGTCTCTCGTTTTCGCCCCAGCCAAACCCATTGACTGGCATAGCTAGCCCGCCGATCTTCACCACCACGTTAGGGCAACCTGCGAGTCGTTTTATGCCCGCTTGCCACTGCGCAAAAACCTCGTCTGCTTTGCCTGCGTAATCGCCGACACCGCAAGGCGTGCCAAAATGATCAAGAACAATAGTTGTGCCCGGTACAGCGTCGGCTAGGTCCGCAAAAGCCTCGTTTTGAAAATGATAGTGCCAAGAATCATATGTGTATCCCCGATCACCAAGCAGAGCGACGCCTCGGCGAAAATCCTCTCGCTCAAACAAGTTGGCATGGGGTGTTGCATTCAACCAGCCTAAATTTTTACCCGGATCATGGGCACCACCATGTCGAATACCTCGAAACAGCCCACCTCCCGATTCTTCATGGGCCTGCAATACATCAAGCACTAAGGAATAGTCTTGATCTAGGTCCGCATGACCAATAATGCCTGCGATTTCTGCTTTACCTTGCCTCTGGCTAGCCAGCGCAATGTCTCTGACAAACTCCGTCTCGCCCACCGCTCTTAAGTGCTGTGGTCCAGTCTTTCGGTACTCCGCTCCACATTCCATAAACACCGTTTTTACGATGTTATGACCTGAGTCCGTATCCTCCCAAAGATCCTCAAGCACATAGGAGGGTAATCCACCGGTGCGCCATAAATGATGGTGTGGATCAATGATTTCGCGCTCAGGATCAACCGACTCCTCTATGGTCAGATTCAACCAAGCACGCTGAGATTGCGTGGTCAGCGCCATAAGTCTCTCCTCGCGTTGCCGTCGCTAATAAGGGTCAGGCTCGTTCTGAAATTGGCGGTGAATTTCGATCATGCCTGGCGTCAACAATATCAGCCAGAGTCCGAACGCACATGCAACGTACTGCACCGGGAAAGCCGCTATAGACGCAATCCATAGCCCGAGAAATACCCACACGCGTCGCATGGCCTGGCTGGGGGTTACACTATCTTTAGTGCCATCCCTGAGTAGCGGAAAGGCTTTCGGACGAAGAAACCAACCATGGGCCGTCAGGATCAACAAGAATTGAAACCAGTTCAGTTCTCCGGCGCCCATTAGAGGCTGACGATCCAGCTCCGCATCATCGGTCATGTTCATCGCTTCGCGAATCTTGCCGATAACGTATTTAGCTTCAGGACGAGCACCAGCGCCACTCATGTTTTGATACTTAGGCACACATCGCCACCGGTAAAGAATGCGTTGCGCTCGGTTAATCGAGATCACAGCTGGTTGATAGTAACCGTTAGGATGACTTGTCCAACTGCGGTTTCGCAGGTGCCCGTCATCGGCGTTAAAGAAGACGTCAAGCCACCCGCGCGACTGCAAATGTTTGCGGACCTCATGGTGAGGATCACCAACAATCGGGAACGAAAGGCCCCAAGCGGCTTCTGCTTCCTGTGCGAGGGAATGGGGCTCTGAGGTAATGCCATACACCTCGCCGCCCGACTCACGAATTTGTTCAACGACCCCTGAATTCTCGTAGCTTCGTAACTCGAAGCGACAGGGCGGTCACCACAGCCCGCGATAGAATAGGAATACAACGAACTCATGCTTCTCGAGCACTTGGTCCAGCCAGTTGGCACGAAGGCCGCTCGGCGGGTCAAGCAAAACGGGAATATCGCTCAATCGCCCCTCTACTAATGAAAACTTGAATCCATCACCATGTGGTACGCAGCGAATCTGAGCTTTGTCACAAATCTCGCCGTCACAAAGCACCAAACCGAATTGAAAACTCTCAAACGAACTCGCCGACAGAGCATCTTCGAAGTCCACGATTCCGCTCACTTCGAAAACGCTATTTCTGCTTTGATTAAACCAAGTAAGTGCCGCTGTGACCGGCTCCTGCAACCGCTCTGGAATATCAACCACCATTGCTCACTCTCTCACCTATTTCATAACGCGCCACTCTATCTCCATGGGCTGATCCAAACCAAATACTGTCGCCCAGCGGTGTCGCTACGGTGCCAAAGCCAAATATTTCACTGTCATACCGCCAAACATTCGTCTCGCTTAGGTCATTTAAATCGAGTTCATAAACTGAAAAAGGCAGAAAGCAGTTGGCTGTCTCGGCTGGACAATCCTCTAGGTACTCCATAACGGTCATATCGTGTTTTGCGGCCCAGACTGAACCCCACGCCATGGTCAGATTATCTGCTCGCCCACCGTCATGTGTCGCAAGGACTTTCCCCAATGCGATATCAAGTTTGTGCGTTTTGCCAGAGAACCAGTAATTTACATACAATACGTCTTCCGCCTCATTGATAACGATGCCATTGGGGAAACTCCCCTGTGATCCATCGACTCTTTGAAAACTTTCCCCAGCGGACCAATACCACACGCTGCCAGTGTCCTCTCCAGCGATGCCTGCCTCGATCAATTCGTCAAAAGACCTATTGATGTCATACATCTCTGTGACGTAAAAACCACCGCCATCCGTTAACGCTACATCGTTGAACATAGGCTGGCGCGATCCAGATTCGGTAACGGGCGATTCAACGCAACCGCGCCACACGAGCCGCCAACTCGATTCGCTTGCCGCGAGCTCAAACAACTCCACCGTCTCACTGGGCAAGTGATTGGTAACAGCGACCATGTATGTTCCGTCATTGCGCCGATTGATATCTAATCCATGGGTGGAGAAATCTAGCGAGCCACGCTCGCAGTTTGGGTCGCCCCATGTGTTTTGCGACAGTTCGATCTCGACCGAACTTCGGTTCATCGTCGCCAAATGAATAAGCGACATTTCATTTAGAGTCGGTTCAGGGATTCCACCAAAGCCTGTGGCGAGCAAATATTTCCTGTCGGGCGTTGCCGCCAAGTCCTCTGGGTTTTTGTAACCGCACCAGACCGTGAACGTATCATCTGCGGCACATGGTTGAGTAATCGTCGGTTTAGATGTCTGCAGATCCGTATTTTTGTCCGCCTCATCTGAGCCAGCGCCGCACCCAACGCCAAAAGCGGATATCGCTAATACCTTCAAAAACGCTTTACGCATTACCCCTCCTTTTGCGGACCGACGTAAAAGACTCTCCTAAATGCTAACCGGCATCGTTTGCTAAACAAACTGATTTAAACCTGAGTTTTGTGGGCGATTGACTAACGAACTACGAAACTGATCTAAGCGGCGCAAATGAGAAATTTTTCTCGCCCACCTTGAGCATTAAAACAGCGAAGCGTGTTGTCCCCCGTCAATCACGATATTTTGGCCGACGATAAATCGCGCCAGTGGACTGCACAGAAATGCTGCCATCGGCGCTAAGTCGTCCGCATTACCAACAAACCCCGCGGGAATAGGATTATTGGCTCGAAAATGAGCGCCAACCGCCTCTGCATTATGCTCAAGGCCAAAAGCGTCCGCATAATCCGCCATAATTTCGTTGGCTCCTTCGGTCGCAAACATGCCGGGTAAAAGGTTGTTGATATTGACGCCATGCTTAGCAATTTCTCGAGAAACGCTGGCTGTGTAATTGATTAGCGCCGATCGAGCGGGGCCTGACATCAATCGCCAGATCATCGGATTTTTTGCAGAGAATGTGGCTATGTTAACGATACGTCCCCAACCACTTTCCTTCATATGCGGAATGTACTGGCGCATCAACTCGATTGGGCCAATCAAAGCCGAATCGATCGATTCACGCCACATCTCCGGTGTTACGTTAAGAAAGTCACCATTAGGCGCAGGCGGCTTAATCGTAATCGCTAAAATATCCGGATCTGGACAAGACTCCAGCAGCTTCGCGCGGTCTTCAACCTTTGACGAGTCAGCAACGATTGGCGTGACGTTTACCTTGTATTTAGCCGAAATTTCTCCCGCTGCTTTTTCTAGCCGCTCTCTGCGCCTGGCAGTGATTACCAGATCAACCCCCGCTTCTGCCAATCTCTCTGCGGTCGCTCGGCCCATACCAGCACTGCCACCTGCCATGATGGCTTTCTTACCTTTTATCTGAAGGTCCATTCGTTTACCCCTTTAGCTTTCAATTTTTTGGCTCAATCTGACCCTGTCGCGAGTGTCCTTCGATATCCGAACTGCGGCCAAACCGGCAGCCGCTCCTTGACCGCAAATCAGCCTTCACGGAATTCCAGGATCGCTTCGATCTAATCCACGAACGCGGCCCTCGCCTCATAAGACAGTGTTTAACTGGAACGAATGGATCATCACTCAGCGAGCGCGATGTGTGGTGACCACCGAAGACAATGCAGGTCGCAGGCCAACCTAAGTAGAAAAGTGGTCGGGACGGCAGAATTTTAATCACCTTCCAAAAAAACCACACCGCGGGTTATTGACGCCGTTCGAACTTATCGATGCCCTCAGATATACCTCCAAACATCACCGGACGATCATTCCCGCGCGCTCGCGCTCGTGTCCCGCCGATATGCGCCGTCCGGTACAGGCACTTACTCATCGCTAAGCTTGTACCGTAGCTGCTGGAGTGTGTGCTTCCCCGACCTTAGTTTCTGCTATACCCGCTGATGGTCGACCTGAATTCTAAGGGCAATCCGACAGCTTCAAGACTTTCGACCAGCTTGGTAGATGGCGTGCCATGGATAATTAGCTTTTCGATGACAAAGTGATCGCTGAAATCTCCGAACTCTTTCTCTTGGATGCCCCCTGGGGAGATGTTGGTTACGTGCTGCAACGCAGCATCGGAATCAGCGTATCTTTCGATCAGGTAGATTTTTTCGTCAGCACCACGGTAAAACTGCCACGCTAACGTGCCGGGCTCGTTTCCTTCGACCAACGCGTGATAAAACGCGGAAAAATCATCTACCTGCGCAGCCGTTTTCTCGTTGACGCTCATTGAGACAACGTACGTTAGTTCGTTGGGATTGAAGCCATCACTCGAAGCAAAAGTTGAAGCGTTAAGAGCGAAAAATACGATTGATGCGACAATAAATTTCATTGGTATGATCCTTTGTTCTCCCCTACCAAATGGTAACTAGATACAACGAGTTTGTCGTTTTACTTCTTTTTGCGCTTCCACGTACCCCCATAGATGTATGAATCGACAAAGGAGCTTTTTACTTTTTCAAGGCATATGTCGCAGAGGAATTGCCAGTCCTCTACCCCGTACCGGCATCGAAATAAAACGTTGGGGGATGCGCTGCAAATCGCGCAATCTTTTTGTCGCCCACTCATCAATGAGCCTGAAGTCTTAACGCAGGAGTGTTGTTTTCCACCTTAACCAAGGTCATCGCTTTGTCCTCGAGCCCGGGAGTTATCCAGATAAAGCCCGATCGGATCGCACCGCGTTGGTTGCGATGCGATCCACGAGTAGCGTCAGAGCTACTCCATCGTTTCAGTGATGCTTTCGTATCCAGAAGTTAGAATTGCAGTGCGCTTAATTTCACGAATGCCTGCAAACGTCTCTCTTGCTGCCGCTGCCTCTTCTGAGGCGTACATTTGATCCATGCCTTTTGCTAAATCAGCCATGGATTCGAAACCAATCCAAAGGTAATGGGTTACTCCTTCCGTATCACCTGCAACAACCTCACGTATGCCATATGCATCCGATGCGCCAATATCTTCCATCAACTTTAGCCAAGTCGAGGCATAGGTAGCTGGGTCACTGACTGACAAAAACATATTCAAGAAAACCTTATATTTCCCACCTGCATCCGCAGGCACGTATTCCTTTACTGACTTGTACAGTGTGCTGTGCACCGTTTTGTTTCCCGCGCCTTGCATTGCGGCTTGGTAAGCAATGTGCGCGTCGGAAGCCTGAAAAATCTCAGCGCCGGGCAAAGAATCTGCGCTTGGATAAGCGAACATAGTCATATGAGAGGCTCCCAGTGCTCCAACGGCGTTGTATGCGTAAACGCCGACAGCAACACCACGATCCTTAAAGACACCGGATTCCACGAAAGCACGCGTACCAGCGAGCGTTGCTTGGGCGTCATCGGTTGTGATGTCGTTATGCAGAAAATATTTAAACGGGAACTCGTTACCGTGCCCATGGCCATCTGCGAAAGCAAAGTTGCTCAGCACGAGTGAGAGCAAGATTAATGCTATTTTTTTCATTGTTTTTCCTAATTATTTTCCTCTTCCCCAAGCAAGGACATTGAGGCAATCAGGTCGGCATTGGTAGGGATTTTTCCTTTGACCGGACTAAAACGAAGAAAGAAGAACAAGTATGGTTTTTAGGGTCTGGCAAAGAGACGACGAAATATTGAGCAGCAAGGCGCTTGAACTATCAACTAAGCACCGATGACCGTCGGGTAGTGGGCTTCGCTGAATTTGGAGACCCGCTTAGCACACCTGTAATCATTTATCACGGAGGACCGGGCTCCAGGCTATCGCCGAAACGCCATGCTAAAAGGGCAGCCACTGCCGGTTTTAGGCTAATCGGTATTGATCGACCGGCTGATGGAGAGTCGTCGGCCTTAACTGGTAGACGCATCGCAGATTGGACCAAGGATGCGCTGGGAAATTTCCGGACGGGGAAGTGGTAGCTACGGGTGGACTTGAACCACCGACCCCAGCATTATGAATGCTGTGCTC
>ERZ802830.4146-NODE-4146-length-11790-cov-5.6882_pt1 | contig 11790 bp, 19 predicted proteins | sample MGYA00345654_ERZ802830 | MGnify/ENA primary metagenome ERZ802830 (study PRJEB30503, sample SAMEA104212375) | marine metagenome | biome: Westerlies Biome; feature: [SRF] surface water layer (ENVO:00010504) within the epipelagic zone...; material: water... | reverse complement strand
GATATCAACATTTTTACAATATCTCTCCCATAATTTTCTATCCCAATATGTTTGTTTTAAAAATTGTTGTTTTGTTTCTTCTTCTAAGTCATCTATTGTTATTTTATTTTTAATTTTTGTACTATTTCGTAAGTTTGTATTTGTATCTGAACTGCGCAAGCCTTCTTTAAAACAAGAAAATAATGATTGGTTGATAATATCATCTACATTTTTAATATCTCCAATTAAAAAATCAAAACTATTAAAAAAATTATAACATTGATTAAGCCAAAATTCCGTTATTGGCCAATTATCTTTCATTCCTGTAGTGGCACGAATTAACCAGCTGTCTTCACAAGATTCAGAAGACAGATAATCTATGAAGGAAGCTTCTTTAATAGATTTATGAGAAGGTTCATGCCTAGATTCTTCGCCTGTAATATAATAATAAAGCGATTGCTGTCTACTAAAAACTTCTCTCAAAATTGAAAAATAAAAGCCTTCCGCTTTACAAGACCTTAAAATATTATGGACTTTCTCAAAGCTACACCTAAGTTCACCATCTTCTGGTTCAATCACTATAGCGAGAATATTTAATTCTTTGTTTTGTATATATTGTTTTAACGTAGGAAATCCACATTTTCGCGCACGAGGCGCAGTGAAGTGATGTTGCTTTATATTTTTATCCGTCTTCCAATAATCTGAATTAAATTTCACAAAAACAGTTAAACTAAAGCCATCGCCGCAAATACTTAAACGTTGCATATGGAATTCAGATGCATTGCCAACTAAGCGAACAAAAAAGTTCGTGAATACATTAATAAGATATGTCCCGGCATTTTTGGGAATATGTAGATATACTGGTATCTTATCAGACTGACGCACGAATTCCATTTTCACATAATTGTCATAATTAATTACACAAAAAAAGAGAGCAGGGATAGCCCCTACTCTCTTTAATTAATCAAAACAATAAATCCTTATTATTCTGAATTTTTACCCTGCTTTTGAAGCAGCGCCACGACAAGTAGTAAGGTGATTAACCCTGCCAAACTTGCTCCTTCTCCAACAAAACCATTAACAATGGATTGAAGGTTAGAGATCACATTCATGCCGACGGATTCTCCGAATACTACTTGAGAGAGGACAAGAAGCCCAACAATCGAAAGTAATACGCTAAAGATGCCTCCTACGGCGTTTCTTACTGTTTCTACTACGTTATTCATAATATTAGAAGTTTAGATTTAATCCGATCCCCCAAACCGTTTCGTAATCACGGGATTCTGCATCTGAAAAAGAAATATCTGTAAAAACATTAAAGTCTTCAGAGATATCTTTAGATGCTACTGCTGTTAAGCCTGTATAAGTTTGATTGTCTGACGCAAGAGTGTCAGTCGAACCAAGTAAGCCTCCTAGATTTAGGTCTACTAAATCAGTCTCAACATTATAAGACAATGCACCTTCAAAAGTTTGCAAACTTTCGTCAGTATCATCAAAGAATGAGATTGTCGGAGTTAGGGCTGTATTCAGTTGAACTTGAACAAAGTATTCCAAGGCATTGCCCGCCCCAGAAAAATCTGTATTATATAGTCCAACCGAAGCGTTGATTGTATCTTCAAACAAGCCCGTGCCTACACCAATGGTAAACTCATCACTATCAATCCCAGCATCTGTAGATTGACTTGTGAAAAAGTCTCCATATACATCAAACTCCGAAACCTCTGTGGAGAAACCAATAGAAGCTTGAGCTGCTTCGGTAGAAACCAAAGCCCCTCTTCGAGCATAATCTGAAGTATACTTAGTGCTTGCAGAGCCTGAGAAAGAACTCTCTTCAGCGGCGTTTAAACTTACTGCTCCTAAAATTAGGGCAGCAACCAATGTTAGTTTTGTTTTTGTATTCATATTGAATTAATAAAGTATTATAATATCAATAAAACCTAAATATGTCAAGGCTTATTTTAAATTACTTGCCTGCTTTAATTTTTCTTGCATCAGTTTAGAATGATCTGTCTTTCGGCATTCGATATCTGAATGATCTGCGTACTGACCAAATAAAATTCTATTCGAAATGAAAGATTTAGTGATCGGAGTTAGTTCCTCGGCGATCATCTCGTCGGTAGAATAGTCTCCCCATTTCGTATGGTTTGTGAAAGATTCGTATGTTTTATTAAAATCATTCAACCCTGCAAGTTTCTCAAATACAGTTTCGTTGTACCTGTAGGAAATTGCTTGGGTAGCAAGTACGTTATTGTTGATTTTATATAAATAGTTTCCAGCGGGTTCAATATCCTGCTCAATTTGCCCTCCAGCATAAAACATATCGTAGCCCATCTTTTCTGCCTCTGACTCGTAAAAGAAAAAGGTTTCTATATCCTCAAACAAAGGTTCTGCATCATCTTCAAATATGAATATTTTTTTGTATCCATTAGCTAATGCGTCAATAAATGCCTTCGAATAACTTACTGCATGCGCGGTTCTCGCCATCATTAACGACTGCATGTCGCCCGGAGCGAGCTTTCCGTTGCGCACTTTTGGTGCGCAGGTATTCTTTGCGTCACAAGCTGTAATCCTTATGGTTTTTTCTTGATCCAAAAACTTTTGATTGTAGTCCCAAAATTTCCTTAATCGATCAGTTCTTGAATCTAGATTTATATAATATACAGCATCATAAAGATTGTTTATTTTCATTTGCCTTTTATTCTTTTGTATCCCCACCAGACTTTTCTGAGCAAGTTCTTTAGTTTGACTACTCTAAACCAATCTCCTTGACTCTTTGCCTCTAAAATCTCTTGCTCCGTCTTTTTGATTTTGCGTGATTTATAAGGTCTTTCATTCCATCCCAAAAGCCAAGGTGATCTTTTATCTTTTCTAGTCATGCCAGTATCTATTTATATTACACATATTTTCTGCAATTTCACTAGCTCCTAGAGTGCTAGGCTCTTTTATGCGCCAAACTTGAGCACAGGAAAGGCTGGTAGAATCCCAGTTATAAACGTTTTGTAATAAAAAAATACTGTTTACATGTTTTTTATCATTTAAATAAGTGAATGTACACTCCGCCAAAATAGTTCCAAGTTCATCAATGCAAGATACAGATATCTCTGGCTGAAATTTGAGTAGTCCTCCCACTACTTTTTTGTAATACTGCATTGTGAAGCTTGGGTTTTTGGTCATCTTTATTTTATCTAAAGGTGTGCCAGGTTTGTCAACCCCACAAAGAAGCATGGTTTCTACATAATAGTCGTGGAAACCGTGCAGCTTCTCCGCAAAATAATCATTTATCTCGCCTGAAAAAATGTGCCTTATCGTCTGCAATTTTCTTTTTTAAGCGGTTGACTGCTTTTTTTAGAAGAGAAACTTCTCTTTCGGAGGAAGATAGCTGCTTTTGAAGCTTTCGGTATTTAGTGTTAGCGCATTTCATTTTATTCTCACCTCTTCCCAAAAGACATTTCCTTGTTGAATATTTTCTTTAATCATTTTCTGTTTTTTGCTTAATTGAGAGTTTCCGCTCTTAATCTCAGAAAAAGTAACACCTTCATCTTCAAATACGATATAATCTATCGGCTGCCCCAAGAAAACAGCGCATTCTGGATCATGTGGAAAACAATCCAAAAAAGGAGCAAGCTTTTCTGCGATATGCCCCGTGCGCACTTCAGAACTTTTTTTCTGAGATAAAAGTTTTTTGTACGCTTTCCTCTGCTTTAAAGATTCTTTCTTGGACTTATATATACTCATGGCTAAGGCCAAACATAAGACCGCAAGAATACAGTATAATGCCAAGATGTGGTTCATTAGTCTAAGTCAATATTACGAGACTCACAATACGCCATTGCATATCCAGCTTTGTAATGAAAGTGTTGAGCAAATAAAGCCAACCCTAGTATAATATAGGGTTCAAGCTTCATCGGCCCAAAATGAATAAATAAAAGCACCGCCATAATTACGGAGGGCATAAACTTATTCAGGCAATAATTAATTAGCTGCATTTTGCTTTTCGCTTGGCTTCGCCCAGGAAGATTTAGGTTCAACAACAAAGCTTCTATGAAGCTCATCTGCAACTTCTGAAGAAATGCTTTCTATGACACCCTTTTCTGCGAGAGACAATTTATACTTACTGTACTTTTGTAGTACACTCTTAACAAGAACTCTAGTATTTGGTTTTTTCATGTTATAAGGATAATAATACTTCATTTCCGCTCCAATGTCAAGGTTTTTTTGAGAAAAGCTATTTAATTTAATATCATCTCATATGAAAGCCGATCGAGTATTGTGCAATGTAGTTTTGAGTATCCTAAGCCTTGCTGGCTGTCTAATAAAAAACAGGAATTGCTCTAGAAGTTTAGGATGTTTTATCTCTGGTTTTTTTAATAAAAAAAATGATTTTAATCCTTATGAGAAAATATTTTTTTACGAGGGTCAGGCTACTAGACAAGCTGCTATATCTGGAGTTTTAAGAAATAAATACGATCCTGATTTATACTTAAGTGATGAAATTCCTAATTCTGTAAAATATATCGGCTACGGCCTTTGGAATGGAATTTGCAAAAGAAAGAAAATTAACTTTTTATTAAAAAAGAAAATCTCCCCTAAAGAAAAAAACCTACTAACTGATGGAGAGTTTTTTGCAAAAACCTTAATGAGTCCAGATTCCTTAATTCAGTCTAGTATATCGAATTTAAAAATTAGAAGCCCGCTTAATATTTCTCAGGCCATGGGAATAGGTAGAGCTTTGACATGGCTCGACCCCGAAGATGAAAAGTATCAGATACGAAATTCTCAAGCTTTTGAGATACTCCTCGTTGGTAAATTTATAGCTCATTGTTTGACAAGTCTAGGGGAGCCTGATTTAATTAATAAAAAGGTCGAGAAAATTGCAAAATCATATCCCGAGCAAAGTAAGCTTATTCAAGATATTTCTTTTGAGATTTCGAGCTGTCCAAATAAATTATACAAATATTACGAAGACTTGCATATTAATCTTTTTAAAATTGGTAAATATTCCTGATAAAAAAAAGACCTGTAGTTATGTTTTCCTGAAAGATCATTAAATACAGAATTATGCCCAAATTTTCTTAACACTGGAAGGCTTGCCAATTCTATGCATGCAAATACCGCGTCAAATAACAAAGGGGTAAATGGTGTTGAAACGGCCCAAGCGAACGCCACGAAAAACTTTAATGCTAAAGCCTTCTCAATCAGTAATAGAACAAACCTCGAAAAACAAAACTGCATCACCCCAAAACAAAGAGCCAGTGGTAGATTGATCATTCCGAGCGCTAAGCATTTTATGTTAACTGCTAAAAAAATAAAATGATACAAATAATAGTTTAATATAAGAAAACCCAAACTCCTGAAGTTGTAGTTTGATAAAAAATTTTTCAAAAGCTTTGCTGGTTTCTGGGTCTTATATTTACCTTTAAGCCTGTACATGAAGCAATTATTTGGGAGTAAGAAGAGCGGTTTGGTTTTAAATTTCCAAAAAGATGCTGCCAGAGATTTTAACAAATCTGACAATTTGTAATTCATGCTTAGCCCAATCTGCCTCGCAATCTCCTCATTGTAAAAACCATAGCCTACCACGTGATCTAGTGGAAGTTCTTCTTGTCCAAAGAAATATTTTTTATTATATTCTTTTATTTTTTCTTCTATATTATTTAATATCCTTAACCTCTCAGTCTTGTTCGTGATCATGTGGTGAATCAGTAGGGATTGCATTTCAGTAATGTTCGCTAAACCTCCTGTGCTTGGTCTAGTCGCCCCTATTATATAAATATTGTTGAGATCTTTAGGAATCACTCCCAAAAAGTTTTCTCTTGGGACGTATTTGTAGCAAGCCCCATCCTCTTTAATGATTTCAATATCGTCTAAACCTGGGCGCTCCGTATTTCCTTCTATAAGGTAATCATATTTTACTATATTATTGGAGTGGTATATTTCTTTTTTATCTCTATCTATGTTGAATATTTTTTTATTTAAAACTTTTACTAAGCCTTCGTTTATAAAGAAAGTTAAGTCATTTAATTTATAGCCATTTTTAATCGAACCCTCTATATCTTTTGCAAAAAGTTTGTGGTAGACATCTATTGGCCAATATTTAACAAATACTTGATTGAATGAAGTCATCGACGCATCTGCAGCGCAATCTACTTCCCTCTCTGTGCCAAATTTAACTTGAAATAAGTTTTTCGAGGTAAACCTAGCAAAATATTTATATACGTTGTGACTTACGGAATCAATTAAGGTTAATATTTTTTGCTTAAGGTTTAAATCTTTTCTTGTTCTTAAGTTTTTAATTGCTTTAAGTTTAATTTTTCCATGTTGAAAGGTTGCAGAGGAAAAAGAAACACTTAATAAATCTTCATAAGCTTTTTTTGAGAAAAACCCTAAATTTTGGAATTCAAATTGATCTAGAGTGCAAATCTGATTGAAATTAGGATCATACCAGCACTTATTTAAGCATGTCGGCCCGCCGTTAGTTAGTAAATATATTTTATTGCCTCCCGAAATTAAATCAGATATAAGCATGTTTGCTGTATCCCCGCTGGAACTTAATACTATAGTTTTATTCTGGATTTTTCTGTCAAAATTTACTATAGAATCCGCAATTTTTCTTTTTAAACCAGAAGAAATGATGACATTTTTAGCCTTATAGATATTTCCTTCTTCGGTTTCAACTATACTATAGTCTTTATGGTTGTATATTTTTTTAACCCAATCTTTTGTTATTCTGTCTTTGTATTTTTCGTAATATGATTTTTGGTAATTTACGAACTCTTTTGCCGTAGGGAATAAATCTTCTTTAAACTTCCATAGGTCCCAAGAAAAAAAACTACAAAATCTAGTGCTTACTAGATCAAAGTTTAAATTATCCGATTTCTCCATTTTTCGCCAGATACTGGCCTCTTTGGATAAAACTTTGAAATCTTCCCCGCTGATTTCTAACTCTCTTATAATTGGGATCGCTGACATCCCGAAACCAATGACTAAGTTGTCAACTGAATATTCATCGGTCTTCTTCATTTTTAATTAAGAACCCGTGCTGCCGAAGCCTCCACCTGACCTTTCTGAATCGGAAAGCTCTTGGCATTCTTCGACCTCAACCCAAGGAAGTTTAATAATTACCAACTGTGCCACTTTATCTCCAAGCTCATATTCTTTTGCCCCTAAAGATGGAATACTCATTCTAACTTTTACCTCGCCCCTATACCCCGAATCGATTACGCCAACAGAATTTCTTAAAAAATGATCCGTATCTGAGATGCTAGACCTAGGAAATACCAAGCCTACATAACCTTCTTCAATCTCCATTGCTATGCCTGTTCCGTATTCAAAATATTTTCCCGTTCTAATTACCGTTAGAGCCTTTAAGTCCATTCCTGCATCACCCTGCTTGGCGTAAAAGGGTAATTCTGCTTCTTCTCTTAGTTTCTTAATTTTTAATTTCATAAATTTTAATTCCTGCCTCACTTAATAGGTTTATTCCGTCTTTATTTTTGTATAACTCTCCATAAACGACCCTTTCAATTCCTGATTGTATGATTAATTTTGCACAATCTACGCATGGAGAGATTGTAATGTACATTGTTGATCCAGCGCTTGATTGGGTTGATTTTGCCAACTTAGTTATTGCATTACTCTCAGCATGTAAAACTTCTGCCTTTGTGATCAAGGATTTATTAAAGGGGTCTTCAAGTTCGCAATCGTTATCAAAACCAGAAGGTGTGCCATTATACCCATCAGAAATAATGGAGCCATTTTTAACTATAATGCAACCAACCTTTTTTCTTTTTGCCATAGACAGCTTGCTCCATCTTAATGCAATGTCAAGATAAGCCCTGTCTAAATCCTCGAGTTTAGCCATTTCCGTTTTTCTTCCAAATTTGGACTCCTTCAAGCTTCATAATATCTTTTGATAGAATTTGGCTAATTTTAGATCCAGTCCGTGGGTTTGCGTATATTTTGTATTTCGCTTCTTTTGGAGACTTAACAAAAGGCATATCCCATCTGACCCTACATTTTGGAGAGACTAAAAATTCTAATAAGACTTTTCGGTTTATGATGATAAAGTCATCGGATCTCTCAAAAGCAATAAAGTGTGCCGGGCCATAAATCCAACCGTCTTCTTTGGGGTTTTTCTTATACTCTATCCAAGTCCATCGATCTGTGTATTTGGATTTTGTTTTAGATTTTTTTCGTTTTACCGCAAAGAGTAGGTTTACCTCTCTTCGGGGGTTTTTATAAACCCCCTTGAGATGGTAATCTATTCCCTTTGCAACCAGGTCTTTACTTGCCGGAAAAACGATGTATTTTCGAAGTTGGGCAAGCTCAGGAAAGTTGTAATTTTCAATTAACTCTATTTCCACTACCAAGCTTTGTTGGGTTTTGTCAGTTCCACAATTTCAAATTTAAGCCTTTCTTCTCTAGCACCTGTTTTGTTATAGAAAGACCTTCTGCCTGATATTATGGAATTTAATCTAGCTTGCGCAGATTCTTTTTCAAGATAATTGATGTCTTCGAATCTTCTGCCATTTTTGAGTATGGCGTAGATTGATTTTATCATTTAGTTTTCTACCACTTCTTGATCTTCTTCCGTCGATTCACTCGACTCGGTATCTTCTGTTCGTAATTCTTGGGCAATTTCTTGCGCACGAATATTCGTTAATACTTCCTCCATGGCTTTTTCGTCCATCTTCTCTAATTCTTCTTGAGCTCTTTCGAGAGCTTTTTCCTGAAGAATAGCTAAGGTTTGCTGTACCGTGGCGGTCTGAAGAAAAGAATTAGCAATAGCTAACTTAATTTTGTTTTTTTGTTCGTCATTCATATTAATAAAAAAATATTATATAGTTATTTGTCTTAAATGTAAATAATAATTTAAACTTTCTTTAAATTAATTTTGTTATTTTTACTCTTGGGAGAATACTTCAATAAAATTAGAAGCATGTTAGTAATTTTTCTAAGTTCAACCTGCTTTTTTTCCGTTGGCATTTTAGAGTTTATGTTATATAAGCTCTGTAGCCCATCACTGATCTCTGCTTTTAAGCGATCCCTAAACCTCTTGGGTAAGAATGTATCCGATTTATCTTTTGGGTAGCAGTCTCTAATTAGGGAGTGTAGTAATTTATGGAATGGAGCCCGTCTTACTTTTTTACTATTTTTAGTAAAAATATCTTTAATCTTTTTAAACATAATTTAAATTTGGTGGAGGTGGCGGGAGTCGAACCCGCGTCTTGTATATTGTCCCATTTTAAGTCTACAGTAATATCTTATTTTTTTTATTGTTTGGATATAAGAATCTAACATCTTGTTACAATTATTTTCAGTTTATGAACAAGCAAACCTTTTCTGTTTTGCAGATGGATGACCCCCTGTTAACTTATCTGCGTCCATTAGCAGGAGGTTGCAGCCTCAAGCTGCAAGGGCGAGCTCTTCGCTAACGAAGGGCTCAATAGAATTTATGTTTTTAGCACTTATTCTTTTATGCCTTTTTACGAAGCCAGGCACCTCTTCGTACTGCGTTAAAATTTTCAAATAACAATCGAATCCAGAACACCCCCAACAATATTACACTAAAGCGCTGGGAAGTTCTTCTGTATCCTCAGAAGTTTGGGTTTGATTATTTTCAGCTGACTCTTCTTTGTCAACTGATCGGTAAACTACATAGTCTGGAGCCTGCTCATTCTTTGCTTTGCCTTTGTTTGAAAAAACAACGACTTTAATACGCTCTGAAACACCAGGCATGCTTTCGACTTCCAAGTGACCAGAAAGATATTTCTGGTTCTTGCCTTGACGCACCCAAAGAGCTCCAAGCTCTCTGTCGCGCCACTCTGAATTTTGATTTTGCTTTGTATCGCTCATTATGTTTATAAGTATACGAAATTTTATAAGAAAAGTCAAGAACTTTTTTTGTGTAATATGAAATATGTTGTTATTAATCGACTCCCTGTTGAGCGAGCCGCCCTCAAGTATTACTCTTTTTAGGGATATAACGCTTTTTGCGCACGTTTTTAAAGATAAGGAAGTTTTACTAGAATGTTCCCCGTTGACGAAAGACTTGTATTGGTCTTGGCTTAAACAGCACGGCGCTTTTGATTTTGTCGAAGATATTGTGGATTACGATGCGGAATTAGGTTTTTCCATAAGGTTAAAGGAGATTCATGATAGCCCTGGAAATTTAAATGTGCGCAGAATTGGTTATCATAATTTTGATAAAATTATATCTAAAATAAATTAAATATCAAAAGATGAAAGTTTTTTTGAGAACAACCCAAAATAAATTTTTCTAAATCTATCAAAAGACGTATACCCTCTAGTTATTGGTGTTAGGCTGCGTTTTAAATTCGACACCTGCACTAAAATCTCATCCTCTATCTCCCAGTCCTTGTGTTTTATGTTATTGAAGTGATCTTCGCAACCCATGCGATCTCTGGATTTTGGGTTTTTAAATTTTGGATATAAAGTCGCGTTTAAACCATGTTTTCTAAAGGATAGCTCTATGCAGTCTTGGTTTAGTGGGTATTTCATAAAGAAAATATATTTTAAAGCAAAAATTAAAGTTTTATTGGATATATAGCTGTAGCTGTATTTTTGTAATAATCCACCTTGTGTTAGATTTAATACTTTTACCTTATTGGTTTTTGTTTTGATATAAAATGATTTATCGTAGGTTTCTTCATTAATATTGTACTTTAGTGCTATATTGATTCCCGAGAGACCATCCGATCTGTCCGCAAGCGTGTAACTACGATCTTCGCATAATCTTAAAAAATCGTCTTTTGCTTCTCCTATCCATTCTAGGAAATCATTAGAAAAATTAGGCATAGACTCTAACACTTTGATATAGCCCTTAACTGTGCGTAGTTCTTTTCTTGAATAATTTATTCCTATACCGTCTAAAGTTCTGTGGCAGATTTTAAGCTGGTTCGAAAAATATCTAAACTTTTGAAATTCTTCGCTTGCTATGTAATCATTGATCCCGCGCGTATATAGTCCACTACTGCTCATTTTGTTTTCAAATTTTTTTTTCCTTCTTGGGTTTTTTTGAATATTCAGCATGCGCTGATTTTAATAAATTATACATAAAATAATTTTCTTTTGGAGTATAGTCTGGAGACTTGCAGACAAAAATGTAGTCGAAGTCTATGTTGAAAATTTCTTTGTCAATATGTATGTCTCTAGTGATTGATGGTTTGTATTTTATATAGCTTCCACTCATTCTCTCTGTTACTGCTTTTTTGTTGCCAAATAAAATATTTCTTGAATCTACTATGTCGTACATAGAGTTTTTTTCATACAAGTTGTCAAACTGATCTATTAGTTCGCTTGAGAAGGCCTCAGAAAAGTCTTGGCTCACCCATCTATAGTTCTTAACCTCCGCATGCATGCAAAGCCAACCTACCCAGCAAGAAGAGTCTGCTATGCCGTTTCTGCAAACAGGTATCTGTGTGTCATCGTAAAAAATATCATGGTGGTCGTCAATGTTAACTATATCTAGCGCACCTTCTATGTTTTTAATTAAATCTATAATGTCTACATGATAATCTGAAAATAAAATTTTGTCGCTATCTACTGTAAATAAGTTTCTGCAAAAAATTTCGAACACTTCTTGAAAGTCTCGAGTGGATTTGCAATAGTCAATGTCTATGGATAATATATTATTCACCTTCATCTTTTACTTCTGAAAAATAAACAACGGGAGTTTCGCACTCATGTATCTGCTCCATAAAAATTTGATCATGGGTATCAAACTGCACAAACCTATTGTTTTTAAAATCAACTTTGTTGAAGTCTAACTCTATATCTCCTGCCTCCCAA
>ERZ802830.4144-NODE-4144-length-11794-cov-10.1022_pt1 | contig 11794 bp, 6 predicted proteins | sample MGYA00345654_ERZ802830 | MGnify/ENA primary metagenome ERZ802830 (study PRJEB30503, sample SAMEA104212375) | marine metagenome | biome: Westerlies Biome; feature: [SRF] surface water layer (ENVO:00010504) within the epipelagic zone...; material: water... | reverse complement strand
CAAGAAAATACCCATTCCCAGGCACAAAATCGCGGGTAGACCGAAGCCAAGAGGTAAAAAGCCCACCACTAAGGCCACAAGCCCTGCAATCATGGCAAAGGGTAGTTGCGTGCGCACATGGTCGAGCGGTTCCACCCCTGAGGCAATCGAGGCCACAATCGTCGTATCCGAGAATGGACTGCAGTGGTCGCCAAATACCGCGCCACTAAAGACGGCACCAATCGCCGCGACGACCAAGCGGTCGCGCTCCAGATCGACCGCGCCCTCTGTCAGTGAAAAGATGACCGGGATCGCCAGTGGCATGAGCACCCCCATCGCCCCCCATGAGGTGCCCGTAGAAAACGAGATCAGCGCGCCCAGCAGAAAGATCCCTGCCGGTAGCAAAGCCACTGGCAGATGCCCTTGCAAACTCTCGCTCAAGTAGGTAGCCGTGCCTAACTGGCTGATCGCCGCGCCCAACATCCAGGCCGCAATCAAGATCAAAACTGGCCCCGCGATCTCCCGCACGCCGGAGAGAAAAACCCTTGCCTCGCTCTTTGCCACAGATCCCCGCCTAGCAAAGGCATAGCTACCCGCCGCTACCAGCGATGCCAAAAGGCTCGAAGCCACCAATATCTGCGGCACATAGACCTCCGCTTTTCCATAGGATTGGGCAAACTTACTTAGACTAAAAGGCAACAAGGCTTCCGCACCGATCACATAGGTCAGCATAGGAATCGAGAGCGTCAGCACCGCTATCGGGATAATGGCCAAGCCCCAATGCCCCGCTTGAACAGCCTCCTCAGGCTCAGAAGGCGTCGGCCTTTGCCTTTCTCGCGCGGCCCGCTCCGCCACGCCCATCGAGCCAGGGTTAAACTCCCGCCAAATACAGACCAAAGCCAGTATTAGCGCGAACCAACAATAGTAGTTGGCAGGCAAGGACTTAAAAAAATAGCCGTAGGCGCTGACCTCGCCCTGCCCAGCTAGCACAAAACCCTCACGGATCATCGAAAGCTGAAACGCGATCCAAGTGGAAATAAAGGCGAGACAGGCCACCGCTGAACCTGTGGTATCCGCTAGGTAGGCCAGCTTCTCGCGCGAGACCCCACAGCGATCTGCCGCCGATCGCAAGAGCCGCCCGATCAGCATCGTGTTAGCCAAACCATCAAAAAAGACGAGTAGCCCAAAACCAAAAACCGTCGTCTGCATCCGTTTATGCGGCGCGCGGCCCGAACCGAGCAGTTTTTTAACGAGCCCTTGTAGTCCGCCACCCGCTTCAACGAGCGCAACAAAACCACCGAGAATCAGTGTAAAAAGCATCGCGCTCAATTTCCAGGAAGACCCAAAAATCGGCCAAAATTGATTCAAGACTAATTGCTCGACCGCGCCTAGGACCGAACCACCCGCCAGCAAGAGCGCCCCGCAAAGCGCTCCGATTAAAAGCCCAAGGAGCGCACTGCGTGTAATCAAAACCATGGCCAAGGCTGCCAGGCTTGGCCAGAGCGTGCTCCAAGTGCTCTCGCAGCCAGCCAGATACCCGCTCATAGCCAAAACAACAATCGTAGCTCCGAGACTCATCCATCCGCGACCAGTGGTTCCTTTATGCATGTTAGTTAAGCCTGTGCGCATTTTCAAATTTGTCGAGTTCCCAGCAGAAGCTCACTTGCTAATTCCATAAGATATTGATACATAGTTTTATGCAAAATCAAGATCCAGCGATTTTTGCCATTATTAGCCTCCCCTGCGCCGTGCTCACGCGATGGATCGGCAGATGCACCTTTCAGAGGCCGATTTAGAAATCATCTGAATAAAGTAAAATATCAGCTAAAGAGTACAAAGTTCATCTGATCGCTTGCAATCTGGCTGCAGTTTTGTTTTGTTTTATATTCACCAATACACAAATTATGAAAAAACTACTACTTACTTCACTACTTATGTTGTGTGCTTCACTCGCCTATGCTGGTTCTGGCTGCGGTGGTGGTGGCGACTCTGACAAAAAGGACGGCAAAGCCGACTTCTCTCAAAATAAAACAGTCTTAGCCAGTAGCTGCGGCAGCTGCGGCGGTTGCGGCGACAAAAAAGATAAAGCACCAAAAGCTGATTTCTCTCAAGATAAAACAGTCTTAGCCGGTGGCTGCGGCGGTTGCGGCGACAAAAAGGATAAAAAAGATAAAGCTCCAAAAGCTGACTTTTCTGAAAATAAAACAATCTTGGCTAATAGCTGCGGCGGTTGCGGCGACAAAAAGGATAAAAAAGACAGCAAGTCCGACTTTACAGCGCAACTTACAGCAATTGTCTAATTCATATTAGAACTTAACAGTCAAAGCCTTACGGACTATGTTCGTGAGGCTTTTTTATGCCCAATTAACTCATCGAATTTACCTAAATACAAATAGACTGAATTCTCGACTTGCATTAACATATCAATATATCATGATATGTTGATACTATATAATGACCATCTCAAAACAGACGAAGCCCTACTCAGCTAAAGGGCAGCTCCTGGCCGACCTCTTTGCCAAGCGCATCCTTTTTCTTGATGGTGCCATGGGCACTATGATTCAGCAGCACAAGCTGGGTGAGGACGACTTCCGCGATGATTCTTTCGCAGATGTCAAAGGGGACTTAAAGGGCAACAATGACCTCCTATCGATCACACGCCCCGACATCATCGAGGACATCCACCGTGCCTTCTTCGAGGCCGGCGCGGATATGGTTGAGACCAACACCTTTTCCGGCACGACCATCGCCCAGGCTGACTACGCCCTTGAGCACCGCGTGCGCGATATCAACCTCGCCGCCGCAAAGCTCGCGCGCAAGGTCGCCGACGAAATCTCCGAGAAAGAAAATCGCCCTACTTTTGTAGCCGGCGCGATAGGTCCGACAAATCGCACCGCCTCCATGTCACCTGACGTCAACCGTCCAGAATACCGTGCCACCAGTTACGACGAACTTTACAAAGCCTACTACGAGCAAACCGAAGCGCTCGTTGAAGGCGGGGTCGATCTCCTCCTTCCCGAGACAGTCTTTGATACACTCAATCTCAAAGCCTGCCTCCACGCTATCGCCGATTTTCAGGACACGCTCGACGAGCACCTACCAGTCATCGTCTCCGTCACCATCACCGATCAGTCTGGGCGCACCCTTTCCGGTCAAACTGTCGAAGCCTGCTGGAACTCGATCCGGCATGCTCGGCCCCTCTGCGTTGGGCTTAACTGCGCCCTCGGGGCCGACTTAATGAAGCCCTTCCTCGAGGAGCTGTCTCGCGTAGCCGACACTTACGTTCATGTCTATCCAAACGCTGGCCTGCCCAACCCCCTTTCCGAGACCGGCTACGACGAAACACCCGAACACACCGGCAGCGCGGTTGCAGGCTTTGCTAAAGCAGGTCTCGTCAACATGGTCGGTGGTTGCTGCGGCACGACACCCGAGCACATAGCCGCCGTGATCAAAGAAGTCAGTCAACACAGCCCACGCGCAATCCCAACTGTCGTCCCCGCACAGCGACTTAGCGGCCTTGAAGCATTCAATATTATCAAGGGTGAAACGCCCTTCGTAAATATTGGCGAGCGCTCCAATGTCACGGGTTCTCCACGTTTCAAAAAACTTATCAAGAACGACGACTTTACCGGCGCACTCGCGATCGTCCTTTCCCAGGTCGAGAAAGGGGCACAGATCATCGATATTAACTTCGATGAGGGCATGCTCGATGGCGAAGCCTGCATGACACGCTTCCTCAACCTCATCGCCTCCGAACCCGATATTTGCAAAGTACCTATCATGATCGACAGCTCGAAGTGGTCGGTCATCGAAGCCGGCCTCAAATGCGTCCAGGGCAAGTGTATCGTCAACTCAATCAGTCTCAAAGGGGGCGAAGACGAGTTCCGAGCTCAGGCCAAGAAAGTCATGCGCTACGGAGCCTCCGTTATCGTCATGGCCTTTGACGAGAAAGGACAAGCTGCGACGAAAGACGAAAAAATCCGCATCGCCGAGCGCTCCTTTAAGATTCTGACCGAAGAGGTCGGCATGGATCCGCAGGATATCATCTTCGACCTCAATATCCTCACTGTCGCCACTGGTATGGAGGAACATAATAACTATGCTGTGGACTTCATCGAAGCCGTCGAGGAAGTCAAAAAACGCTGTCCCGGTTGCCGCACCAGCGGAGGTCTTTCCAACGTATCCTTCTCCTTCCGAGGCAACAATCCCGTGCGCGAGGCGATGCATGCCGCCTTCATTCATCACGGCATCGCTAAGGGCCTCGATATGGCCATCGTCAACCCTGGGATGCTCATGTCTTACGACGAGATCGACCCCGCCTTCAAGGTGCTAGTCGAAGACGTCCTCCTCAATCGTAACGAAGATGCGACGGAGAAACTCATTGATTTCGCCGAAGCTATCAAAAACGGCAGCGTGACGCTTGGTGCCGGCACAGCGGAGGAACGCATCAAGGCCGCCATGGACAAAGGCATGGATACTCTGCGCACACTCTTCGAACGTGCCACCAAGGAAAATAATCCCGAAGTTCTCGAAGCCTTCCTAAAATCTGGCGCCGGAGCCATTTCATCCGAAGCAGAAAAAAAAACGGCTGACTTAAAAGAAGACTGGCGCCAAGGCACTGTCGAAGAACGCCTCTCCCACGCGCTTGTCAAAGGTATCGTCGCGCACATTGATGGCGACACGGAGGAAGCACGGCTCAAATACGATCGTCCTCTCGAAGTGATCGAAGGCCCGCTCATGGATGGGATGAAGGTCGTCGGTAAACTCTTCGGTGATGGTGATATGTTTCTCCCCCAGGTGGTCAAAAGCGCGCGTGTCATGAAGCGAGCCGTCGCTCACCTGCTTCCCTTTATGGAGGCAGAAAAGGCCGACGCAACCGCCAGCTCCTCCGCGGGTAAATTCCTGATCGCCACAGTCAAAGGCGACGTGCACGACATCGGTAAAAACATCGTTGCCGTCGTGCTCGCATGTAACAATTACGAGGTTAAAGACCTAGGCGTGATGGTCGACTGCGATACCATCCTCAAAGAAGCTCAAGAGTGGGGAGCCGACATCATTGGTCTCTCGGGTCTGATCACCCCCTCGCTCGACGAAATGATCTCCAATGCCGATGAGATGACTCAGCGAGGCTTCACCCAGCCCTTGCTTGTCGGTGGCGCCACCACTAGTAAGGCGCACACCGCGATCAAAATAGCCCCTCACTACGATCAGCCCGTTGTCCGCGTGGGTGACGCCTCCCTCGTCACGGAAATCTGCAACAAGCTGATCAACCCTAAGACCCGAGAAGCCTTCGCCAAAGAAGTCGAGGCAGACAACGTCAAACAGCGCGAACACTTCGCCTTAGCCAACGCGAAAAAAGACCTCATGCCGATCGCCGAAGCTCGTAGTAAACGCTACACCTGTGATTGGGCGACAGCCGACCTCAAGATACCCAATAAGACTGGTGTCACCGTCAGTGACCACGTCCCGCTCGACCAGCTGGCCGAATACTTTGACTTCTCCCCCCTCTTCTGGACATGGGAGCTCAAAGGTGTTTACCCAAAAATCCTCACGCATAAGAAATATGGCGAGCAAGCCACTACCATTTATAAGGATGCCAAGATACTGCTCGATCAAATCATCCAAGAAAAACGTTTCCGTGCCCGCTCCGCGATAGGTCTCTGGCCTGCAAACGCCTTAGGCGACGATATCGAACTTTATGATCCCAAGGGTGACATTCTCGGTGTTTTCCATACTCTGAGGCAACAAAAGCGTAAAGCTAGTAGCTCCGTCTACTATGCACCCGCCGACTTCGTCGCGCCCAAAGAGACTGGACGCCACGATGCCTGCGGTGCCTTTGTCTGCTGCATCGAGGGGGTAGATACATTAGCCGATGAGTTCGAAACCAATGGCGACGACTACAATTCCATCATGGTCAAAGCCATTGGTGACCGTTTCGCCGAGGCCCTCGCTGAATACACCCACCAGAAAGTGAGAAAAGAGCACTGGGGCTACGCCGCGGATGAGGCACTAAATAACGATGACCTGATTAAAGAAAAATATCGTGGCATCCGTCCTGCCTCCGGTTATCCCGCCACCCCAGACCATACTGAAAAGCAAGTCATCTGGGATCTTTTAGAGGCGGAGAAAAACACCGGCGCCACCCTTACCGAGAACTTTGCCATGAATCCTGGCAGCTGCGTCAGCGGTCTCTATCTCGCTCACCCGAATGCCAAATACACTGTCGTCGGTCCAATCGCCGAAGACCAGATGGAAGACTACGCTAAGCGTAAAGACTTAGACCTCAAAGAATGCGAACGCTGGTTAGCACCGAATCGCGGCTATTGACCCCCTCATAACGGGGCACAGTCAGGTATCAAAATAAAGCTCCAAAAGGATCTTTATAGCACTGTACTCGTCTGAGTATTGTAGAGGTCTAGACTCGAGGAAACGGCGGCTACGGCGGCAGCACAGGCGGTTTCTAGACGTAGTACATGCGCGCCTAGGTGGGCTAAGTTCCAACCGTTTCTACGAAAGGTGTCGCGCTCATTGGCCGACCAGCCGCGCTCAGCTCCTAATGCAATGACTGCGCTAGTGGCCGACTCTGGCAAGAGTTGCGGCAGGGAACCTGCGGCCTCGTAGTTATCGAGGGCAATGTGAGCACCCTCGCCTTGTAGAAAAGAGATGGCTGACTGCAGATCGGTGTGCATTCCGACTTCGGGAACATGCGTACCGAAAGATTGCTCAGTACCGAGAAGAAGGCGGTCTTTCCACTCTTCGCTTGTCCAGAGACTGCTTTGTGCGTAGGAAGGTTCACTGCGTTCTGATTCGAAGAAGTGTAAGTCCTGGACGCCCATACTGGCAGCCTCAAAGAGTATACGCTTCGCAGTATGTGGACGGGGCAGGCCTAGTAATAAGCGAATCGGTAAGGGCTTAGGCGCGGGTTCAGTGCCGACTATTTTAAGCGTTATCGAACCATCCGCCTCCACGAGTGTAACTTCGGCGCGAGCACGCAGGCCATTGACAAAACCAACGAACACCTTGGTCCCAACTCGAGCGCGGAGCACTTCGAAGATATGCTTGGCACGAAGATCGCTGCCTTCGAGGCGCATCTTATCAAAAGGTGAATCGAAGAGGATTAGATTCATACAAACAAGAAATGACGATCGAGATAATCGCCGATAACTATTACCGGCGTCGGCCGAAACGACTCGTTGCGGAGTTACGCTTACGGCGGCGCGGCTTCTCTGCGGTCGAAGTGCGGATGATAGGCTCGTGGAAGTAGTTAAAGTCTTCCAGTTTGTGCTGTGGAATCTGCTGGTCGATAAACTTTTCGATCGCATCAAGCTTAGCTTGCTCGTCCGGAGCGACGATAGTCGCCGCGTCGCCTTCACGCTGCGCACGGCCCGTACGGCCAATGCGGTGAACGTAGTCCTCCGCGTGCTCGGGCACGTCGTAGTTGATGACGTGGGTAACGTTGGCAATATCAAGTCCACGTGAAGCGATGTCGGTCGCAACGAGGATCTTAATCTTACCGTTCTTAAACTGCTCGAGGGCCTTGGTACGTGATTTCTGGGGCAAGTTCGAGTGCATAGCAGCGCAGCTGAGGCCCCGCTCTTCAAGCCAACGTGCAATACGATCCGCACCCACTTTCATTCGACAAAAGATGATCATACTATCGATCTCCATCTGTTCGATGAGGGCAATGAGCAGGTCAAACTTTTGCATCGCACCAACTGGATAGATAAGGTGCTTCACGGTTTCAGCTGGCGTAAGCTTTATGCCAATGGTGACGTCGACTGGGTCTTTGAGACTTTTAGCGACTAGGCGCTTAATATCCTCCGAGACCGTGGCAGAGAAAAGGAGCGTCTGCCGGTTCTTGTTGCACATTTTGATAATGCGCTGAACGTCGTCAATGAAGCCCATGTCGAGCATCCTGTCGACCTCGTCAAGCACAAGGACTTCGACTGATTTGAGGTCAAAATTCTTCTGCTGCAAATGGTCGAGTAAACGACCCGGCGTCGCAATGACGACATCCGCACCTTCTTTAATCTCGTCGATCTGTTTGCCGTAGCCGACACCACCGTGAATGAGGCAGCACTTTGGCGCGCAATATTTGCCGTAAGAGGCAAACTGATCCTCGACCTGAGCAGCGAGCTCGCGAGTGGGGCCAAGCACGAGGCAACGAGGCGCCGCGCCTTGCTTGTGGCCTCCGAGTCGATGCAAGATGGGCAGCGCGTAGGCAGCAGTCTTGCCAGTACCGGTCTGCGCAGAGCCGATAACATCGCGGCCTTCAAGAATATGGGGAATAGATCCCGCCTGAATAGGAGTCGGCTCTTTAAAGCCGAATTCGTCGATAGATTTAAGGATAGACTCATCGAGTCCAAGTTCGTGGAAGGTCATAATTAGCTGTGGGATGAATGCCCGGCCAACATAATTACGCATCCGGGTCCGATGATAATCTGAACTTTTGAAAGCAAGAATGCTAAGAGTTCCAGATTGAAAAGCACAGACAGTGCCTGCATTTAATTGAAGATCAAGGAGAAAGCTAGGTGCACATATTTCGCGCATTCGGTTACGCTAGACAAAATTATTTGGACGATTACTTCTTAAAGAAGCGCCAGCCTGTTAGGGTATCGAAAACTCGCTACGAATGACCGCCTGAAACACTGTGGCCATTATTTACTAGGACTCATCATAAGCTTGAGCTCGGTCATACTATGCCCGATAATTAAATAATGAGTTCTACCTACCGAGGACGTATTGCGCCGACACCAACGGGCTATTTACACCTTGGACATGCGCGCACTTTTTGGATCGCAATGGAACGGGCTAAGGAAGCAGGTGGCCAACTTATCTTTCGCGACGAAGACCTTGACCCACAACGCTGCAAGCAAGAGTTCTCAGAAGGGGCAATCGAAGACCTGCGTTGGTTCGGCTGCGACTGGCAGGAGGGACCCGACGTAGGAGGCAGCGTAGGCCCCTACCGACAAAGTGAACGCCTGACTACATTTATGACCGCATGGGAACAACTGAAAGATAGCGGCTATATTTACCCCTGCGAAAAATCGCGCAAAGACGTGGCTCGGGCCGCTCAAGCACCTCATGCAGACGAAGAAGCAAGCGAACCAATCTACCCTGAGAGCTGGCGCCCTCCCTTTGGCCATGGCAAAGACGCCCAAAGCCCTAAGGATAGCAATTGGCGCTTCCGCGTGCCTGAAGACCGCACGATAGAATTCGACGACATTCGACTAGGTCCCTGCGCTTTTGATTGCCTACGCGACTTTGGCGACTTCCTTGTCTGGCGCCGCGATGGCGTGCCCGCTTATGAACTCGCCGTAGTGGTGGACGATGCAGCCATGCAGATCAGCGAAGTCGTACGCGGCGAAGACCTGCTCATCTCAACTGCGCGGCAGATCTTGCTCTACGAAGCGCTTGGCCTGCAGTCGCCACAATTTTATCACACTCCCTTACTTTGCGATACGAGTGGGCAACGGCTTGCCAAACGGAACCGCTCGCTCACACTCCGCGAACTAAGAGAAGCTGGTCACCAAGCAGAAGACCTCCGCACATCGGAAGATTGGTGGTCAGGACTCGACGATTAAATTGACTACGCTAGAGAAAGTGCGACAGCGAAAAAAAGCCTGCGGTAATACTTTCTACCATACACTTGGGCTACTAAAATCTTCTAGCTTAGCAATTCGCGAAATTGATTTAACACTTTGCCAAAAGCGCGCCTAGCCAGCGCGCGGTGATGAGCACGCAAACCAAGCCCGAAAGTAAAAAAACGGCTAGACTAAAACCAACGGAGGCCACGAAACCGAAGTAGCCGAAGCTGGCAATGATCATGGCCACTGGCAGCCAGTCACTATGCAAACGCCGAATCTTGGCAGCACGGTATGCGGATAAAAAAAATGGAGCGGCACCAAGCAATAAAGTGAAACAAAGGCAAGCCATGCTAAGTAAGTGAAGCAAAATCAGAAACTCATCCTTACGAATTACATACTCTGAGAATACTGCTAGCAAGAGGGCGTTACTTGTGAAAATGAGGGTAATCAGAAGTCGTAAAAATAGCGGAGATATACGAGGCTTGCTACCTGGATCTTTGGGGGTGGAGCGAAGGTGATAGCCAAACTTGAGCAACTCTATACCGAGTTTGGATAAATCAAAAGCTCCTCGCTTCCAATGCAAGGTTAACGAGTGCCTCGAAAGGCTTGCTCTAGCCTCAAAGAGTCCTGTTTGATTTTTTGCAAGCCGCTCAGAAAGCCAAGCGCAGGCCACGCAGGACATACCCTGGATCTCGAAGACCGCCTCGACCGATTCGCCGAATCCCGCTTCGACTCTACGTTGAGCCTCACACAGAGCATCAATATCAATATCATCGAGACGGCGATCTTTAACCGGTGGGGAGGCTCGGTCTTGCAAGCGGTAGAAGTCGCCCATGCCGCCATCTTTGATTAACAGATAGACTTGCTGGCAACCAGAGCAGCAAAATTCGCCGACACCAGAATCTTGGATATAGGCCGTCGCGCAGTGTCTGCATAGATTCTGCATCGAAGTTGTGGGAAAAATTAGTTCAGAGAAAAGATATGATTTTGATGTGGTGCCTGGTTAACGCAACCTAAACGCAAAAGGCACTCAGGCTCAACAATCGACCGAGCGACTAGTAAATCGGGTGCGCAAAGCATGGCTTAAAGGTTGATCTTTCAAGAATATACGACCAGATAAATCTTAACCCTGTAACTATGCCTACTACCGACTCCAAGAAGATCGAAATATTGCTGTTTGAAGATAAGGGGGAAGATGCGGCCCAAGTGACCAAACATCTCGACCTATCCAAGCTAGATTTCAATGTCAGTATAGCCACACGCTTAGCCGATGGTATCGAGCAACTCAAGACGCGACGTTTCGACCTCGCCCTACTCAATCTCAACCTGCCGGACAGTTGTGATATTGATACGCTTCACACAGTTATGAAGGCCTCGCAAGGTGAAGCCATCATTGTGCTAACAGATACTGACGACGAAGTACTTTCGCTCAAAGCACTCAAATTAGGCGCTCAAGATTCTATCAACAAGCATCGTATCAATAGCGAAGCCATGCGCCGCTCAATCCTACACGCTATTGAACGTTCAAATTTACATCGAAGTCTGGAAGCACGCGCTGAAGGGGTACAATGCCAAGCCACTATTCTAGGCGACATCACCAATCAAAAAAAAGCGGAAGACGAACTCTTCAAATCTGAAAAACTAGAGTCGATCAGTTTGCTAGCTGGAGGTATCGCGCATGACCTTAATAACATGCTAACCGCTATTCTAGGAAATATCTCCATTTTACGCATCGAGTTAGGTGAAGGCAACCAGCACTCGGCTAAACTTGTCGCCGCAGAAAAGGCAACACTCCAAGCCAGATTGCTCACTCAGCAGTTACTCACGTTTTCGAAGGGTGGCACACCTGCACTTGAGGTGACCACCATTTCCGAGATGGTCGAAGAATGCGCGCAATTTATTCTTCGTGGATCCAAGGTGAAATGTAGCATCGAAAAGGAAGACGACCTCTGGCCCGTCGATGCCGATAAGGGGCAAATCAGCCAAGTCGTTAACAACCTCATCATTAACGCCAACCAAGCCATGCCCGACGGTGGCGACATCCTCATACGCATGCGTAATCTGCAAGTCAGCAATACTGAGGTTCCTGCGCTCAAACTGGGTGATTATATCTGCATCGAAGTTAGGGACGAAGGCATTGGTATCTCACCGAACAACCTCAAAAAAATCTTCGATCCCTACTTTACCACCAAGACGAAAGGTAACGGACTCGGGCTCGCTTCCTCATA